>Ga0315907_10002205_pt1 | contig 25052 bp, 36 predicted proteins | sample LakEriMetagenome_3_FD_203525 | JGI IMG/M metagenome (GOLD analysis project Ga0315907, IMG submission 203525) | Freshwater fungal communities from buoy surface, Lake Erie, Ohio, United States - Buoy 12 MA123 | ecosystem: Environmental > Aquatic > Freshwater > Lake > Lake biofilm | place: USA...
GCGAAAATAAATTTTCATGAAAATTTGCGCACTGGTGCTTTCGGTGCTACTAGTAGGAATCATGAAAGAGAAAACGCACAAGAAATTGAACATCTCACTGCCTCTCGATCTGCACGCTTTTTGCGTCAAAAAGAAAAACGAGGAGCAGGCAAAAAACCCAATGGTAACGGTGCCCATCTCTAAAATCATTTCGGAAGCCGTTAGAGAGATGAGAGATTCCGAAAAGAAAGCAAACGCCACTGCATCGAATGCCCGACCTTCCTCTCCTACATCTCTCCTTGGAAAAACTAGGCGTCAATAAAAAGCCGTTTTGCGCGCAGGTTTAAATGCGCCGCCAGCTTATCTAAAGCGCCCAAAAAGCCTTTGCCTCTTTTCCCCGCACCGCTCGCGCATATCGTTCTCCAACCATCTTTGGCGAGGAATGACCTAGATAGTAAGCCGTCTTCCCCGCATCCTGCCAAGCCGCGTAGTGCATCGAGGCCGCCGTATGACGCAGACAATTCTGCGGCCACTCGTCCCAGTTCATTTCTAAAGCCAGCGCCGTGCGCGCCCGCTTGATGTGATCCTCATCGAGGCAGTCCCATTTCTTCGGAAGGTGCCGCTTGAGCGCCGGCAGGATCGGAACGAAGCGCGGCCGAGGATCTGGATCGGTGGACTTGGTTTGCGGCACGAAGATCTCCGTCTCCTCGATATGCTCCGGCAATGCCCGCCCCACCTCCGAGATTCGCATCCCCCCAAAGACTCCCAGAACCAGCCACGCCCGCATCCTGTCATCGCCTGCCGTCAGCTCCAGCAACCGCCGCACCTGCGGAACCGTCAAGAGATGGTGGACCGGCGCCGCCTGCGGCCTCTCCGCCCGCTGAACCGGCGAGCGGTCCAGATGCTCGTATCGCACCAGCCAGTTGAAAAAGAGGCGAAGATAAACGAAGCCCTGCTGCCGCGTCGTGCCACTCCACTCCTTCCGCGCCAGAAACGCATCGATGTCCCGAGGTGAAACCGCCGCCAGCGGCATCCGCCCCTGAGCCTCGACATAGTGGCCGATCCACCAGCACACCAGCCGCGCATTACTCCCTCGGAGCTTCGGTAGCCGGAGCATCTGAAATTCGCGCCACCCCTCCGAGACCGTCTTGCCCGACTCGGCAAACGACTCCGTGCCCTTCGCCTGGAGCTGCCGCAAAATCTGATCGCGATAAGCCACCGCAGCCACCGCCTCATCAAAGAAAGCCCGCTTCCGCTTCCCCGAAATTTTCGTCCACACGCAGAACTTTTCCACCCCCCGCACGCTCGCCCGCTGAATCGACACGGTGCTTGTGTTGCTCTGCGTTGCTAGGGCTGTTGGCACTGTTGGCACGATGTTGGCTCGTTTAGGCATTTACAGCAATCAAGCGCAACGAATGGAAACATCAACAAAAAACCCGCAGAAGCACACTAGGAGCGCCTCTGCGGGCATTTAAGAAGGGAGCCGATGACGAGACTCGAACTCGTGACCTATCGATTACGAATCAAAAATCGGCCTTTGATTATCATGGTTTTGCGTTGCTGTTGGCACGGCGTTGGCTCGCTGGCCTAAAAATTGCCACATCCCGGACGCCATTGGCAGACATGCTCCTTATGATTTTTTTATCAAAAATGTTTTGGGAGGTGAGGTTTCTCATCTGGCTCTGAACCGTGTTGGGCGATTGGTTTGTTTCGGTGGCCATGGTGGAAATAGTCTTCCACCCTTTGGCTTCGTAAGCACTTAATTTATCTTCCTTCGTGCTCGCGTAGTATTTCGCCCAGGCGCTTTTTAAATCGGGAGTAGCCAGGGCTGGCCTTTTTTTCGTTCGCATAGATTAACGGTGAGGGAATTTTCGCAGTAGTGGCCCCAGGCGAATCCCTGCGACCAGGCTAGCGTGGCGCGGCGTTCGGCGGAGTAGGCCATATCGAAGTTGGCGAGCATGCCGACGCAGTAGCCAGAGGCTCCGTCGATGTTGCGGGCGCGCTCCCAGCCGACTCGATGGAGGTGCGCCATGACCACATTGCCGTAGGTCTCGGCGTGGTCGCGGATGGCGCTGACATTGAACATCGAGCCGTGGACGAATTTGGTTCGGCCGAGTTCGACATAGTTGCGGATGCCGTAGGGTGTGATCGGAGCGCGGAGTTTCTTGGCGGTCTCTTCGATTTTCTGGATGGTCAGGTTGGCCGCGTAGGCGAGGAGGGCGTTCGGGCTTTTGGAAAATTTCCAGAGGCGGGCTTCGTGGTTGCCGCAAAGGATTTGGTTGGGCTCGAGTTCGTGGAGGAACTCGATGCCGGCCATGAGGTCGCCCGCGACATCGGCGGCGTGGTCGGCGTCGTTGCTGTCGCGGACGGCTCCGGCGCGGAAACTGGCGAGGTCAATGAAATCGCCGAGGTGCAGGGTGGTCTGGGGCTTCCAGGCGGCTTTGAATTTCAGCACGGCGGCGCGGGCCTCGGGGTCGATCTCGGCGCCGTGCGAGCACCCGACGGCCATCCACTTTTTCCATTTCTTTATCGGGGTCATGGGAGGTCGGGGATTTCGTTGTCTTTGCGGAGTTCCCAAATGTAGGAGCGGACTTTTTCGAGAGTGGCGTCGCAACCTTTTTGGGTCTGGCCTTCGTCGTCGCGCCATTCGCGGAACTCGCCGCTGCCGTGTTTAAGGAATGACCGGATTTCGTTAACGAGATCATCCAGTATTAAAACGGTATCCATTCCCTTGACCGCGCAGATGTGCTCTGTGCGCTCCTCGGGCAGGGTAAATTCGAGCGTGGCCTTCAAGCGGTCTCCTCCTCGTCGTCCTCTTCCTCTTGGATTGGCCAAAGGATTTCGTCTGCTTCGCGGCAGAGGGCTCGGGCCGCGTAATCGTTTCCGAATTTGAAATCCATGTAATAGGTCTCGCCCTCGTCCTCCCACGAAACGATGCACAAGGAGACATCGAAATGCTCGGCGAGGAGCGCGCGGGCTTGGAGCATGACGGCCTCGCGGTCTTTGGGCGGGGCGGTTTTCTTTGCCATATATCAGAGCACCCGGTTGAGGGCGGCGAGAAGGGCGGCGTGGGCGGCTGGGGAGCAATCGTCTTTGCGGCCGGGCGCGACATCGGCGTGGCGGATGATGTTTGAGAGAGGAATGTGATATTCATCCAAGAGAGGAAGGAGGTATTCCACCGCGCTTAGGATGGCGTCGTCGCTGAGTGGGACTTGATAGGTGTCACCTTCCCACGCGAGGCCGATGCTGAAGGAGTTGGCGTCTTTGCGTCCTTGCCAGCTTGAGACGCCGGCGTGCCATGTGCGCTGGCTGGGCGTGGCGAGCACGGTTCGCTTGCCGTTTCTGGCGACGATGCAGTGGTAGCTGACTTTGCTAATCGGGTCGAGGCACCACGAGACCGATCCAGCATAAGCGCCAGAGGTGTGGTGGAGCACGATGTGCGTTGGTTTGATGACGCGGCCTGCCGAGACATTGGGTGTTTTCCGGTTGGTCTGCGGGTAGTAGCGGACGGGGGCAGATGCCGTCGGGGCCGCCGGCGTTCCTGCGGGCTTCGACTTCGCCGGTGCTGGTGCTGGCTCGGCGGGAGGCTGGGCCATGGGGAACATCCGGCGGAGGAAGTCGAGGAAGTTCATTTGTCTTTGAGGGTGCGGCTGGGGACTTCGGGGAGCTGGTAGGTGAAGCGGCCGTAGTCGGTCTCGAAACTGATGCCGACCGGACCAAGGGCTGAGCACCCGGTGAGAAGCGCGAGGCCGAGGAATAAGAACGCTAGGACAAAAATAAACAGCGCAATGCGAGGCGCGTTCATTTCTCTTTTCGGAAAACCTCGACCAGGCCGATGATGGCCGCCACGCCTGCGGTGATGGCGTTGACCGCTTGCGGATCGAGGTTGATTCCTACGAGACCGAGGAGAATGGCCACGCCGCGAATGGTGCTTGGCTCTTTGAGCTTGGAGAAGAGTGATTTCATCTCCCTTGCGGAGATGTCAAAGGGTCAACGGCGTTCGAGGGCGCGGAGGCGGCCTTCGTGGTCGGCGAGCAGGTGGTCGTGGCGTTTGTCCGTTTCGGCGTTGGCTTCCATGCGGATCAGGACGGCTTCGATTTTTTCAACGCGGCCGCTGAGTTTTTCGGAGGCGGCTTCGAACTCGGTGCGGCTGACGAATTGGCTTTGCAGGACGATGACCACGAGAATCCCGGCGGGGGTGACCCACCGGGATGCGAGGTCGAGGGCTTTCGCTAGGCTCTCACTCATGAGTTGGCCTGAGCGAGAAGGGTGCCCAAAATGTTCACGGTCGGCACATTCGCCAATCTCTCGGTGTTCAGAGCGTCCGTCTTAGCTTTCACCGCATCGATCTTGGTCGATTCGCTTGCGGCCATGCGGCTGGAGATTGCGGCGTCGATGCGGCCGAGTTCGGTGCCGAGTTCGGTGCGGACTGCACCGGCGACCGTGGAGGCCGATGGGGCCGAGGTCGTCGGGATGCTGTCTAGTTTTCCGCCGTTGCGCTCGAGGTCGGCGCGGACGGCGGCGACGAGCGAAACCTCGGAGAGGTTCGTGTTTCCGATTGCGCCCACGATTGCGTTCAGAACGGCTTGGCCGTCGGCTTCGTTGAGGAGCGAACCTTCGACTGCGGTGGCAATCTGAGCCGCTGTGGGTGGGGTTGTCGGGGCAGTGTAGGACGCGGATGCGAGACGCGATGACACGGAGGCATCCAATCGACCCAACTCCACGGCCAGCTCGGTGCGGATGTCGGCCACGCTTGGGGCCGAGGTCGGCGCGGTGTAGCCGGAAGTGGCGAGGCGGCTGGACACGGTGGCGTCGAGATTGGCGAGCTTGGTCGAGTTGCTGTCCAGCTCCTGCCTGATTGCTGTGACCGTTGGAGCGGCGCTTGGTGCGGTGTAATCAGCGGCGGCGAGTCTGCTTGAGATGTTTTGATCCACCCGGCCAAGCTCCACCGAAAGCTCGGTGCGGACCTGTGAGGCTATGGCGCTCGCGGAGGGCACCGTGGGGGCGTTGGTCAGGGTTGTCGTGGTGGCGCAGAGGGTGACATTGGCCACGGTGTCGCTGGCGGCGTTGAATGTGCTGGCGGGGACTTCGGCGGTGCCGCTCCAGACGATGCTGCCGCTGCCGACATTGGCTCCGGCGCTGCGGAATGCGAGTTGGTAGGTGCCAGCGCTGCCGGTCATGGTGCCGCTGTAGAATCCGGTGCTGCCGACCTCGGTGAGCGAAATGGCAGACCCGACGGCGGAGCCGGATTGGTAGGGTTGCGCGGTGACGGTGAGGCCCGAAGTGGGCAGGGCGATATTCAGTTCGTTGGCCATGGGATTAGGAGTTTAGAGTGGTGAGTGTTTCGGTGAGTGTCTCTTCAAACGAATGCGGAGCGGCGGGCCAATCGGCGGACGCTGGGGCGAGGCCGGAGGCGATCATGCCATCGAGCCAGGCTTGGACGGCGTTGAGCTTGGGGGAGGATTTCGCGGCGGCATCGAGGCGGAGTTTTTGGTAAAGGAGTGTGGTCGAGCGGTTGCCGCCGTAGCCTTGCGAGTCTGTCCACTCTTCGGCGGTGTAGATAGGTGCGGCAGGCGTGATCCACTCGCCGTTGCCCCATGTGGCGTCTTCGCTGGGCTTGGGCGGCAGCGGGGCGTAGTCGGCGGCTTTGGGGTTGCCGTTCGCGGCCCATGCGGCGAGGGTTTCGGGCGCGAGGGTGACGAGTTCGTTGGTCTGAATGTTGTAATAATTAGGCATATACTCTTGGGTGGTTGGCCACGGTTGCGGTGTTGTTGTTGGTTATGGTGAGACCGCCTTTTTGGTCGATGAGATCGCGGACGAGTGGGGCGTAGAAAACGAGGTTCTGCGGGCGAATTTTGTCGCAGGTCATGCCTTTGGCGAGCGAGGCGACTTCGGCGGCGGTGAGTGCGGCGTTCCAGATGCCAACTTCAGCGATTTGACCCTCCATAAATTGAACTCCGTTTAAAGCACTTGGTCCTACTCGCCGCCCCCCTATTGATGATTGAATCAATCCCGATGTTGGCACATGGGTTGTGTTTGTTGCAACGCCGCCACCATTAAAATAAACAGAACGGCTTTCGTTAGAAGAAAAAACCCCGCAAGCATGGCCCCATGTATTTGCGCTAAATCCAGTAGTGGTAACTTCGTTTGCATTTGATGCTCCTGACTGCGAGAAAACATTAACAGGGTCTCCAGGGATATCTCCCCTTAATAATAAGCAATGATGATTGTTTGTGGCTGTATCATTTATGCAAATTAAAGAAAGAGTGTTTGCAACATTGCTGGTTCTAAACCAACACGCCATTGTCAATGGGGCTGATGCAACGGGAGCCGAAGGCATTGAAAGAAACTGACTACTCGCTGCTGTAAAAGTTAAGGCCATAAATCAAGCGATTTGCTGCACTTCTACAGCGATCAATTCGGCATCTCCGGTCATTGTGTCGTTTGTGGCGTCGTCGGCATCGCGGAAGACTTTGATGCGAAAGGTGTCGCCAACGACGAGGGAGTCAATGGCGGTGGCGGTGATTTCGGCCACGGTGACGATGCCAGATGTTCCGTTTGCGGCAGATGTGGCAAGGGTCGCGGTGTCGAAGGAGTCGGCATCGAGGTCGGTGTTGCAACGCATGATTTGTGCGCCCCAGCGGACATTGCCGGAGGTGGCGGTGGAGGCCATCCAGGCGAGGCGGATTTTGAGGCCGCTGGCGAGGTTGGCGTAGTCGGGGATGACGCCGGAGAAGATCGCGGCTTCGTCGGTGGCGGCGTCGAAATCGAGAACGGCGATGGAGTTTCGCGTGTCCAAGGTGGCGAAGGCGGTGGCGGGGGGTTGGTTGTCGCGGGCGGAAAATGCTGCGAGGGTTTTGACGGAGGTGCCCGAGGCGAGGATGGGTGTTGCGATCATGTTTTAAGAAAATTGGAGTGAGCTGCGAGAATTCCACGCGCCTGTTGCCGAGGCTTCGCTGCTGGTGTTGCCGTCTGCGGAGAATTGGGTTCGGGAGATTTCCCAGTCTGGCGCGTCGTAGATGGAGCCGGTGGCGGGGACATCCGAATACAGAAGGTATCCGAGGTAGGTGGTGTCTCCTGCGCTGTCGAAAACGAACACGCGGTCAGGGGCTTCGCCTGCTCCTGCTAGGCGATAGATTTCGCCTGTGGCCGGGTTGCGGCTGTATAGGCGGCGGTCGGCGTGGTTGATGGCGATCTCGCCGAGGGCGAGAGTTGGCGGAACTGCTCCGCTCTGGACCGACTTTTTCGGGATGATGGTTGGATTTGGCATGGGCCGGATTTATTCAGCGGAGATTTTAAACTCCCCCCGCTTGGCGAGGCGGCATGGGCCGCCCCGCCGGGGAGTGGGTTTTATCGACTAGTAGCTGCCACCATCGATGACGCTCTCCATCGCGGAGATACGGCTTTCGTGGTCAGCGACATCGGCCTCGACTTCGTCCAGGCGGCTGTCGGCGCTGGCGTTTTCGAGGGTGGTGATGCGGTTCGAGAGGCTGGTGTCGGCTGTCGCCCTGGTGGAGGCTTCGGCTGTGACCGAGTTTTGGACGCCGGTGATCGCTGAGGCGCGGGCTGTCTGCTCGCTGCTGATCGCGCTCTCACGAGCGGAGGTTTCGGCGGCGAGGTCGGTGCCGAGGTCAACGATGTCTTGCTCTGCTGCGGAGACACGAGTGGTCAGCGCGGTCGCTGCCGAAACGACGCCATCGATGCGCAGTCCCAACGCTGTGTCGTCGGCACCACGAGTGCTGATCTCGGAGGCGAGGGCGGCGTTGTTCGAGGTCACATAACCAGCGAAGGCTGTGTCGTTTGTGGAGTCTACGCTATTGATGAGGGTGACGATTTCCGCGAAAGAATCGGCATTTGCTCCTGCGGCTGAGAGAATTGCGTCAACGCGATTTTTCTCGGTCGTGATCTTGCCGTCCAAAACGGAGTCGGCTGAGGAACGAGCGGAAGCTTCCGAGGTGATCGCGGCAGCGCGGTCCGAAATCTCGGTTGCGAGGTTCGCAGCGATGACGCCTTCGGCTGCGGTGGCGCGGCTGATTTCGCTGTTGAGGTTCGAGGTCAGAGTCGAGTCGGCCGAGCTGCGGATCGAGGCTTCGGCTGCGACTGCATCGTTGACGAAGGTCTTTTTCGCAAAGACATGCTCGCCGCCGATTGGCAGAACGCCTTCGGCTGTTCCGATGAAGAAGGATTTGTTTGTTGTGTCGAACGCGATTTCGCCGACTTGAAGCGAGACCGGCGTGCCGGAACCGCGTTTGATTTTGAGGATGGGATTAGCCATGGCTTTTTAGGTGGTGGTGGTTTGGGTTGGTGTTCGTGGGTGGGTGATTGTCAAAAAGCACCGGCGTCGATGACCGGAATCATGAGCGCGTAGGCGGCTGCGGAGCTGCTCCAGCGGTAGGGCATGCCTTCGTCGAGGGCCATGTAGAGGCGGTCGGATTTTCCGATGCTTGGGAAGGCCGAGCGGGTTGGGTATTCGACGATGACGGAGGGGAGCGTGAGGTCGAAGGACGAGAGGTCGAGCGTCTGGGTGATGTTGCTCTCGGTGATTGTCGTCATTGGAAGGAGAGGCTTTCCCGGTTAGCCCACGAGCCGGTGGCCGAGGCGGTTGAAAGCACGCGACCGGCGGCGTTGAGGGTGGTGCGTTTGATTGTCCAGGTGGTGGCGGTCTCGGGCAGGGCTGGCGCGACGGGGCGGTTTGCGTTGAGGAGGCGGCCGCTGTAGGTGGTGAGGCCGTCGAGGCTGGAGTCGAAGGCGAAGAGGTAGAGGGCCGGGTCGATGGGCGGCTGGACGGTGCGCAGGCCAAGGGCCGTGCAGGCGATCTGCGTGCCTGCGGCGGGCGGGGCGTCGAAGGTGATCGTGCCGCTGGCTTCGCTGACGGTGTAGTCGGTGACGGGTGTCTGCGTGACGCCGTTCAAGGCGACGAGGACATGCTCGGGGTCGTTGCCCGCGAGGCCGTCGATGGGAAAGGTGGTGGCGGTGCCGTCGCCGTAGCGGATCGTGGAGTTGATCGAGAGGCCGGGAGCCGAGGCGATGATGTAGGACGAGAGGCCGGTGATCTCGGTGGCGGCGTGCGTGTGGATCGCGTCGGCTTTTGAAAGATCGACCCACAATTTGAAGGCTGGCGAGGCGGCGGGGTCGAAGGCGGCCCAGTAGCTCGAGCCGGGGGGATATCCGGGGTTCGGCTCGCCGGTGCGGATGTAAAGCTCGCCGTTGTAGCTGACGACTTGTCCGGGCCAGTAGTCCGCGCCGTTGTCGTAGGCGCCGCGATAGTCGGCGGCCTCGGGCTGGAGGGCGGTATCGGCGAGAGCACCTTGGGCGGCTGTGGCTTTGCCGTCGAGGGCGTCGGTGAGGCCGGTGACTTCGGAGATCGCGTGGGTGTGCGCGGAGGGAGCGAAGGTGGAGGGCTTGCCGGTTAGGCTGCTCCAATCGACGGGCGGGGAGACGGCGACGACGGCGCTGGCGAAGTCGGTGATGTCGGCGGCCGTGTGCGTGTGGGTGTCGAGTTGGGTCTGAAGGGTGCCGATGCTGGCGGCTGCTTCCGCGATGCTGTCGAGCGCGGCGGGGTCGAGGTTCGCGGCCAGGTGGTCGATCCGCTGGCCGAGTGCGGTGTCTGCGGAAGTAAGGGCGGCGAGGTCGGCAGTCAGGCCGGTGATCTCGCCTTTGAGGTGTGTATGCGCAGTGGCTGGGAAGGTGGCGGGCTTGTTCAGCACGCTGTCCCAAGTCGGTGGCGGGGCGAGTTCCGCGATGGCCTGCGCCGTGCGGAGCGGAGTCATCCATTTCGCATTATCCGTTCCGGCTTCGGCTTCGGCTTGGGTGGCCTTGCCGTCGGGGATCGCGGCGGGCGTGGCTTCGTCTCCGGTGATGACGCTGTTTTGGAGTTCGACGGCTAGGGTGGCCGTTCGGTGGGCAGTGCTTGGCGCGCCCCAGCGGATCTCGAGGAGGGCGGAGATGCTGGCGGGGTTGGAAGAAAACGCGGCCTCGACGGGGATGGTATTTAAAACAAGTGTGGTCTCTCCCGGGGCCGCGTAAGCTAGGAAATTGGAATCGGAGAATTTGGCCTTGAGACCGACGGCGGCGGTGGTGCCTGCGGGGGGCGTGGCGACTGCGCCGTTCTCGACATACACGACCTCGATGGGGAGCGTGTCGCGCCGTTTGAGGACGAGGCGGTCGAGCGCGACATTGCTCGCGGCGGACTTGACGAAGCGCCGGTTTTTGAGGTCGAGGAAAAGTTTCATGCCGCTACGCGAGCGGCGGGTGTCAAATCACTCGGGCTTCCGAGTGGCTTCGGGAGCGGGTGGGAGCGGATTGACCACAGAGGACACAGGGGTCAGGAATTGCCCTGCTGCGCTTTTAGGGCTAAAAAATGAAAATTTGATGTGAGGAATGGACGAGTGGAGTTCCCTGTTATTCCATTGATCAAATACTTAAGCGAGCTGCCAAGATACAAAAGACCGTTTGATGAGATGCCGGAGTTTTGGGCTGGTATCTTGCTCGTAACCACTTCGACCCACTCCCCTGCGGTCAGGTCATAAATCCGGAGAACTCCTGCGGTGCGGCCGCCAGCATTGGAAACCACGAATATCCTGTCTCCACGGATCGAAACGGTAACTCCAACAATGGAGGTCGCTGCCCCAGTAAATGCCGTCTGCTCGACCCATGAGGCTCCGATTTTTTCAAAAATGGAAACCTTCCCGATTTTTTCTATGACACTATGTCCGTTAGGCAGACCGTAGTCTGGCGTTCCAACAATAATCTTATTGCCGGAGATGATTGCCCCGCCACGGCCAAAATACTGTTCATAGTGGGTTCCATTAAAGTCCATCGTAGGGGTCCAGGCGTTCGCGGACCACTCAAAGACTCTCACGCGCCCAGAATTATATTTAGGGGCATTACTATATGGAGATGGAGCCACGAGTGTGGAGCCGTCTTCCGACAACGAGAGACCTAACTCCCCAAAATACTCACCGAACGGGGAGTTGTATTGCGAAATATTTGACCACGAGGTGCCATTCCATTCGACCGTCCGAATGATCCCGGTTCCGCCGCTGCCGGTTTCCCCAAAGATTATTTTTTGCTCGTCGGGCGAGATCGTGAGGCTGTTCCCTGCTCGGCTGCCTGTTGTCGGTCCTATGGTCTGCCCCTTCTGAATCCACTCATCGCCATTCCACTCGTAGATTTTAACAGTCCCGCTAAAATTATTCGCTTTCGGATCACTGGTCGCCAGAAGATTACCCGAGGCGGAAAGGGCCACATTCGTAGCATTGTTAACGGTGGCCCCTTTTTGTTGAAAAATAGAACCAGAGATATCGTAAACCTTCACGCCGAGAGGGTCCGAGACCGCAGCGACGGCTCCTGAAGCGCTCAGCGCCGTGGAATAAATGTTTGAGCCAGTCTGAAGCTCGGCGACTGTCGGCCAGATTGGTCTTCTCCAAACGCGATTTGATCCGAGGTGGATGCTATTTAGTGTCCTGGTGCCGATGCTCGCCTCTGTGGCTGTGGCGAGGTTCATTTATTCGAGGACCAGGTAAAGAGTGAGAGGATCAGGTTCGGCCGGCATCGAGGTGACCACCGATATCGTCGTGACATCCAGCGAGGAGGCTATTGCGCCGATGCTGCTGGGCGTGATCGGATCGGTGCCTGCGCTGGCGTGGCTGGCTGCGTGGGTGCTTGGAGTGCCTCCCCCTCCGCCGCCGCTTGGCGTTTGCGGCGACCATGCTGTGCCGTTCCATGTGGCAACCTGCCCAGCAGCTGCGCCACTCTGCGTGATCTGCGCGAGGGGATGAGTGTGCGGGCCTGCGCCTGAGGAGGAAATTGCTTCCGCTACGAGGAGCGGAGTCATGATTTTGGTATTGTTTTCCCCGGCGATGGCCTCGCCGTAGGTAGCGCGTGTTGCCGAAATCGCCTGCGCGGTCCGCAGCGGCGTCATCCAAGCTGTGTTATCGGCTCCCGCCTCTGCTTGGGCTTGCGTGGCCTTTAGGTCGCTTGTTGCTGAAGTGTAGAAGGCCGGAAGCTCGACAGGCTCTCCCTCGTCGCCTCGAATGACATCATTTATTAGAACCACAGGCAGAGTCAGCGAGGACGAGACGACGGTGCCAGTCGACCACTCGACCTCGAGCATGGCGTTGAAAGTGACCGGCTCCTCGGTGAAGGCCGTGGAGATGGCGGTGGTGTTTAGATTGAGCTCGCCTGAGTATACCGTGGCGGTGCCTGCTCCGCTTTGCGTGAGCGTCGTAAGGGCAAGGAAGTCGCTGTCGTAGTTCGCATTGGCCTTAATCCCGAGCCGCGCCGTGGTGCCTGCGGCGAGTTCCTGCACCTCGCCAGTGCGGAGGAATACCAGCTCGATAATGTCATTGTCGCGCCTTTTGAATTCCAGCTTAGAGAGCGGCCGGACGGTGGACGACATGAGCTTGCGGGTGTCGAGATCGAGGTAAATGCGCATGGTGGCTATTGTTGTGGCGCTGTCAAACTCTCCCACTTGCCGATCGGGCAACGCTCGGTGGCCATGCGGAGTTTTGCCCATGTCGAGCACCCGCACTTGCGGCAGCGGCCCGTTCCGTTGAGTGCCTGCGCGTCCCACTCGGGACACGCGCGGCAGGTGGCTTCTCGGGTGGCGAGGGCTTCGGGTGGGGTGGTGGCGAAGCCTTGGCCTGTAAATCTTGCCGTGGCTTTAAGGAAATCGACGAGCTTCATGAAAAAATAAATGAAGCGGTTGCGTTGTCTTTAATTAAATTACTGCTATCCGGCCCACTCCAAAATGCAGGGAATGGCACTCCGTTAATAGACACAATTATATTTCCTCCACAGCCAAGGGAAAAGCCTCCTCCCGACGACAAGTGATTTGACCAAATCTGCGCGCAAATATTAGACGGATTTGCGATTCCCAAAATTGGATCTCCGCCTTGGACAAAATGACAAAAATCGAAAGGTAAGGGCGGCCCAAGCGGATCAGTAGGGTCAAGGCATGAAGTGTATTTCGCCAATGATACGCTTTGCGATTTTGCAGGGAGTTCAAAATACTCAACAGGATCGGTGTTCGGAGTTTCAGATTTCCATGCGGGCCATGTCCAATTCACAACAACATTTGTCCAATTTCCTAAAATCGTTTTAAGATTCGGGAATTTGTCTATGTAGTTCGGACAATTACAGCCAGTTGCACAACACGCGCATTCGACGGCGCGGAGGCTGCCGTCGGTCTTGATCTTGATTGCGCCGGAAGATGTGCGGCCGAGGGTCATGGGAGAAGCGGTTTAACCACAGAGGACACGGAGCACACGGAGAGGAAGGCAGAGGGCGGGTTTGGAATCATTTTAAACATTTCTCTTCTTGGCCTCCGTGCTCTCCGTGTTCTCCGTGGTGAAAATTTGCATCCTAGCACTCCTCCGTGGCGATCCATTGCAGAGTGCCGCCCACGGCGCCGAGGACATGGGTGCCGCTGCCAGGCACGGCGGGGATGCGAATCGCAAGCGCGACCTTGCGGTTCTGGTGGCCTCCGGCTCCGAGGGCATTGGTGACTTTAAAATCGTCCGTGTCGAAATCCTCGGTGGCGAAGGCGAAATTCTTGTCGAGGTCGCTGCCTTTGAGCGAGTAGGGGTAGCCGCCGCTAGCGGGGTTTGCGGCGGTTTTGGCGAGCGCGTCGAAAGAAATTGGAGGGTTGGAGGCCACGGCTTATGAGGGGCAATTTGTTATTTGGTAAAATGATCCAAAGCTTACATAAGGCACAGCTTGATAAATAACTTCTGTTTCTTTTACTGCTCCAAATACATTCTTTTTGATGTTCACCAACCTTTTTTCTATAATAATATTTGAGTCAAAAACCCCACTATATAGTGACGGACTTACGCTTGGCTCAATGGAACCGATGTTTATCGAAACTGGAAGTTGCGTTCCGTTTGTATAAAAAGCTTTTAGAGTTGGCGAGCCTGGGATTGTGTCTCCAATTTGTGCGATGTGAACGGTCTCTAAAATTACACTAATATTACGAACGACCGGAGTAATTGCTAAGATGCTGCCGCAGGGCTTGCCTTCGCCGCAACCATCAAGCATGGTGCATTTATCAATCAGTCTAAATGTAATAACTAATTCCCCCAATTCGTAGCCGAATGTGCTTGCCGAGGCGTTCGCATCCCACACGCCATAGCCGGTGGCGTTGATGCGCTCGAAGCCGTCCGTGCCGACGCTGACGGTCGGCTCGGGCCAGACATCGACATCGCCGATGCTGGTCTCAATGACGTCGGGAAGGTCGGTATTCCCGACGGGGCGGATGAATTCGGCCGAAACATTGAAAAGGCCGCTTTTGAATTTCTGCTCGGTCTTGGACTGCAATAAAGGCCACTGGGAACTAGAGGCTGAATAAACGGTGGGCATGGCTAGGCGAGGGCGTGGGTGGGGAGTTTATTGGAAAGCGTGGTCATCGTGGTTTTGATTTCGCCGAGCAAGCCTTTGAGATCGCCGAGGATTTTGGTGCCTTCGCCGGTGGTGATGGCGAGGTCGATGTTTTCCTTGAGCTTGCCTTTGATGGACTCGATGGATTTCGAGGCGTCGAGGTTGAGGGTTTGCTGGGTAGAGCCGAGCTTAGTGATTTCGGCCTGGATATTTTGCAGGGAGTTCTTGCCGCCTTTTTCGTCAATCGGCTGAATGCCGGTGAGCTCGCCGCGCTTGCTGGCGATGTAGTCGAGGATTTGCTGCATCTGCTCGCTGCCGGTGGTGCCGAGGTTTTTAATGCCGAGCTCGCGGGCGATGTCGGGGAAGGATTTGTTTTTGAGGTCGGTGCCGATGTATTCGCCGAAGGCGGTGATTTCCTTGCGGGCATCGGCGGTCTTCTCTTTGAGGCTTTTCACGGGCGCGGAGGGATCCACGCCTTTGATGTAATCCAGCCAGGTGGCGAAGGACTTGGCGGCCTCGGCGGCTTTGCTGGCCTCGGCTTTGGCTTCGGAGACGGTCGTCTTGTCCACCTTCACGGCAGCGGCGGCGTTTTTGGCGTTGACGAAATTCGTGGCGAGGACTCCGGCTTCTTCTTTGGTGACGCCGAGGGTTTTCACATAGTCGTCGGTGAGCTTGGCGATCTCCTCGGTCGCCTTCTTGCGCTCAAGGTCTTTTTCGAGGGAGGCCACGAGTTCGGTGTTGCCTGCGGCTTTGGCAGCGTTTAGCTGGGTCTCGAGCTCGATGATGGCGGTCTTATTGGCTTTGGCTTCGGCGTCTGCGGCGGCTTGCTGGTCTTTGAGTGCTTGGCGTTTTTTAAGCTCGTCCTCGGTCTGCTTGGCTTGTGTCGCGCGCTCGGCGGTGGTGGCTGCGGTCGCGGCGGTGACTTGGCCCTCGAGTTCGGCAACTTTGTTTTGCTGGGCGCCGAGGTCGGCGAAGAGAGGGGGGATTTTGGCGTAGTTCTCGGAGAAGGAATCCGGAAGGGCTTTGCCAGCGTTCACAAATTGCTCAGCGATGCGGCCGCCTGCGCCGGTCATGCTTTCCGAGATTTTGTCGGCAGCGCGCTTGGATTCTTCAGCAGCGGCGCGGAGATTGTCCGAGATGCCCTGCGTAAGCATGTTTCCCGATAGGGCGTCGGCGAGTTTGGATTGAATGGTCTCGGCGATGCGCGCTCCCAAAAGATTAAAGCCGTCCAAAACGGTCGAAATGAGAGCGCCAGATGGCGAAAAAATTTCGGCGAGAAATTGACCGGCGGATTGAAAAGCGGCGATCAGTCTTTTGTAAATCTCATCGGCTGTCTGCATCGCCTGGAGTTTGAGGCTTTCCCAAAACACCTCGAAGGCGAGGCCGACTTGGCCGATGGAGATGGCATCCACCGCAGCTTGGAATCCTTTCATGGCGTCCTGCCCGCCGAGGAAGGCGTCGGCGAGGTTTTGGCCGATGGCGGCGGCGTCGATGCGCGAGAGGGCGCTGGTTATGGCGTCGATGGCAGGGAGTGCTTTGTCGAGGATGCCGGCGGCGAAGTCGCGGACCTTCTGCTGAATGATGAGAAAACGGTCGCCTACGGCGTCGAAGACATTGGCGCGGCGGTCCATGATGTCGGCCATGGAGCCGACGGTGGCGCGGGCCTCGTTCATTTCGCCCGAGAAATTGGTGAGGAGCGGGAGGAGTTCCGCGCCGGATTTGCCGAAGACATCGATGGCGGTGGCGGCGCGTTTGCTGGGGTCTTGGATGCCGGAGATGCCGGAGGCGACGAGGGCAAGTTGCTCGGTGGGAGTCTTCCCTGCGAGTTCATCCATGGAGAGGCCCATGCGGCCAAAGGCGGCGACGGCTTCCTTGCTGCCTTCGCCTGCGCCGAAGATGTTGTTTTGGAGCTTGGCAATCGCGGGACCGACTTTGTCCGCACCCGCGCCGGTATTGTCGAAGGCGCGCTGGAGAAGGAGGAGATTGCCGGCCGACTCGCCGGTGGAGGCGGATAGGTCGGAGAGGGTGCCGCCGAGGTCGAGGGCGTCGGTGAATCCTTGGATCGTGCCACGCACGGCGGCGAATCCGGCATCGAGCACGGCGGTGAAGGCTTTAGCGGCGAGTTGACCGACGCCGACAGCGGCGGCGAGTTTGCCGAAGCCAAGCCCGGCTTGGTCGCCCATTTTCTCGCTCTTGTCGCCCGCGCCTTTGATGTCTTTGCCGAGGGCGTCGACCTTCGGCGATGCGGCTCCGGATTGGTCGCCCATGGCTTTGAGGCGTTTCTCCATGTTCTCGACCTGGCCGATGCGTTTCATCGTGGCCTCGAGTTCTTCCATGGAAAGCTCGCCGCTTTTGACCTTCCCCTGAAGGTTGCCCATCTCGCCTTGGATTTGCTGGAGGGCTTTCTCCAGCCCGACATCCTGTGCTCCGAATTCTACTGAGACATCTGCCATGGCTTTACGCGGCCTCCTGGAGTTTGGTGACTCGCTTTTTCAAGATCATCGCCATTTGCTTTTTCATTTTTTCAGCAACTACGGATTGCGCCATGAGTTTCTCGCTAATTGGCAAAACGCGGTCGGCGTATTTGCAGGTGTTTGTGAGGACAACTGTGGGGGCAAAAAGGTTTGCTGTTTTGTCTTGGACATTTCCGAGCCCATAATCTCCGAGATGCCGGGTGACCCAGCCGGGGATGTCGCGTGTCATCGCTCCAGAAACTACTTTGCGGAGTTGGTTGGCGCAGTGCGCCCAGCCGGATTTGGCAATGCCGACTTTGGCATATTGGAGTTTTACGAAATCCTCTAGGGTTTGCTTTGGCACAAAGTATTTGTTGATGAATTTCCAGCGTCCGATGTTTTTTGTATCTCCTCCGGCAGCACTCATTTTCCCGTTAACAAAATTTGAGCGATGTATATTTATGAGGTCAGAAACATCTGCGCCTGGAAGAAAGTGGGCGCGGTCAACCCCGTAAACATCACCGCCTTTAGTAGCAAAAACAGAAATGTTGGCGCTGTCGTGGGTGTCGGCATAAGCCATTTGTCGCGGGGTGATGTGCGCGAATAATCCAGCGCGGCTTTTGCCTTTGCCGGTGCTTCGACGGCCTCCATAGATGTCGGTGGCGATCGCTTTCTCCCCAACTTTTTCCCCGCCTGTCTTGTTGCCGAACGGCTGCGTGCGGCGGGCCAACTCCACGCACAGAAGACGAGCATTCATGTGGACTGCGTCGGGGATCGTGGTTTCACGGATCGTGGCGTAGTCCTTCATGATTTTCTCAAACTTGAGGTTGGTGAGTTTGAACTTGGGCATCAGGTGATTTTTGCGAATGCGGCGTCTATGGCAGCGAGGGAGTCAAAATCCACCTTTCGGGAGTTTCGGGTCCAGGCGCGCTTGCGGCCGTGTGCGGCGTCGTCGGCGTGGATGATTTGGAGCCCTGCGGCGAAAGGGAGGTCTTCGAGGATTTCGCGGTAGCCCCAGCCGGTGGTCTTAGCGATGCGGTAAACATAGCCTGCGAGCCAGCCGGGGCCGTTTAGTTTCCCCCTGCGGACTTTCCGCCGTGGGTCTCGGAGAAGCTGGCGAAGTATTCGTTCGTGCGCTCGAGGCAGAGCTTTTGGAGTTCGGCGATCTCGGAGGAGGTGGGGTTTTGTTTTTCCATCCAATCGTCCACGGCAGCAACGAAGCGGGCGTGGTCGTTTACGGTTGATCGGACCGAGGCTTTGGGTGCGCTGTGGATGAAGGCGAAGCCGCCGGATCGCCAGAGGATGTCCATGTCGGGGCTGAGGATTTTGTTGCGCTGCATCCAGGAGATTTCGAGCGCGGCGGTTGGTCGCATCTCCCAGCGGGAGAGTTTTTGCGGGCCGCTGGTCATGGCTTGCTCGCGCAGGGCTTCGTCGTCGGTCAGGAGGTCGTTGGTGTCTGTCATGTGTTTGTCGTTTGGGTTGGTTGGTTAGAGAAATTTGGCGAAGCGCTTCTTGTCTTCGTCGGTGGCGTTTTCGGAGATGCTCACGATCTTGCCGTTTCGCTCGAAAACGATCTGGCGGGGGATGGCTTTGATCGCGGTGAGGAGCTGGTCGCGGTTGCGCAGGGCGGCGATCATGTAGGACACGGGGGACTCTGGATTTTTTTCAATGAAATCCTCGCTGGCGAAGGCGCGCATGACTTCATCGGCTTGTTGGCCGGTGGTGGGGTGCGAGGCTTTGAAGTGGAAGACGGTGGACTCGTCGCCGCTCTCGCGCTTGATGCGAGTCGCGGGGGCTTTGTCGCTCTCGAACTCAAAGCCGAGGGCCGTGAGGATGCTGGCGAGCTTCAGGTCGCGCGTGTTGAAAATGGCGATATGTCGTGTGGTCATTTCTCGTGGGGTGCGGCCGGGGAGCCGCTAGGCGACTACCCCGGCGCGGCGGGTTGGGATTAAGCGGCGGTCATCGCGGTGCCGTAGCTACGGAGCGTCGCGGAGACGGTCTCGAACTGCTCGGCCGCGAAGCTGGTTTCCAGCGAGGTGCAGATGGTCGTGCTGCCGAGGGAGGTTCCGGCGGGCATCGTGATCGAGGCGGTGCCGCCAACGGTCAGAGAAAAGCTGCCGGTGCGCATGCCTTCGACGCTGACCTCTTGGATCGGCTCGCCTACTGCCACCGCCACCACGCTACCCTGTGAGTCCTTAACTTCCTGAACATCGGCTGATTCCGAAATCGAAAAGCCGGTGACGATGAGGCCGGAAACTTCCGGTGTTCCATAAGTGGCCGAAGAGACGGCCGATGAGCGATAGATTGAAGCTGCCATGATTTTGAGTTGGTTGGGTTGGGTTGCGGGTTACGGGAGAGGAGCGGGTGTCAAATCGCAGCGAGGCCGAGGGTGAGTTGAGCGGTGCAGAGCCAACGGTCGTCGGTCTGGGATTCGGTGAAGGTCTGGAGGTCGGCGCCGAGGAGCGTGGCGGTGGGGGCGAAGGCGTTGGCGAGGGCCGTTGCGGCGTAGAGGGACGAGCGGAGGGAATCGACGAGCTGGCGGTGCTGCTCGAGGTCTTGGGTGGATGGCGTCGAGAGGAGGATCGCGGCGGTGGCTTTGTGGAGCGTGGTGCTCATGGCCTCGACGGACTCGCAGGCGCAAATGATGGAGGGCGCGTCGCCGGGGATTTCGGCGTTGCTTTGGCCGGTGTGGATGGCGATGCCGTCGAAGGCGGGGAGGTTTTGCAGCCAGGTGGCGAGGGATTGCTCGACGGCGAGGTTCACAGGCGACCTCCTGGGGCGATGGTGACGATGTGCTCGGCGTCGCTGGTGGATTCGGCGATGTCGCGGATCGTGTAGGAGCGGCCGCGATAGGTGATGGCCTCGCCGCGCTGGGGCGGGGTGGCGAGGTCAGCGGCGAGAAGGTGGCAGCGGAATTGACCGCCTTGGGTGAGGCCGCCGGTGGCGAGATCGAGCGAGATGGCGACGGGGGCGAGGACGACGCGGAGGGTTTGACCACGGAAGCCGACTTCGACGCCGTGCGCGGAGTTGGCGACTCGGACGGATTGGTTTCGGAAAGCGGAAATCGCGGCGGCGGTCACGCTGTTCGGGGAGTGTCAAAAAGCAGAACGCCCCGCCGGAGTGAGACGGCGAGGCGTTTGCGGGCTGGCGCGGGGAATCGCGCGGGTAGCGGGTTATTTCTTCTTTGGCTTTGGTGACTCTTGCTCCGGCTCGGCGATGACGGCGGGGGCGCTGGCTTTTTTGGCGTGGCGCTTGAGCGTGTCACCGAGGCTGACGACGAGGGTTTCGTCGGCAGTGAACTCGCCGGCGACTTGCTTGGCTTTGAAGTCGGCGAGTTGGTCGGCGAGCGGGACGCTCGGCAGGTGTGTGACCTGCCAATCGTTGCCGATGCGGTTGAGTGTGAGGCCGAGGCGCATCAGGCTTAGGCGCTGACGATGCGCTTGAGGGCGGCGGCGTGGCCGAGGGCGAAGCCGTAGTTGACTTCGATGACTGATTTCTCAGTGTCGGTGTCGGGATCGCCCCATGAGCGGTATTCGATGGAGAGACCAGTCTCGGGATCGACTGCCACTTCGTAAGCAGTGAGGTTGTTGCGGACGCCGGGGCTTGGCTGCACGGGCGAAAAGGCGACCAAGATCGCCTCGGGGAGTGCGACCATACCGACGAGGTTTTCGCTGTTGCCGGGGATGAGGTTGGTGCCGACGACATCGAAGCCAGCGATCTGTGGCAGGCGGCCGTTTTGGATGGCGGATGCGCTGCCGACTGCGGCGGCGTTTTTGATGCCGGAATCCTTGAGGAGCGCGCCTTCATAGGCGTTGTCGAGGATCATGACGCGGCTGGATTTTGGCCATTTGGCAACATCGAGCGCGGTCTTGATGGTGATCATGTCGTCCGAATCAAACGCGGAGGCTGCGCCGGTGTGGATCGCTGCGCCGTAGTTGGCGAGGGTGACGACCGAAAGAACATCACGGAGGATGTCTTCGGCGAGCTTGCGGCCTTTCAAGAAGCCCAACTGTTCAGGATTGAAGTAGGGCTGGCGGGCGAGTTCCGAGCTAGTGAAGCTCAGCGCTTGATACTTGCGCTTATTGACCGTGATCTCGCGGCTGTTGATGGCGTTTGTGTCGCCGAAAGAATAAGTGCCGTTGAAGTCGCTCGTCGCGTCAGTGGCGAGAGGGTAGAACGGAACGCTGATCTTGTCGGTGCCTTGGAGCGGAACGCTGTTGTAGACAGTCGAGAAGGAGTTGAGCGGGAGAAGCGCCTCACGCAGTGCGACGAGCGCAGAGTCGAGGACGACATTCAGTTTGAGTTCGGATGAGATGGTTGTGGCCATTTGAGTGGGTGGTTTGGTGGGTTAGGTTTTGGGTTTCGTGGATTGCGTGGGTGTCAAATCGCGGCGGTCTTGGCGTGGGCTTCGAGGGCTTTGCGGTTCGCTCGGAAAATGCGGGTCTTCTCGGCTCCGGTGGCGTTGCGCCATTGGTCGTAGATGCTCGAGGGGTTGGCGGACTGATCGATTTCGGGAACGACGCGGGCGGCGGAGAGGCCGAAGGAGCGTTGCAACCGGCCGAGGTCTTCGCGGTCTTGAGCGAGTTCGCTGCGGAGGGTTTCGACTTCGCTGTTGAGAGCTTCAAATTTCGCGCGGTAGGCGGTGGCTTCAGCGAGGGCGGCGTCGCGATCGGCGATTGCGCCGTTGAATTTGGCGAGGATGCTGTCAGCGGCGGAGACTTTGGCTTGAGGCTCGGCAGCATACTCTTCGTCGCCTTCTTTAGTTGCCTCTTCAGTGGTCTCCTCTTCGGGAGCACTCATCGCGGTGGCCATGGATTGCAGGCGCTCGGCGAGGGTGGATTTGCTTTCTTCGTCTAGTTCGGCGGATTTGGTTTCGACTTCGTCAAGGGAAGCCAGAATTTCAACGAGCAAGGGGGTCGGTTCGTTTTCGACTTTTTCGGTTTCGGTTTTTTCGGTTTCGGGATCCATAGATTTTGCCTTTGCGAAGGTGTCAAATCGGGCGCGGAGACTTTCCGGCGTGGCGGTGGCTGCGGCGGCTACGCCTTCCTCGATGGCGTCGGCGAATCCGAGGGCCACGGCTTCGACGGCGTCGAGCCATGTTTCCTCGTCCATCATTTGGGCGATGCGGTCGGCCTCCATGCCGGTCTTGCGGACATAGGCGTTGCGGAGGGAGTCTTTGAGTTTGTCGAGAAGAGCGGCTTCGCGGCGGAGCTGGTCCGAGTCGCCCATAGAGACGGTCCACGGATTGTGAATCATCAAAAGGGCGTTGTCGGCGATGTAGACGGGGGCGCCTGCCATGGCGATGACGCTGGCCATCGAAGCGGCGAGGGCGTCGATGTGGACGGTCAGCCCGCCTTTGTGCCGGCGGAGGGCGTTGTAAATGGCCGTTCCCTCAACCACGGACCCACCGGGCGAGTTGATGCGGAGGTGGAGATGTTGGCCGTCGAGCTTGCCGAGGTCGGCGAGGAACTCTTTTGAGCCTGAGCCGAAAGCACCGACCTCATCGTAGAGGTGAATCGTTGCTTCGCCGTTGTCGGATTTTTCCAGTGCATAGAATTTTTTGTTCATGAGTTTTGTTGGGTGGGTTGAGTGGGTGCGCCGTCTTCCTCGTCGTCGCTGGATTCGGCGGGCTGTTGCGCGGCGAGGCCGCTGCGGAGGGAGTTCGGGAAGACCTGCGAGACATCGAGGCCGAGGGCTTCGCATTTTTGTTTGCGGCGGAGATAGGTCTCGATGACATCCGCCTCCTCTTCCTCGGCGCGGAGGCCGAGCATGTTGAAATAGCGGGTCGGCGACAGGTGGCCTTTGTCGAGTTGCTCGCTGAAGGCGCGGGCGTCGCGGCCGCTGTCCACCGTGATCTTTTTCGGTGCGAGCCATTCGTGGCGCCACCAATCGTCGCCGGGGTATTCCAGACGACCGGCTTGCATTTCGTGCCAGAGCCAATACTTGTAAAAGGGTCGGCAGAACTGATCGATGACCTGTTGCTGAAGGCGCTCGAGGAAGTTCTGCGTGACCTCCAAAACGGCGCGTTGCTCGGTGCCTGCGAGGCCGACATTGACCATCATGGCCTCGGGCGGCAGGCCGACGGCGAAGGCGACATCGGAGCGGAGCGCGCGCATGACGGCTTCGTAGGTCTGGCCGGGAATGTCGTTCTTAAAGGCTTCGAGCTTTTCGCCTGGCTTGAGGCGTGGGAGGAGGATGCCGTTCGGGAGGTCGCTGGTTTGGAGGTCGCCGACTTCGTTGGTCGTGGATTTCAAGCCAGCGCCGAGGCCGATCTTGGCGACCTCGGTGCTGGTAACCATGTAGCCGATTTGCGCCCCGGCCTTATACGCTCCCTTCACAAATGAGTTGATTTCGGAGATGTCGCGGAGGTTGGAGACGGCGGAGTGGAACCACGAAACGCCGCGCGGCTGGGCGTGGCGGCGGATGTGGCGGAAATGGAGGATGTCTTCGGCGGGAATACGAGTGCCGTTTTCAGCGTTGACGGTGTAGGCGACGGGCGCGCCGAAGCGGTCCATCGAAACGCCGTCGTGCGTCATGTCGTCCGGGTTGCCGTAGCCTGCCGAGCCGCCGATGGACTCACCGCCGATGAAGCGCACGCGGGCCGCGCCTTCTTTGGTCTTGAGGAATTGCGCGAAGAAATCGCCGTCGATGGCGACCTGGCGGAGGATGAGGCTTTGCGCGGTGTAGAAATTAACCTGTGCGCCGGCATCGAATGCCCATGCCTCGGCGCAGTTCCGATCCTCAAAATACTGATCAACCTTTTTGTTCCAGGCTAAGTTCGAGGTTTTGGGTTGGACGACGATGCCGGTGCCGATGGCGCGTTGGGCGAGGTGCTCGACGATGTAAGTTGCCTGCGCGGCGTTGTTGTAGAGCCACCGCGAGAGGCGGAGGATTTCAAGTCGGGTGTGTGCCGTGAGTTCGCGCTTGGGATCGGTGGTCGGAACCCAGATGAGGCCGCGATTCAGCGAGGGCTGGGCGGCTTCAAAGGCGGCGGCTTTTGCGTCTGGCTTGCGCGGGCGGCCTGCTCCGGGGCGGGTTCCACCCCAACTTGATTTTTTGATTTTCGACGGCACGCCGAGGCGGGCGTGTCAAACGGCGGTGCCGTATCTGCTGCGGTCAGCGATGGCGAAAAGCTGGCGACCGTTCGGGCCTTCGCTGAGGATGTCTTCGATGGCTTCGAGGAGGAGCCACTTGGGCATCGTGACCTGGCCGGATGAGGATGTTCCTTCGGTGCCGATGGAGGTAATCGTGACCTCCTCGGTGGCGCTGGCGAAGGTTGACGCGGCGAGGGCTTCCAGCTCCACCGTGGTCTTCGTGCGGCGGAGGAATGATTTGATGCCGGAAAGTTTTAGGGACTCCATGCCCGTGTGGGCGGAGTCAAACGCTGGGGCTTATCCCGCAGAGGCGCGGAGACGCAGAGGGGGGATTTGCAGGGACGGCGCGGCCGCACCTTTTCAGACGCCGGGTTTCCAAGGTTGACGCCGTGCGTTACGACTTGGCTCCTCGGTTCGCGCCCGATTCTTTTTTAAGCGCCTCCCGACCTCGATGTGGCGACGACCGAGATTCTCCGGTCAAGTCGCTCATCCGTGTCTCTCGTCTGCCTGCGAGGATTTGGGGGAGTCAAAAGCTACAGGCGAGAAAGATGCTACATTTGGCAAATGTAGAGTCCGGCTGTTTAGATTTTGCCTTAAAACTCAAAGCACGCTTGAGCTTTGGCGTAAATTTTAAGCAAAGCGTGTTATACTCGTGAGCGAATAGCCCGATTTTATACCTCAACGCGGATAGTTTTGTCGGAAATTCGGGGGTGTTTTTCCGACATCGTGTTAAGGAAACGGCTTTTGTTTATCGCGTGCCGGGCGACATGATAAAAATCTGGCGGTTATTTTACAGGAATGAGGTGGATCGATTTGGCTTTGTGATCCATGACGACTTCATATTGGGGACCCTTGCCGCCGAATAATTTTGTCTCGATGTATTTCCCGCGACTCTGGTCGCCTCGGTCGCGGTCGAGCTTTTGCCAGCTCTCCGGTTGCATGGAGACGCTGCGGGTGATGGCCGTTCGGCCTTTGGCGTTTTTGTTTTTGCTGCCGGTTTTGCGGCCGGCACCTTTGCGTGGGCCGCCGTGGGTGGTGGGCTTGCTCATTTCGGGCGCGGGTAGTAGCCGGAGGGGGTGTCCACTTGGGTGAGGGTTGGATTCTGCTGGAGGATGACGGCGGCCTCGCCGGGCGTGATGTCTTTGCT
>Ga0315907_10002211_pt1 | contig 25003 bp, 18 predicted proteins | sample LakEriMetagenome_3_FD_203525 | JGI IMG/M metagenome (GOLD analysis project Ga0315907, IMG submission 203525) | Freshwater fungal communities from buoy surface, Lake Erie, Ohio, United States - Buoy 12 MA123 | ecosystem: Environmental > Aquatic > Freshwater > Lake > Lake biofilm | place: USA...
GCGGAATCGCTTGAGGAGATCGCCGAGCGGCAGGCCGAGCCAGGGCACGACACGCGACCAGGCTTCGACGCACCGGAACCGGTAGACACGCTCTTCGAGCGCATGCGGCTTGAGGATGTCCTCGAGCGTGAATCGGCCGGTGACTTCGGCCTCACCCGCGATCTCGACGCTCCAGGGCCGGGTCCTCAAGCCCTGCGCGTTCTCCAACGGGTCGGACTTGTCGAGGCCGAACTCGTAGAAGTTGTTGTAGGTGGTGATGTCTTCCCAGGTGTTCGGCGTCTCGCGCACCGACCAGCGAGCGTTGCGGGTGAAGGCTGGCACGGGTCCCCGTGTTGCCGCCCCGGCCGTGGCGGGTCGAGCCGATTGGGCGAGAGCATCCGGTGGTGCCGGGAGACCGGAGGCCACGGCGGAGGCGCAAAGCACGGAGAGTACGCGGCGCCGGCTGAAGTCGGTCGTCTCGGCGGGAATCTCACTTGGATAGATCGAGTTCGGCTTATGAAAAGTCATAAAAATCAATCCTTTAAAGCCAGTATTTGAACTCGATTGGAAGATCGGATGCTAGGGCTCTCAGCCGCGGTGACGGGTTCACCAACACCGCTTTGTCCACCAATCTCAGGTGGGGAAGATCGGGTCGGGAGTTGCCGTATCCCATGATACGCCGCCCGGAGTGGGCTGCCGCCAAGCGCCGCAACTGACGGGCTTTCTCCTCGTCGCGGACGTTGGGGGACGACAGGCGACCGTCGAGCCTTGTGTCGTCCCAAGCGACCTGGCTGCAGACATGGTCGTCGAAACCGAGCGCCGCAGCGAGTTCCGGGACATACAGGTCGACCGTAGCGCTCATCAGGACCAGCCGATCGCCGGCCGCACGATGTTGCGCGATGGCGGCAAGCGCTTCGGGGAACACACCGTGGGCGATCAACCGCGGCACCCATGTCGCAGTCCAGATCCGGATCTCCTCCTGCGAGGCCCCGCCCATCACGGCGCGGATCAAGCGGCCTTTGAGTTCGCCATGGTCGGCCCGCCGCAGAGCGAAACGCAACAAGGTCGGCACGATGCCGAGGTAGCCGAGCAGCCTCCAGGGACGCCGCCAAGCGAAACCGAACACGTAACCCGCCAGTGTGTCGCGACGGGTGATCGTGCCGTCGAGGTCGAACACCACCAGCTGCGGAAGGAAAGGGCGCGGCGGCGGATCCGGATCGATCATCCTCGCGGCCCCTTGCGCATCAGCTGGCCGCGATCTGTCGGAGGACGTACTGAAGGATGCCACCGTGCCGGTAGTACTCGCGTTCCTTCGGCGTGTCGATCCGCACCCGGACCTCGAACTGGATCGGCGCCCGACCGTCATCGGGTCGGGCGGTGACCTTCACGAGGCGCGCTGCGCCGCCTTGCAAGTCGCCGAACTCGAACACCTCGCGCCCCGTCAGGCCGAGCGTCTGTGCGTTCTGACCATCCACGAACTGGCAGGGCAGAACGCCCATGCCGATCAGGTTCGAGCGATGGATGCGCTCGAAGCTCTCGGTGATGACCGCCTTCACGCCGAGCAGCATCGTGCCCTTGGCGGCCCAATCGCGAGAGGAGCCGGTTCCGTACTCCTTGCCGGCGATCACGACCAACGCCGTGCCTTCGGCTTGGTAGCGCATCGAGGCATCGTAGATCGACATCTGTTCGCCGCTCGGGATGTGCACCGTCACGCCACCCTCCGTGCCCGGTGCAAGCTGGTTGCGCAGTCTGATGTTGGCGAAAGTGCCCCGCATCATGACTTCGTGGTTGCCGCGTCGAGCGCCGTAGGAGTTGAAGTCGGCCTTCTGCACGCCGTGCGATTCGAGGTACTTCGCCGCAGGGCTGCCTCGCGCGATGTCGCCGGCCGGGGAGATATGGTCGGTGGTGACCGAGTCGCCGAGCAGGGCGAGCACCCGGGCGCCCGCGATCGGCTTCACGGCCTCTGGCGTGTGGGTCATCCCTTCGAAGTAGGGGGGGTTGCGCACATAGGTCGATCGCTCGTCCCAAGCGTAGAGCTTGCCGGCCGGAACAGGGATCGACTGCCAATGCGCATCGCCCGCGAACACATCACCGTAGCTCGAGCGGAACATGTCCGAGTCGATCGCGGCGCGTACGGTGTCCGCGACCTCCGCCGGGGAGGGCCAGATATCTTTGAGGAACACCGGATTGCCATCCTTGCCGGTGCCGAGGGGTTCGCTCGAGAGGTCGATGTCGGCGGTGCCGGCGAGCGCGTAAGCGACGACGAGCGGCGGGGAGGCGAGAAAATTCATCTTCACCTCGGGATGCACCCGCCCTTCGAAGTTGCGGTTGCCCGAGAGCACCGAGGCGGCGATGACATCGCCTGCCTTGACGGCGGCGGAGATCTCCGGCTTCAGCGGCCCGGAATTTCCGATGCAGGTCATGCAACCGTAGCCGGTGACGAAGAAACCGACCGCTTCGTAATCATCGAGCAGTTCGGCCTTCTTCAAGTAGTCGGTGACGACGCGCGACCCTGGTGACAGGCTGGTCTTGACCCAAGGCTTCGCCTTGAGACCTTTCGCCGCTGCGTTGCGGGCGAGCAGCGCCGCACCGATCATCACCGAGGGGTTGGAGGTGTTGGTGCAGCTCGTGATCGCGGCGATCAGCATGGCGCCGTCGCGCACCTCGAAGGCGGGCGCGCTGCCCGCTGCGGCGACCGTGCCGGTCCCGGTGGCGGCAGGGTTCTTCTTCCGGCGCTCCTCGTCCATCTGGCCGAGCGTCTTGCGGTAGACCTGCTTGAGCGCGGTGACGGGTACCCGGTCCTGCGGACGCTTCGGGCCGGCGAGCGACGGGACCACCGTCGAGAGGTCGAGTTCGAGCACATCGGTGTAGTCGGCGGCGGGGGCTCCGTCATGGCGCCACATGCCTTGCGCTTTCGCATAGGCCTCGACCAGCGCGACCTGCTCCGGGGAACGACCGGAGAGCTCGAGGTAGCGGAGCGTCTCGTCGTCGATCGGGAAGATCCCGCAGGTGCTGCCGTACTCCGGCGCCATGTTGGCGATGGTCGCGCGGTCGGCGAGCGGCAAGCTCGAGAGTCCGTCGCCGAAGTACTCGACGAACTTCTCGACCACGCCCTTCTTGCGCAGCATCTCGGTGACGGTGAGCACGAGATCGGTGGCGGTCGCACCAGCCGGTAGCTGTCCGATCAGGCGGAAACCGACGACCTGGGGGATCAGCATCGACACCGGTTGGCCGAGCATCGCCGCTTCGGCCTCGATGCCGCCGACGCCCCAGCCGAGCACGCCGAGGCCGTTGATCATGGTGGTGTGCGAATCGGTGCCGACCACGGTGTCCGGATAGGCCTGCGGCCGCACGCTGTCGCGGTTCTCGAACACGACTCGGGCGAGGTGCTCGAGGTTGACCTGATGGACGATCCCGGTGCTGGGCGGGACGACCTTGAAGTTGCGGAACGCGGTCTGCCCCCAGCGCAGGAACGCGTAGCGCTCTCCGTTGCGCTCGAACTCGATGCGCGTGTTGCGATCGAGGGAGTCGGCGCTGCCGTAGTTGTCGACCTGCACCGAGTGGTCGATGACGAGTTCAGCCGGTGCGAGCGGGTTGACGCGTTGCGGATCGCCGCCGAGCTTCACGACCGCTTCGCGCATCGCCGCGAGGTCCACCACGCAGGGCACGCCGGTGAAATCCTGCATGATCACGCGCGCCGGAGTGAAGGAGATCTCATGTGCGGGTGCGGCTTTGGCATCCCAGTCGAGCAGGGCGTCGATGTCCTTGCGAGTGACGTCCACGCCGTCCTCGAAGCGCAGCAAGTTCTCCAGCAGGATCTTCAGTGAGAAGGGCAGGCGTGCGACCTTGTCCTGCGGCAGGGCCGCCAAGCTCCAGATGTCGTAGGAATGCTGGCCCACCGTCAGGGTGGTGCGGGCGGAGTAGCTGTCGGTCATGTGTCGAACCCCTGTGGAAACGATGTGCCGCGCAGGATCCGCACGGCGAAGGTGATTATATCGCCTCGATGACCGCACCGCCCAAGCAGCGTTCACCCGCATAGAGCACCACGGATTGGCCCGGCGTCGCGGCACGTTGCGGATCGGCGAAATCGATCTCCAAGCGGCCCTCGGGCTGCAGCGAGACCGCGCACGGCTGATCCGTCTGGCGGTAACGGATCTTGGCGCCCGCCGTGAAGTCGGCATCGGGTGTGGCCATCAGCCAGTGGGCGCCGAGCGTCCGGAGTCTGCGGCTCATCAGCAGGGGGTGGTCGTGCTCCTGCACCACGATCAAGGCGTTGCGTGCGCGATCCTTGCGCGCGACATACCACGGCGCCTCCGGAAGGTCGCGCAGGCCGCCGATGCCGAGGCCGCCGCGTTGCCCCAATGTGTGGAAGGGCAGTCCGCGGTGCTGGCCGAGCACGCGGCCGTCCGCGGACTCGATCGGCCCCGGTGTATCGGGCAGGTGCTGGGCGAGGAATTCGCGGAAGGGGCGCTCGCCGATGAAACAGATCCCGGTGCTGTCCTTCTTGTCATGGACCGGCAGTCCAGCCGCACGGGCGCGCCGACGCACTTCGCTCTTGTCGAGCTCGCCGAGCGGGAAGAGCGCTGCATCGAGCTGTCGTGGCGAGATGGCGTGCAGGAAGTAGGACTGGTCCTTGGCGGAGTCGACGGCTTTGTGTAGTTCGGGGCCGTCGGCGCCATCGATCCGCCGCGCGTAATGGCCGGTGGCCAGCCGCTCTGCGCCGAGGCGCTGCGCATGTGCCAGACAGACGCCGAACTTGATCTCGCGGTTACAGAGCACATCGGGGTTCGGCGTGCGACCCGCGCGTTGCTCGGCGAGGAAATCCGCGAACACCTGACGGCGATACTCGTCCGCGAAATCCACCTTGTGCAGGGGGATGCCGAGCTCGCGGCAGACGGCGCGTGCGTCCTGGAAGTCCTGTGCGATGGTGCAGTAGGCGTCGTCCTCGTCCCAATTCGCCATGAACAGACCTTCGACCTCGTGACCCTGCTGACGCAGCGACAGCGCGGCGACCGCCGAGTCGACTCCGCCCGAAAGCCCGACGATGATCTTCATGGGGGCGGTCTGCGGCCGCGGTGATCCGGAGGCACGGCGTCGTTCAGACCCGTTCGCCGCCTGCGGGGAGGCCTGCCTGTCCGATCGCGAGCTCGCTCGCGAGCCCGAGATAGTCGGCAGGACGCAGCGCCGAGAGTCTCTCGCGATCGGAGGTGGGCAGTGGCAGCGTCGCGACGAACTCGCGATACAGCGTCTGGTCGATGCGTCGACCGCGGGTGAAATCTTTGAGAAGCTCGTAGCCGTCGGGGACGCCGGCGGCCCGCAGCACGGTCTGCACCGCCTCGCCCAAGACCTCCCACGCATCGTCGAGGTCGGCCGCGATCCGTTGCGGATCAGGGGCCACCTTGCCGAGGCCGCGCTGCAGCGCACGCCACGCGATCAGGGAGTGCGCGAGCGCGACGCCGAGGTTGCGCAGTACGGTGGAGTCGGTGAGGTCGCGTTGCCAGCGCGACACCGGAAGCTTCTCCGCGAAATGGCGAAGCAGCGCGTTGGCGATGCCCAGGTTGCCCTCTGCGTTCTCGAAGTCGATGGGGTTCACCTTGTGCGGCATCGTGGAGGAGCCGACTTCGCCTGCGACCGCTCGCTGGCGCAGATAGCCGAGGCTGATGTAGCCCCAGGCGTCCCTCGAGAAATCGATGAGCACGACATTGAGAGCGGCCAATGCATCGCAGTACTCGCCGATCCAGTCGTGCGGTTCGATCTGCGTCGTGGCCGCTGCGTACTCGAGCCCGAGCCCGGTGACGAAGCGTCGGGAGATGGCGGGCCAGTCCGACTGCGGGGCGGCGGCGACCTGTGCGTTGAAGTTGCCGACGGCACCGTTCCATTTCCCGCGTGCGGCGACCGCATGCCAACGACGCTCAGCCCGCTCGAGACGCGCCGCCACATTCGCGAACTCTTTACCCAGCGTGGTGGGGCTCGCAGTCTGTCCATGTGTCCGCGAGAGCATCGCGAGCGAGGCGTGATCGCGGGCGAGGCCGTGCAGGTGCTCCAGGATCTGGGTGGTGACCTGCAGTGCTTCATTCCGGGCGTCGACCAACATGCGCGCGTAGGCGAGGTTGTTGATGTCTTCAGAGGTGCAACCGAAATGGACGAGCTCAAGGGCGGCCGGGGAGGCGCCCGCAGAGGCGAGTTGATCGCGGACGAAGTACTCGACGGCCTTGACGTCGTGGTTCGTGCGTTGCTCGAGGGCCTTCACAGCCGCCGCCGCAGACGCCGGGGGGTCGCGGGCGAGGTCGGCCGCCACGGCGCAGAGCGCCGGAGACAGCGTGGCGGTGGCCGGCAGTCCGACAGGCTGCTCCGAGGCGAGTGCCAAGAGCCAGGCGGCCTCGATGCGGATGCGTTGGCGGATCAGCGCCGATTCGGACAGGTGCCCCCTCAGGACATCGGTGCTGCGTGCGTAGCGGCCATCGATCGGGGAGAGGGCGAGAAGAGGGTCGATCTGCATGCGTGGGCCGGCTGCCTTCAGTGTAATATCGTGATTGTAGCGCACCCGGCATCGGGGGCTTTTCCCTCCTCTGATTGGATACCGCCTTGAGCCTCATCGCACCTGCCGCATTGGATCCGATCGCCCTGCGCGATCTCATCCAGCGCCGGGTGAGCCCCGGGCCGGCGCCGAACCCGCTGCGTGATTGGCGCCGACTCAGCAGCGCGACCTCCCGTCCGGTCGATCTCGCCGATCTCTTCGATCGGCCACCCCTGCCGGCGGCCGTGCTGATGCCCATCATCGACCGTCCTCACGGCCTGAGCGTGCTGCTCACCCGCCGGGCGAGCCACCTGCCTCACCACGCCGGCCAGATCAGCTTTCCGGGGGGCCGGTTGGAGAGCGGCGATGCCGACGCAGCCGCGACTGCGCTGCGTGAGACGGAAGAAGAGATCGGCCTAGAGCGCCGTTTCATCTCCGTGGTGGGCTACCTCCCCGACCACCTGATCCCGATCTCCGGTTACCGGGTCACGCCGGTCGTCTCGTTCGTGACGCCGGGGTTCGAATTGAAGACCGATCCCCGGGAAGTCGAGGAGGCCTTCGAGGTCCCGCTCGGATTCCTGCTGAATCCCGCCAACCACGTCCCGCGGCGACGGGAGTACTCGGGGGTCTCCGTGGAGTTCATCGACATGCCCTTCGGTCCGCACCACATCTGGGGAGCGACGGCCGGGATGCTGTACACCCTCTACCGCCTGCTTTGTGGCGAGGAGTTGGCGGCGTGAGCGAGCCGCTGCAACGACTGCTCGGCGTGATGCGCCGGTTGCGTGATCCGCAGGGCGGCTGCGCGTGGGACCGGGCCCAGACGATGGCGAGCATCATGCCGCACACGCTCGAGGAAGCCCACGAACTGGCGGGAGCGGTCGCTGCGGGCGAGCCGTCGGCGATCCGCGACGAACTCGGGGATCTGCTGTTTCAAGTGGTGTTCGTCGCGCGCATCGCCGAGGAACGCGGTGAATTCGATTTCGATGCCGTCGCCACCGCGATCGCAGACAAGCTCGAGCGACGCCATCCGCATGTCTTCGGCGAACGGACCGCGATGTCAGTCGAGCAGCAGTCGGACGCATGGGAAGGGCTCAAGGCGGCGGAGCGTGCCGCTACAGGCGATGCCGGCGTGCTCGTGGGGGTCGCGCTGACGCTGCCCGGGCTGACCCGGGCGAACAAACTCTCGAAGCGTGCCGCCCGGGTCGGTTTCGATTGGCCCGATGTCAGCGGCGTACGGGCGAAGGTCGATGAAGAGCTCGGCGAGTTCGAGGCGACATTGCGCGATCGGGAGCCTCGGGCGCGCCAGGAAGACGAGCTCGGCGACCTGCTGTTCGCGATCGCGAGCTGGGCGCGGCACTTAGGGCTCGATCCTGAAGCCGCCTTGCGCGGCAGCAACGCGAAGTTCGAACGCCGTTTCGCGTGCATGGAGGATCTGGCCAAGGCGCGAGGTCTGGAGTTGGGCGCCCTCGATCTCGCCGCGTGGGAATCTCTCTGGGCGCAGGCGAAGGCAGGCGGCTAGAATATCTTCGTGGAACTCACTAACTCAGCCCCAGCGGGCGATTGGCGCCCGGATTCCTGGCAGTCTTTTCCGGCGCGGCAACAGCCGAACTATCGGGATCGTGCGGCGCTCGATGCCGCCGTGGCACAGCTCTCCCGATTGCCCCCCGTCGTGGTCTCGTGGGAGGTCGAGCGCCTGCGTGCCGAGTTCGCAGCCGCCCAACGCGGGGAACGGTTCCTGTTGCAGGGTGGGGACTGTGCAGAGAGCTTCGATGACTGCGATTCAGGCAGCATCGCCCAGCGTCTCAAGATATTGCTTCAGATGAGTCTGGTGCTCGTCCACGGTCTCAAGCGTCCCATCATCCGAGTCGGCCGCATGGCCGGTCAGTACGCGAAGCCGCGCTCCGCCGACACCGAGACCCGTGACGGGGTGACGTTGCCCTCCTACCGAGGCGATATCGTCAACCGACCGGAGTTCACGGCGGAGGCCCGGGAACCCGATCCCACCCTGCTGCTGCGCGGCTATGAGCGCGCGGCGCTCACGCTGAACTTCATCCGGGCGCTGATCGACGGCGGCTTCGCGGATCTGCATCACCCGGAGTACTGGGACCTCGGCTTCGTCGGTCATTCGCCTTTTCGGGTCGAGTACGAGCGGATCGTCGCCTCGGTCGCCGATGGGCTCGAGTTCTTCGAGACCATCAGCGCGAAGGAGGTCCACCAATCGCTGCGCACCGATTTCTATACCAGCCACGAAGCTTTGGTCCTCCATTACGAACAGGCCCAGACCCGTTTCATCGCGCGTCAGGATCGCTGGTACAACCTCTCCACGCACATGCCTTGGATCGGCATGCGGACCGCCGAGATCGGCGGGGCGCATGTCGAGTACTGTCGCGGCATCGCCAATCCGGTCGGCGTCAAGGTCGGCACAGCGATGGACATCGATTGGTTGCAGCGCCTCGTGACCACGCTGAATCCCGAGAACATCCCGGGCAAGCTCGCGCTCATCCACCGCTTCGGCGCGCGGGACATCGAGTCGGCATTGCCCCGAGCGATCGAAGCGGTGCGCGCCACCGGGCACCAAGTGCTGTGGATCTGCGATCCCATGCACGGCAACACCGAGAACGCGCAGGGCGGCCTCAAGACCCGTCGCTTCGAGAACATCCTGCGGGAGCTCGAGTCGGCGTTCCAGGTCCATAACGCGATGGGTTCGAGTCTCGGCGGCGTGCATATCGAGCTCACCGGTGAGGACGTCACCGAATGCACGGGGGGTGCGCGTGGCCTCGCAGACGAGGATCTGCAGCGCGCTTACCGCTCCACGGTGGATCCGCGGCTCAACTACGAACAATCTTTGGAGCTGGCGATGCTCATCTCCGAGCGCGCCGGCGCTCCGCGCCGCAGCGCCCGTCGTCCCGCGCGCTGAGATCGAACCGCCTCGGGTCAGTCGTCCCGGCCGCTTGCGGTCGTGCAAGGGGCGGTGCGCGGACAGTCCGAGCCCCTCGGGCATATCGTGCTCGCCGGCGCCTCGAGCGCACGCGCGACCCAGGCGATGTTGAGCACATGGCTCACGGTGCGTATCGCCTCCGCGGCGGCAGGCGGTATCGCGGCGTGGCCGCCCCCGCGCCGACAGGCCTCTGCGACCTCTTCGACGAGCGCCATCGGATCGAGGCCTTGTGCTGCGAAGGCGGGTGCGAGATCGATGCCCACCGAGAGCACGTGAGAGGTCCCCGCGGCATCGCGGTCGCGCAGCGAGTGGCAGCAGTAGAGGCGCGGCGAGTTGCCGTCGTGCATGACCGAGATCTGAGAGACCGGAGGCATCGGCGAGCGCCCCGGCGCATCCTCGCGCAGCAGGCGGAACACCGCCCACTTCGGGCAGGGGTCGGGGACCACGCTCATGTTGCCCCATGGCAGCGGGATGCCGTTGCCACGGTAGACCGCGCGGAGGTAGCCCGGCTCATAGCCATCGAAGAAATGCCAATGCCGGTAGGGTGAGACCGCGGTCATGCGGCGCATCATCACGGCGTTGGTGACCCCCAACCGCGCGCCGGCGGAGAGTTCGTGCCGCTCCCGGACCAGGAACCTGCGGAACGGCTGGCGCGGGCAGAGCAGGGCGCCGGCGAACGCGCTGCACTCGAAATCACGCCAAGCGAGCAGTACATCCTTCGGGGCCATCGCGGCGGCGCCTCGCTGCATCGGCTCCTCGAGTCCGCCGCCGACGGCGCTGTGCGGCGGGACGGCGCCATCGCCGTTGTGGAGGATGCGATGTCCGATGAAGTAGGCCAGCGTGTACTTGAGCCGACCCTCCTGATCTTGTAGCCGGCGGTTGATGATCACGCTGCCGGGGGGCTCGAAGCGGGCGCGCAATACGCGTTGATCGCGCTGGCGTCGCTCGTCCTCGACCCAGCGGACGGTGAGACCTGCCTCCTTGGCGATCGACAAGATATCGTCGAGACCGAGCGGCATGCGGCGTCGACCCACCGATTCCGCCGCGCGCTCGATGTCGGGGAAGTCGTTCTGCCGGGTCTCCTGCCACACCCGCACCAACAGGCGTGCGAACTGGGTGCCGCTGGTGCCGGTCTGCGCCAACAGCTCCGGCAGCGCCAGCTGCAACAGCTCGCGCGAGAACAGGAAACCCGGTTCCAGCGACATCACGGGTAGTCCGCCGCGCAAGCGACCGATCGGCGCCAGCGCTTCGCTCGCGTCCGCCATCGACTCGCGGTCGAGGAACCAGTCGGCCGACTTGCCGAACACCGTGGCCAACACCGCGAGCATGGATGCGGAGGGCACCCGCTTGCCGGTCTCGACCATGCTGAGGTAGCTCACGGAAGGCGCATGCTCGGCGTTCAACTGAACGCAGCGCGCGGACAGCTCCTCGAGCGTCAGTCCATTACGGCGTCGCAGGGTGCGCAGACGCGAACCGAGGAAATGCCCTTGTCTCAGCAATCCAGCCATGTGAAATTGACACTGTAAAATTTCGACTGTGAAATTATCATGCCTTTGCAGATAAGCTGCAACGCTATGGCCGCTTTGACCGTATCCTCGAGCATCCCACCCCGTCCCGCCGACGAGGGGATCCTGACACCGGACGCCCTGTCGTTCCTCGGGGAACTCGTGGACCGTTTCGCGCCGCGCGTCGAGACCCTGCTAAGTGATCGGGACGCCCGTCAAGCCCGGCTCGATGGCGGTGAGTTGCCCGATTTCCTGCCCGAGACCCGGTCCGTCCGCGAAGGCGACTGGCGCGTCGCCCGGATCCCTGCCGATCTGCTCGATCGACGTGTGGAGATCACCGGGCCCACGGATCGGAAGATGATCGTCAACGCGCTCAATTCCGGGGCCAAAGTGTTCATGGCGGATTGCGAGGATTCGCTGTCTCCGTCCTGGGACAACGTGGTGCGGGGACAGGCGAACTTGCGTGACGCGGTGCGTCGGCAGATCGATTTCACCTCGCCCGAGGGCAAAGCGTATCGGTTGGGCGCCCACCCCGCGGTGTTGATCGTTCGGCCGCGCGGCTGGCACCTTGAGGAGAAGCACCTCGCGGCGGGCACCGGCGTGTCGCGGGTGCCGGGCGCACTGGTCGATTTCGGTCTCTACCTTTTCCATAACCACGCCGAGCTCGCCGCGCGCGGAACCGGGCCCTATTTCTATCTGCCGAAGCTCGAGAGCCATCGTGAGGCGCGCCTCTGGGCGGAGGTGTTCGATTTCGCGGAGCGCCGGCTCGGCATCGCCCACGGCACCATCAAGTGCACGGTGTTGATCGAGACGATCCTCGCGGCGTTCGAGATGGACGAGATCCTCTGGGAGCTGCGCGACCATATCGTCGGCCTCAACTGCGGGCGCTGGGACTACATCTTCAGCTACATCAAAAAATTCGCGGCCCGTCCGGAGTTCCTGCTGCCCGACCGCCACCAGGTCACGATGACGACGCACTTCCTGCGTGCCTACTCCCAGCTCTGCATCCGCACCTGTCACCGGCGCGGGGCGTTCGCCATGGGTGGCATGGCCGCACAGATCCCCATCAAGAACGACCCGGTGGCGAACGATGCCGCCCTCGACAAGGTACGCGCCGACAAAGAGCGCGAAGCGGGTGACGGCCATGACGGCACCTGGGTGGCACATCCTGCGCTGGTGCCCATCGCACTGGCGGTGTTCGATCGTCTGATGCCGACCCCGAACCAGTTGCACCGACTGCGAGAGGATGTCGAGGTGAGCGCGGCCGATCTGCTGCGCGTCCCGGAGGGCGCGATCACCGAGGCGGGTCTTCGAAACAACATCAGCGTCGCCTTGCAGTACATGGCGGCCTGGATCTCGGGCAACGGCTGCGTGCCCATCAACAATCTGATGGAGGACGCCGCCACGGCGGAGATCTCGCGTGCCCAGGTGTGGCAGTGGATCCGCCACCCGCGCGGCGTCCTGGACGACGGGCGGAAGGTCACCCTCGAGCTCTTCCGCCTGACGCTCGCGCAGGAGCAGGGCCGGTTGCGCGCCGCCTTGGGTGACGTCGCCTATGCCACGGGGAACTTCGACGGTGCGGCGGATCTCCTCGATCGGATCACCGCTGATGAACGCTTCGAGTCGTTCCTGACCTTGTCCGCTTACCGCGCGCTCGCCTGACGACGCAGCGCGCTTCTCCGCTTCTGAACCTCCAACCTCCGACGCAGGATGCCACCATGACCCTTCGCACAGCCGAACAGCTCACCCGCCACTGGAACGATCACCCGCGCTGGAGCGGTGTGCGTCGCGGCTACACCGCCGAGGATGTCGTCCGACTGCGCGGTACGGTGCACATCGAGCACTCTTTGGCACGGCTGGGTGCGGACAAGTTGTGGAGCCACATGGCGAGCATGCCGTTCGTGAACGCGCTTGGCGCCCTGACCGGCAACCAGGCCATGCAGCAGGTGCGTGCCGGACTCAAGGCGATCTACCTCTCGGGATGGCAGGTGGCGGGCGACGCCAACCTCGCCGGCGAGATGTATCCCGACCAGTCCCTTTACCCCGCGAACTCGGTGCCGAAAGTCGCGCAACGCATCAACGCCACCTTGTTGCGTGCCGACCAGCTCCATCATGCTGAGGGCGATGCGTCGATCGATTGGTTGCAGCCGATCGTCGCTGACGCAGAAGCCGGCTTCGGCGGAGTGCTGAACGCCTTCGAGCTCATGAAGGGCATGATCGAAGCCGGTGCCGCTGGTGTTCATTTCGAGGATCAGCTGTCCTCGGCCAAGAAGTGCGGCCACATGGGCGGCAAGGTTCTGGTCCCCTCCCAGGAAGCGGTCAACAAGCTGATCGCCGCGCGTCTCGCCGCGGATGTCTGCGATGTGCCGACGGTGCTGATCGCCCGTACCGATGCCGAGAGTGCGACGCTGCTCACCGCGGATGTCGACGAGCGCGACCGGCCCTTCATCGACACCACGAGGGCGCGAACCAGCGAGGGTTTCTTCCATGTGCGGGCCGGCCTCGACCAGGCGATCTCGCGCGGGCTCGCCTATGCACCCTACGCCGATTTGCTCTGGTGCGAGACGGGCACCCCGGATCTCGTCGAGGCCAAGCACTTCGCCGAGGCCATCCACCGCGAGTTCCCCGGGAAGCTGCTCGCGTACAACTGCTCGCCATCCTTCAACTGGAAGAAGAAGCTCGACGACGCCACCATCGCCAAGTTCCAGCGCGAGCTCGGCGCGATGGGCTACAAGTTCCAGTTCATCACGCTGGCGGGTTTCCACGCGCTCAACTATTCGATGTTCACGCTGGCCAAGGGATATCGTGAGTCGCAGATGTCCGCCTATGTCGCCTTGCAGGAGGCGGAGTTCGCCTCTGAGAAGGACGGCTACACCGCCACGAAACACCAGCGCGAGGTCGGTGCCGGTTACTTCGACGATGTCACGCAGGTGGTGACGGCCGGACAATCTTCGGTCACGGCGATGAAGGGTTCGACCGAAGAGGAGCAGTTCAACGCCGGTTGATCGCGGCTCGTGTAGAATCCGCGGCCTTCGGTGACGGTCCGGAGGCCGCGGTCATGAGATACGAACACATCACGGTGCCGCCGCAAGGCGCCCGTATCACCGTGAACGCCGACGGCAGCCTGAACGTGCCGGACCGGCCGATCCTCCCCTTCATCGAAGGCGATGGCATCGGGATCGACATCACCCCGGTGATGCGCAAGGTGGTCGATGCCGCCGTCGAGCGCGCATATGGCGGCGCACGGCGCATCGAGTGGATGGAGGTCTACGCCGGCGAGAAGGCGAACCGAGTCTGCGGCACTTGGTTCCCGGATGAAACCCTGCAGGCGCTGCGCGAGTTCGTGGTGTCCATCAAGGGGCCGCTCGGGACGCCGGTCGGCGGTGGCATCCGCTCCCTCAATGTGGTGATGCGCCAGACGCTCGATCTTTACGCCTGTGTGCGGCCGATCCGCTACTTCCCGGGCGTCGCGACGCCGATGCAGGACGCCTCGCTCACCGATATGGTGGTGTTCCGCGAGAACACCGAGGACATCTACGCCGGCATCGAGTACGCCGCAGGTTCGCAGGAGGTCCAGCGCCTCATCCACTTCCTGCAGTCGGAACTGCACGCGCGAGGCATACGGTTCCCCGCGAGCTCCGGCATCGGCATCAAGCCGGTATCGAAGGAGGGCAGCCAACGCCTGATCCGCATGGCGATCCAGTACGCGATCGAGAACGATCGGGTCTCGGTGACGCTGGTACACAAGGGCAACATCATGAAGTACACCGAGGGCGCCTTCCGCAACTGGGGCTACCAGCTCGCGAAGGACGAGTTCGGTGCCGCAGAGTTCGGCGGCGGACCGTGGATGAGTTTCCGCAACCCGGTGACCGGCAAGGACATCGTCATCAAGGATGTCATCGCAGACAACTTCCTTCAGCAGGTGCTGCTGCGCCCTGAAGAGTACGATGTCATCGCCACGCTCAACCTCAACGGCGACTACATCTCCGATGCCTTGGCGGCTCAGGTGGGCGGCATCGGGATCGCCCCCGGCGGGAACATCGGCCATGGCCTCGCGGTCTTCGAGGCGACCCATGGCACGGCGCCGGGTTTCGCCGGCAAGGATCGTGTGAACCCGGGATCGATCATCCTCTCTGCCGAGATGATGCTGCGTTACATCAAATGGACCGAGGCAGCCGATCTGATCATCAAGGGTGTCGCGAACACCATCGCAGCGAAGGAGCTGACCTACGATCTGGCGCGTCTGCGCGAGGCGATCCGCGCGAGCAAACGTGAGCTCGCGTCGCGGCGCAATGTGGAGGAGGCGATGCAGAAGCTGATCCCAGGGGCGACCCTGAAGAGTTGCTCAGGCTTCGGCGACGCCATCATCCGGCACATGGCGGACTGACGGTCGGGCATGGCGGTCTTCGACGCGGATTGCCGGCGTTGCCCGCGCCTCGTCGATTGTCGCGAGGCCTCGGCCCAGCGGTTCCCGGGCTATCACGGTGCACCCGTCCCCGCGTTCGGCGATCCTGCGCCGCAGTGGCTGATCGTCGGGCTGGCGCCGGGATTGCACGGCGCCAACCGCACCGGTCGGCCGTTCACCGGTGATCACGCAGGCATCCTGCTCTATGAGACGCTGCATGCGCTCGGTGTCTCGAGCGCCGCCGTGTCGGAGCACCGTGAGGACGGCTTGCAGCTCAAAGGCGTGCGGATCACGAACGCGGTGAAGTGTCTGCCGCCGGCCAACAAGCCCCTTCCCGCCGAGATCCGCGCCTGCAACGGCTACCTCGTAGCGGAGATCCAGACGCTCGCGCCGCGGGTCGTGGTGGCGTTGGGGCGTATCGCGCACGATGCCGTGCTCGATGCGGTCGGGCTCGCCCGTTCGAGCTGCCGCTTCGGTCACGGTGCGGAGCATCGGATCGTCCCTTCTCGACCCTCGATGTCGGCGTTCTCATTGGTGGATTCGTACCACTGCAGCCGCTACAACACCCAGACACGGCGTTTGACTCCGACGATGTTCCTCGAGGTGCTGGGGCGTGCGCAGACGCTGGTCGGGACCTCGGACCCCTCGTCTGCTGTGCGATGATCGAAGGGTGAGCACCGAGCCTCCCCACGCCACCTCGTTCGACGCGCGGGCGTTCGTCGGTAGCCTCCCGCGCCGGCCTGGCGTGTACCGGATGTTCGCTGCCGATGGCGCGATCCTCTATGTCGGCAAGGCCAAGTCGCTGCGCGACCGTGTCGGCAGCTATTTCACCCCCGCCAATGTCATCCCCAAGGTACAGGCCTTGGTCGGACAGATCGCAGCCATGGAAGTCACGGTGACGCGCTCCGAGACCGAGGCCCTGCTGCTCGAGCACAACCTCATCAAGGCGCATCGTCCGAGGTACAACGTACTGCTGCGTGATGACAAGAGCTTCCCCTATCTTTGGTTGTCGACCGGCCATCCGTTCCCGAGATTGGTCGTCTATCGGGGCGCCCGTAACGCTCCGGGGCGCTACTTCGGGCCGTACCCGAACGCGGGGGCGGTACAGGAGACCTTGCACCATCTGCAGAAGGTCTTCGGCCTGCGTAACTGTCGTGACAGCTATTTCGCGAACCGCAGCCGTCCCTGCCTGCAGCACCAGATCGGACGGTGCTCCGCGCCCTGTGTCGGTCTCATCGCTGTCGAGGACTACGGGCGTGATGTCGGGTCTGCGGTGCGCGTGCTCGAAGGGCGAAATGCCGATGTGCAGCGAGAGCTTGCGGAAAGCATGGAATCGGCATCGCAGCGGCTCGAGTTCGAGAAGGCCGCCGTGCTGCGCGATCAGATCGCGGCGATCCAAGAATTGCAGGCGCAACAGGTCGTCGCCGCCGACGACGAGCGAGATGCGGACATCTTCGCGGTCGCCGGCGAGCCGGGCGAGTACGCGATCGGCGTCATGCCTGTGCGGGGTGGTCGAAGCCTCGGAACCACGCATCATTTTCCGCGCGCCGTGTTCGCTGAGCCGGATGAAGTGCTGTCATCGTTCCTCATGCAGTACTACGCGGTGCAGGCGCCACCCCCGGAGGTGTACTCCAGCCTGCTGCTCGAGGATGCGGCTTCCCTCTCCGAGGCGCTGAGCGCTCAGGCCGGCCACGCGGTACGGGTACGCCGTGCGCAACGAGGCCTCGCCGCGCGTTGGGCGGAGATGACCCGCGACAACGCGGTGCAAGCGTTGCGCATGCGTCTCGCCCGGTCCGAAGGTTGGGCGGACATGTACACGGACCTTGCCCTGTTGCTCGGACGAGCATCGCCTCCCACGCGCATGGAATGTTTCGACATCAGCCACACGCAAGGCGAGGGCACCGTTGCGTCCTGTGTCGTGTTCGGTCCGGAGGGGCCGCTCAAAAAAGAGTATCGCCGCTTCAACATCAGCGGGATCGAGCCGGGCGACGACTACGCAGCGCTTCGGCAGGCGCTTGGGCGGCGTTACTCGCGTATCCAGGCCGGCGAGATGCCGCCGCCCGACCTGCTGGTCATCGACGGCGGTCCCGCGCAGGTCGCTGGGGTGGCGGAAGTGCTGGGTCCGCTCGGTTTCGGCGATCTCCCGATGCTCGGCATATCCAAAGGCCCGGATCGTCGGCCGGGCCAGGAACAGCTGCATCCGGGGGGTGCCGCCGCCGGTATCGGCCCGCCGATCATCCCCGGCGCGCGATCTGCCGGCCTCAAGCTGCTGCAGCGCCTGCGGGACGAGGCGCACCGTTTCGCGATCACCGGTCACCGTCGGCGTCGCGCTCGGCGCTTCAACGAGTCGATCCTCGAGACTGTGCCGGGACTGGGTCCGGCCAAGCGTCGTGCACTGTTGCGGCAGTTCGGCGGCTTGCAGGGTGTCTTGCGTGCCGCCAAATCCGATCTCGAGCAGGCGCCGGGGATCGGCCCGGCACTGGCGCAAAACCTTTATGATGCGCTTCACCCCGGCGAGTGAACGATGCTCTGGAATGTCCCCAACACACTGACCTGGATGCGGATCTTCTCTATTCCGCTCGTCGTGCTGTTGTTCCACCTTCCGTATCACTGGTCCGATCCGGCGGCTGGGGCGCTGTTCGCGATCGCGGGCATCACCGATACGCTCGACGGCTATTTCGCACGAAAGTACGGCCAGACGTCGAAGCTCGGTGCCTTCCTCGACCCGGTGGCCGACAAACTCATCGTCGCGACCGCCTTGGTGCTGCTGGTCAGCAAGGATTCACGATTGGTGGTGGTGCTGCCGGCCATCGTCATCATCGGTCGTGAGATCGCGATCTCCGCGCTGCGCGAATGGATGGCGGAGCTCGGCGCGCGGCGCAAGGTCGCCGTTTCCAGCCTCGGCAAGGTCAAGACCATCCTGCAGATCGTGGGCCTCTCGATGATGCTCATCCGTTGGGATGTCTGGTTCCTGCCGACCTATCAGGTGGGCTTGGCCTTGACCGTGATCGCCGCGATCTTCACGCTCATCTCGGGCTGGGAACACCTGCGCGCCGCTTGGCCGGACCTTCGCAGCGGCTCAACTTGAAGTTCGGGTCGTCCGACCCTACAATTGTCGTTCTGTCCCGGGCGGGAATAGCTCAGTTGGTAGAGCACGACCTTGCCAAGGTCGGGGTCGCGAGTTCGAGTCTCGTTTCCCGCTCCAGATTCGTCCGGAAACCCCGGTGGCGACAGCCCCCGGGGTTTTTTTCTTCCACGGCTCGCAAAGCCCTGGGCTGGGTGGCAGAGTGGTCATGCAGCGGCCTGCAAAGCCGTGTACGCCGGTTCGATTCCGACCCCAGCCTCCACCTCCCTCGTTCTTGACCGGCCGCCAGAGGCCGGGCACCAGCGTCCAGGAGACTGCCCATGCCCTTCAAGCCTGCATCCCGCTCGCTCCTCCTGCTGCTCGCCTCTTACCTGGCCGCCTCGGTCGCCTCCGCCGGATCGCCGCAGGCGGTGGCAGCGGCGACGTCGTCGGAACTCGAAGGGCAACTCCGGGCGCTGATCGTCGGCTTCCCAGGCACGGTGACCTTGCATGCCCGCCATCTCGAGTCCGGTGCAGAGGTGGGTATCGAACCGGATAAGCCTGTTCGCACCGCCAGCACCATCAAGCTTCCGATCGCCTGCGCGGTCGCGGCGCAGGTGGCGGCCGGTCGGGCACGCTGGGACGAGCGTCTCACGGTCTCCGCGGCGTCCAAGGTGTCAGGATCGGGCGTGCTGTCGGAGTTCGGCGACGGTGAAACCATCTCGCTGCGGGACTCGGTCAGGTTGATGATCGTGGTCAGCGACAACACCGCCACCAACCTCGTGCTCGATCGGATCGGTGCGGATGCGGTCAACGACCACATGGACTCGCTCGATCTGCGGCGGACGCGCGCCATGCGCAAGATCCGCGGTGATGGCACGCAGCTCAAGGCGGCCACAGGCTGGAGCCGGGCCGGGCTCGAGCCCGAGAACCAGCGCTTCGGCATCGGATCATCGACGCCCCGCGAGATGACCCGCCTGCTCGGGATGCTGGCGGACGGGAAAGTGGTCGACGAGGCGGCCTCGCGTGACCTGCTCGACACGCTCGAGCGCCAGCAGTACAAGGACGGGATCGGCCGTCAGAGCGGCTCGATGCGCGTGGCCAGCAAATCAGGTTCGCTCGATGCCTTGCGCAGCGACGTCGGCATCGTCTGGACGCCGCAGGGTCGAATCGCCATAGCGATCACGGTCGATGACATGCCCGGCATCGACTACTCGCCGGACAACGCCGGCAATCTGCTCATCTCCCGGTTGTCGCAACGGATCATCGCCGAGCTACGCTGAAGCGGGCGGCGACCACGCGAACACGGCTCTCGTCCGCGTGGACGTCAGCCGCTCGCTGCTCGGTGGAACGGTCAACTCGAACTGCAGCGTGTGGGCCATGTCCGGGAAGACGGATCGCAGAAAGCGCCCCTCCACCGAGCACTCGCCCGCGATCGCGGGGGCGGGTGACGACTGGTAGAACGCGAGATCGTTGCCGAGGAGCTCCGCGCCTTCGAGGGTGAGCGGCAAGGCTTGCCCGTCCGGGCCGGTCCATTTGACCGAGCGCTCGAGTTCGAGGGCCAAGCGGGCGCTTCCGGTCGGGCTCGTCGGGTCAGCACCGGGATCACCGGTGAGCTTGACGAGTGCGCCGGCGGCATCATGGAGGTGAATCGTCGTGGTGAACTCCCATGTGGCTGCGGCGTCGTTGGCTGCCAAACGGGTGAGCGCCACGCGCGATCGGTGCGCGAGCGCGGTCTGCGGCCGGCTGATCGTCGCGAGCACCGAGGTGAACGACGCCAGAGCGACGAGCGCTTCGCGGCGACGACGGGACCGGGGGCCCGTGGGCGGGCGGTCCATCAGGGTGTGGGCGGAGGCACCGCCGGCGCTGGCGCGATCGGCATGGACGAGGTCTCTTCGGCCTTCGGACCGCTCTTCTTGTCATCGACCTTGAGTTCGGCCAATGCGTCGAGCATCTGGTCGCGCCCGCCGTCGCGGCCGCGGAAGAGTTCGATGCGGCTCGGCACCGCGCGACGCGGCGTGGCGTTGTTGCGCAGGTCGGCATCTGCGGTCAGATGCCGAGGGTCGAACTCGACGCTGACCAGCCGCTGCTTCTCGATGAAGAGCTTCGTGACCTCGAGTGCATCGTAACGCCAGACCTCAGCCGGAATCACGGTCTCCCGGGTCGACCCGTCGGCGAAGGTCAGCTTGAGGGGCAAGGGCGAGACGAGGCCGCCGACATTGCGGAAGTCGATGAAGTGGACGTGTTCGCCCGCCTTGATCGCCCGATCGAGCACGGCCAGCTCCCAGGGCTTGAGTTTCGCGCGGAAGTCGCGGTACTCGTTACGGTCCTTGTTGGTCGGGACGAAGCGGTCGTTCTCGTCGTAGAAATCTTTGAGTTGCGGTCGGCGCTCGACACGGGTGGTGCGGCCTTCCGCGCGGTCGCGGGCGGCCGTCTCGGAGGGCGGGTATTGACCGTCCCAGGCCTGTCGCTTGAGCGGGAACTCGATGTCAGGATCCTGGCTCGAGATCTGGTAGCTGCGGATCTCGCCGATCTCGATGTCGACATGGTCGGTGCCGTAGAACCAGCCCCGCCAGAACCAGTCGAGGTCGACCGCCGAAGCGTCTTCCATGGTCCGGAAGAAATCCGCCGGTGTCGGGCGCTTGAACTTCCAACGCGTCGAATACTCGCGGAATGCATGGTCGAACAGCTCGCGACCCATCACGAGTTCGCGCAGCACGGCGAGCGCCGCCGCGGGCTTGCTGTAGGCATTGGGCCCGAACTGCACGATGGTGTCCGACTGCGTCATGATCGGCACTTGGTTCGTGGAACGCATGTAGCCCGGGATGTCGGCGAGCACATTCGTGTGTTCACCGAAGGCAGGGAAGCGGGCGTCCCATTCGATCTCGGCGAGATACTCGAGGAAAGTGTTCAACCCCTCGTCCATCCAGGTCCACTGACGCTCGTCGCTGTTGACGATCATCGGGAAATAGATGTGGCCGACCTCGTGGATGATCACGCCGATCAAGCCGTACTTGGTGTTGCGGGAATAGGTGATCTTGCCGGTCTTCTCATCCGGTGTCGGACGGTAACCGTTGAAGGTGATCATCGGATATTCCATGCCGCCCCGTTCCCAGCTGTTGACCGAGATCGCGACCGGATACGGGTAGGCGAAGGAATAACGCGAGTAGACCTCCATGGTATGCACCACGGCCTCGGTCGAATACTTCGACCAGATGGGCTCTGCTTCGTTGGGGTAGAACGACATCGCCATGACCAAGGGCATGGCGGAGTCCTTTTGGCGGTGGCCCATCGCGTCCCAGATGTATTTCCGTGAGCTCGCCCATGCGAAGTCGCGGACGTTCGCGGCCTTGAACCGCCAGGTGCGCATCGCGGTGGTGCCCTTGGTCTCGTTGGCGCGCGCTTCAGCGGGGGTGACGATGAACACGGGCTTGTCCGCCGTCTCGGCCTGCTTCAGGCGCGCGCGCTGCGCCGGTGTCAGCACGGCGTCCGGGTTCTGCAGCACCCCGGTGGAGGCGACGATGTGATCCGCGGGTACCGTCAGTTCCACATCGTAGTCGCCGAACTCGAGGGTGAACTCGCCGCGGCCGAGGAACTGCTTGTGCTGCCAACCGGTGTAGTCGGTATAGGCCGCAAGGCGAGGGAACCACTGCGCCAGGAAATACTGATAGGTGTCGTTCTTGGGGAAGTGCTCGTAACCGCTACGGGCGCCGACCGGCGCCTCATCGACGATATTGAAGGCGAAGTCGAAGCTGAACTGGATCGACTGCCCGGGGCGTAGCGGCTGCGGCAGGTCGATGCGCAGCATGGTGTCGTTGACGGTGGTCTTCAGTGTCCGCCCCGAACTGTCACGGATCGGTCCCATCTCATAGCCGTACTCTCGATCCTCGAAGGCTTGGTGCCGGCGCATCGCGGCGAAGCTCACGCTGTCGCCGGTGCCCGCGGAATCACGACGGGTACCCGCATTGGCCGCGACCTCGCTGCGGCGGGCGATCGAGTCGTCGCTGAAGATGTTCTGATCGAGCTGCAGCCAAAGATAGTTCAGCGCATCCGGAGAGCGGTTGATGTAGGTGATCGTCTGCGTTGCGGTGATGCGGTGCCGCTGCTCGTCGAGTCGGGCCTTGATCCGATAGTCCGCGCGCTGTTGCCAATACGCCGGCCCAGGGGCGCCTGAGGCGCTGCGCGTGGTGCCCGGGGTCGGCAGCAAGGTCTCCAGCTGCGCGAACCGCTGGTCGGCGTCACCGGGCATCCCTTTGCCGTTGGCGGCGCTGCTGTCGACGGCCGACGCGGAAGGCGCGAGTGAAGCCAGGGCGAGGGCGAGGAGGGTGGGGATCGCCGCGGTGGGGATCCGGGAGAGAATGCTCATCCTCCAGAGTTTAAGGCGATAATCGGCCCTATGGCAGCCCTTCGCATGCGTTTCGCGCGCTATCTCGTCTACGCGGCGGTCGGTCTCGCCGCCGCGGCGGTCGCATTTTTCGTCTACCTCGTGTGGGGTGGGGGCGTTGCGCTCTCGGACCGCGCGATGTTGTGGCGCATGTTGCGCGGGGGCGGCATTGAGGCGCCCGCGGAGGCGGTCGTCGCCCGGCAGTTGCGCGTCCCGTCCGGCTATCGTGTCTCGCGTTTTGCGGCCGACCTGCCGAGCGTGCGCATGATGGCCTCGAGCGCGACGGGCGATGTCATCGTCGCCCAGCCGCGTGGTGGGCTCGTCGTGCTGCTCGAGCGCGATGCCGACGGAGATGGACGGGCCGACGGTCGTCGTACGCTGTTCTCCGGGCTGGACCGTCCGAACGGTGTCGATCTGCACGGCGGATGGCTGTACATCGCCGAGGCGACCCGGATCTCCCGGGTGCGCTTCGATGCGGATACCCGCGCCACGAGCGGCGCGTTGCAGCCGCTGGTGTCGGGGCTCGGTGGCGACGGCAATCATTGGCGTAAGACTGCGCGCGTCGGGCCGGATGGACGGCTCTATGTCGGGTCCGGTTCCACCTGTAATGTCTGTCTCGAGACCGACCCACAACGGGCCACGCTCTGGGTCTACGCTGCCGACGGGTCGATGGGGCGCGAGTATGCGACGGGTCTGCGCAACCCGACCGGGTTCGATTGGGCGCCTTGGGATGACGGGCTGCATGCGACCGAGAACGGTCGCGACCTCATGGGGGATGACATCCCCCCCGACGAATTGAACCGCATCGAGTTAGGGGGCTTTTACGGCTGGCCGTTCGTGCACGGGATGGGCATCGTCGACCCGGAGTTCGGGGCTGGGCAGTCGGCGCGGATCGCCGGATCCCGCGAGCCGGTGCACGCCTTCCGCGCCCATAACGCACCGCTCGGTGTGCGATTCCTGCGCCATCCCGCACACCGTGACCTCGGGGCGCGCGTCGCGTTGGTGGCGCTGCATGGCTCCTGGAACCGCAGCGTGCCCGATGGCTATGCCGTCGTCTCGCTGCATTGGGCCGAGGACGGGCGTATCGAAGAGCGCCCGTTCCTGACGGGTTTCCGTGGCGAGACCGGGCTTATCGGTCGTCCGGTCGATGTGCTCGAGAGTCCCGACGGCGAAGTCTATGTGTCCGACGACTACGCGGGCGTCGTCTACCGCGTCAGTCCGCCGAGGCCGCCGACGCCGAGCGGTTGAGTCGCTCGCCCGGGCATTGGCCACCGGCGAATCGTTGGTAGGCGGAGTCCGCCCAGGTATCGCGCCTGGCCGTGAAGGTCTCGCGGAAGAGTTCGCAGCGCGCCGCCAATGCGAGGGGTTCAGCCTCCATCTGTCCTAAGAGGCTATCGCGTGAGACCCGCTCGTTGATCATGCGGATCCCGCCGTCGGCAGGCGTGTCGAACACCATCAACCGTCGTGCACCGGACGGCTCATCTGACCATGGCAGCCACGCGACGGACGGATCATCCAGACCTTTCCCGGGCAGGCCTTTTCCGGGGTCGCCCGTCCTCGCGAACTCCGCCCAGAAACGCATCATCCTTGCGCTGAGCGCAAGGCGTTCCTTCTCGTTGCGCTCGTGGAACAGGATGCCGGACTGCGGGCCGACATCGAAGTGCCCGAACACGAAGGGGATCTCGAGGCCGTGCGAGGCGCCGAGGATGCGAGAGAGGTCGACGACACCATACGCACGGCCTTGTTCATCCCAATCCCAGCGATAGGCGAACACCGGAGCGCCGTGCCGGGAGAGCACGCTCGCCAGATCGTCGACTCCGTCGGCTTTCCAAAGGGCCGAGCGATAGCGCGCGAGGCGGTCGTACGCCTCTGGATCGCGCAGTCCGACCGGCGTACCGGCGACCGTACGCACCAGCCGAGGGTCGAACGCCATGAAGATCTTGTTCTCGTCGCGGTTGGAGCCGACGATCATCGGGACATCGGTGTGGGTGGCAGGGTCGGCGAGCGAGTCGCGAAGCGTGCCGGCTCGATGCACCACGCCGTCCGCGAAAACCGACACGAACGGATCGTAGCCCCCACGGGTGTCGCCACGGATCGCCTCGTAGGCCACCCAAGGATCCGCTTCCCGCAGAAGCGCAGCGGCTTCGACCGGCGTGAGGCGCCGCGCGAGTGCTTCCGCTGCTGCGGCATCGGCGGCTTTGCCCGACGCGA
>Ga0315907_10002212_pt1 | contig 24994 bp, 23 predicted proteins | sample LakEriMetagenome_3_FD_203525 | JGI IMG/M metagenome (GOLD analysis project Ga0315907, IMG submission 203525) | Freshwater fungal communities from buoy surface, Lake Erie, Ohio, United States - Buoy 12 MA123 | ecosystem: Environmental > Aquatic > Freshwater > Lake > Lake biofilm | place: USA...
TAGAGGTTACGAAGTAGGCATACTTGATAGTTTAGTTCGTCGCTATTGGGACTTACAATTAGGCTGCGATACCTTAACACCGATCGCACCCATATCTCATCGGATTCAACGCTGGCAAGATCTGACAGGAAAATCGATCGATCTTTTTGTCGGGGATATCAATAACTACGACTTTCTGATTCAATCCCTGCGACAGTTTCAACCAGACACCATTGTTCACTTCGGAGAACAGAGATCTGCACCCTTCTCCATGATCGATCGCGAACACGCGGTTTTAACCCAAGTTAACAACGTGGTTGGCAATTTAAACATCCTCTACGCGATGAAAGAGGAATTTCCCGAAGCGCACCTAGTAAAACTGGGAACCATGGGTGAGTATGGCACACCGAATATAGATATTGAAGAAGGCTACATCACGATCGAACATAACGGTCGTAAGGATACTTTACCCTATCCCAAACAGCCCGGCAGTATGTACCATCTCAGCAAAGTCCACGATAGCCATAATATCCATTTTGCCTGTCGGATGTGGGGTTTAAAAGCCACAGATCTCAATCAAGGGGTGGTTTATGGAGTCCTCACCGAAGAGACGGGAATGGATGAGATGTTAATTAACCGTCTTGATTACGATGGGGTTTTTGGTACTGCTTTAAACCGTTTTTGTATTCAAGCGGCGATCGGTCATCCCCTGACAGTGTACGGTAAAGGTGGTCAAACGCGAGGATTTTTAGATATCCGCGATACCGTGCGTTGTTTGGAATTAGCGATCGCTAATCCTGCTCAATCCGGGGAATTTCGCGTTTTTAACCAATTTACCGAACTGTTTAGCGTCGGTGACTTGGCACTGATGGTGAAAAAAGCTGGTTCTGCGTTAGGGTTAAATGTGGAGATTAACAATCTTGACAACCCGCGCATCGAGTTAGAGGAACATTATTTTAACGCTAAAAACACGAAATTACTCGATCTAGGTTTACAACCTCACTATCTCTCCGATTCTCTCCTCGATTCCCTCTTAAACTTCGCCACCAAGTATAAAAATCGGGTAGATATGAATCATATCCTACCAAAAGTCACTTGGAAACGATAATTTATTAGTAGATGATAAGTTGAGGATGGGCAAATAACCCATCCTTTGCGTTTTTCTAATGTATCGCCATCAAACTCGATCTTAATCCGCACTGATAGGAATTATTGTCGTCCGCAATTGCGGGAATTAGGGCAACGTTCCTGCATTAATTGCGAAAATTCCGTTCTTTGAGCGGGAGTTAGGACTTGACGAATTTCCAAAAAACTTTCAAATTGCAGGTTACTCATTTCTTGGCGATTGCGGGAGATTTGCTGATGTTTGGAACGGATATCTCGATCGGAGGCATTATTCGATAATAAACTATTTAATTCTTGTTCGTTGCTTCTCAGGGTGTCCCGTAATTTTTGCATTTGTCCCCGGTATTTCTGACGAATAGCGGCAATTTTTGACTTTTGGTCATCGCTAAGGTTTAATTGTTCGATTAGTCTTTCTCGAGAATTATTCATCCCACGGGGACGACTCTCAGGACGCTGGGGAGAGCTAGTTTGAGCGATAAATAGACGATCTTGGGGATAGGATAGCACAGTGGCAGTGGGGACTAGGTTAGCGGCCAGAGTTAAAGCCATGGTTGTGCCGAGAATCGAGAGAGTAGAAAGGGACATAATTGACCTCGACAAAGAAATTAAGGATTATAGGTAGAATAGGTGAGTTGAGGCTCGTTTAAGCTCATCCAAGGGGAACTATAAACGCTAGAAGCAGCAATCGGTGGAGCGATGCTATGGTTCCAACTTTCCACTAAAAAAGCTTCTAACTGCTCGTCGGAAATTTGGCCCAGTTGTGGATGAGGATCGGACCAACGATAGGAAGCAAAAATCAGCACAGATAAGGCAGTAATACCAGTTATCCACCCCAATAAAGGCGGCAATTTTGGGAAATTTACTGGCTTTTCTTCCCTAATCATTTGCATTAACTGTTCTTCTTCATCTATCGGTCGAGGTGGCAGCGATGGACGATAGCGACGCAGAAAATTAACCACTTTGTCATCTTCTGGGGACATTAGAGAACTCCTTGTTTTTGCAAAAATTGACCCATGGTTTTACGCGCATAATGAAGGCGTGATTTCACCGTACCGAGGGGAATTTCTAAGATTTGAGCGATTTCCTTTTGGGGTAAGTCCTCTAGATCGTGAAGGACAAGGACAGCGCGATGTTCTAAACTGAGAATTTCCAACCCTTGTCGGACCACTTCCTCATAATGCAATTGCATCAAATCGGGACTATCTTGGGGACGGGATTCGCTATCAAGGGAGTTTTCCTCATCAGTGCTTTTGGCGATCCTCATTTGTCTTTTGGCTAATTGTCGCCGACCATCGATCGCCACATTCCAAGTAATCCGATAAACCCAAGTGGAAAAGTATTCAGGTGAACGCAATTTCGGCAACCCGTGCCACACTCTTAAAAATACCTCTTGGACAAAATCCTCTAGGAATTCCTGTCCACAGAGTTGATAGAGAGTAGAGCGGATTTTTGGTTGATAAAGACGGTAAAGGTGACGAAAAGCAGCTCTATCACCCCTTTGACACTTTAAGATTAACTCTCGATCGCTCACACTTGTTTGCTTCTCGGTTATCACCCTGATCATTACCCCCGCTGGATGCCTGTCCGTTTAGACTAGCGGATGTCAAGAATGGTTCATAACCAGTGATCAGTTATCAGTTATCAGTGATCAGTGATCAGTGATCAGTTATCAGCTTTTTTCTCCCCACACCCCACACCCCACACCCCGCTTCCCATCACCGAAGGAGTAATTGTTGATAGAAATCCAATTGTTTTTGAGCGAGGGCTTTATTAGTATAATTGGTCATTACTCTCTGATAACCTCTCTGGCCTAATTCTTGAGCGAAGCTGGGATTATCTAAGAGAGTTTGTATAGATTTAGCCAGTGCTTCCCCATCTTTTTCGGGAAAAATTAACCCCGTATCAGCAATAACAAAGGGAATTTCTCCTGAATCAGAACCAATAACAGGAACCTGACAGGCCATAGCTTCAATTAAAACATGACCGAATTGTTCTTTCCAACCGACGGCCGTTAAAGTTTTGACCTGATAGGTGATTTCTGAAGGCAAAACTAAAGTGTTCATCAGGTTAATATAATTAACTACTTGATCGTGGGGAACACTTTCCACTATCATCAAGCGATCGCTTATTCCTGCGGCTGTAGCTTCGCTGACTATTTTATCTTTCAAGATGCCCCGACCTAACAACAATAATTTCCACTTACCTGTTAATTTATTTACAGCTTTAATCAGCGTTAGAATGCCTTTTTCTTCCACAAAACGACCGACAAAACCAATCACAAATTCATCGCTTTCAATGCCTAAAGATCGGGCTAAATCGGGTTGCTCGCTGGGGGAAAAAAGAACTTCATCCACGCCTAATTGTGGTAAAACGGTGTATTTACCCCTGTAACCCCGTTCTTTTAAAACATCTACTCCGTCCTGATTACCAGCGATTAAACCATCGGTATTTTTCAGGTTATAAGCTTCTAACCAAGAGATGGGAAATTTAGGAGTATAGGGAAGATTCCACCAAGTAAAAAATACATTTTTAGCTCGTAGATTTAAGAAACGGTTCAGAGTAATAAATTGTGCATAACCGAGAGATTTAGAACCCTGTTCTACCTGAATAATATCGGGTCTAAATTTTTGCAATAAAGGAATTATATCAGTGCCAAAAGTTAATAAAGATTGGTTATTCTGGCTAAAATTAGAGATAGGAATGACTCGGAAATTATCGGCTATTTTCGGTTGACTTTCAATGATTTTATTTTGGACTCCTCCCGGTTGCCAACGTTGGGGAACAACAATAGTAACCTCAATATTGGGATTTAATCTTGTCAGGGAGCGCAGTTTCTCACAGTTGAGATCAACGACATAGGTATGACTAGCGACTAAAATTCTCATAGATTATCTAGTTTTGTATAAATTTGGCCATCATTCCAGAGGGACTTAACTTGAGTTTTCAGAGCATCCAGAAAACCTAAACTATAAAAAATTCCCCTAGAAAGAATTTTAATCGGGGAACCACCCTTATTACAGGGAGGATTGCCAAGAACGTGACAGTCAAATAATTTAGCATAGAGTCGCAATTGTTGCCCAGGAGTGAGATTTTTCAGAGCCATCAAAAAGTGATTATGATAAAAAGTCGTCTGATAACTCAAAGAACGAGTGCTAATATCATGACAGCCGCCGGTTTCTTCCCCTAAATGAACCAGATAAGCGGTGGGATCGTACCAGACATGATAGGGAGTCTGGCGTAACCTTAAGCAAAAATCCGATTCCTCGCGCACGGCACTGCCACGAAAGCGTTCATCGAACCAAATGCCGTATTTAGTAAATATATCCTTCCGGAAAGACATATTACAGCCCCGGGCCGAGATTACCTGCTGGGGTTTAGTGGTGTGGACAAGATCGATGTAATACCAAGCAATGCCGGGATCCATGGCTTGGGGGGGTAAAAAGTCGATTTCGTAGGGTTTGCTGGTATCTGTCACCATTTTTTGGGAGTCACCCAATTTCATGCGATCGAATACCCGACCGGCTACTACACCTATCTCAGGGTTCTTGACAAAATTCTCACCATGTGCTTTGAGATAATTATCCGGTAGCCGCACATCATCATCGATAAAAAGAACGATATCGCCCTGGGTGCGACGGACTCCATAATTTCTGGCACCGGGTAAACTCGCCCAATCTAGCCGATACCAGCTAATTTTGTGCTGATTAGCCAGATTTTCTAGATAGGATTGTATTTCAGGGCTATGGGTAGCGGTTTGGTCGATAACTAATACCTCAAAATTGGGGTAATCTTGTTTTAGTAGGTCATCGAGAGTATCTTTAAGGGGTTCTTCACGTCGATAGGTGGGTATGATGACAGAAATCGAGGGAAAATTCATAGCAGTAATCAGTGATCAGTAAACAGTAATCAGTAAAAAGACAGTAGAAAACTTCTATTTAATGGTTCTTCGGTTTGTCTTATGCAATGGACGGGGGTTATAAGGTATGTAACCCTTATATAGAAAGGCATTTAGCGATTTTTGTTAATTTTTTTTTGATCTAGAGCGAACTAATCAATTAAATCTCTTGCCAGATAAGGATTTAGTCGATTTATGCCCCCCGATCGAACCATACCAAGTAACCAAGAACCACAGTAATCAGTAAAAAGACAGTAGAAAACCGCACACTTAAAAACTCACATCTGATAACTGATAACTGATAACTGATAACTGATAACTGAAATACCCAGCACCCATATTTCAAGCTAAAGAAACACCTTTGCGTTTAAAATTTAAACCCTTTTTGGAGGATTTTGTTTCGGTTTCCCCCGCTAGAATTTGAGCCTCTTTTTCCTGTTTTTCGATCACGGGTAATTTAAAAATTACGCCCGCAAATATCCAGTAATAAACGCCCACAGGATCCGTATCGAGGGCATACCAATAGGGAAGATAGGCAACAAAGAGCAGCAAAACCGAATAACTACCAGCAAAACCTCGCAGAGTCGGATCTTTCAGAGAAAGATAGGTGCGAAAGGCCCGATAAACTAGATAGGTCATGAATATCATGTACAAGGCAAAACCAATGTATCCCAACTCAAATAAAACTTTACTGTGATAGGTTTCCACGAAAGAAATATCACCAAAAACCCTAGCAGAAGCTGTGGCCACACCAAGTCCACGCCCTAAAATACCGCCCTGATTACGGATAGCAAAATCCAACTGTTCTTGAAGAAAAGCGGTGGGGGGACTGCTTTGCCAACGGCTGATGGCGCTATCGTAGCGTTGTTGGACAAAATCGGGGTTAAGAAAAGAAAAACCGATAGCTAGAAGTAAAGTGGCGGCAAAAATGATCGGCAAAAATCGTTTTAAGTTAGCGATTTGTCCCGTAAGAATCGTCAGCAGACCAACAATCATCGGCACAGCAAAGAAAGCTAATCTTTGCCCAGAGACCACTGCATTAATAAAAACTAGGGTTAAACCCACTAAGGCTGCTAGTCGCCATTTTTGGGAAATTTCACTAAAGGCACTGGCATAACAAATCACCGCACCAGAGACCAAAAACCAAGCCCAGTGCCAGGGAGAAACAAAGGTACCCGGTAAACGTATCATATTTACTTCTGGACTATACACTAATCCCCCACCAACCAAACACCTTGCCTCTAAGGTGGCTTTGAATAGTGCATCGGCCACATAGCCTCTAGTTCCTTCACAACGACCTGTTTTCAGCATCCAGTATTGCATTAGTCCTAGGACACAACAAATAATCACTAAAGTCACCAAAAGACGACCAAAAAATAATAGGGTGGGTTTATCTTTGATTAAGTAATAAGTGCAGAAGATCAAGGGAACATAACCTAGCAAAACTTTAAATCCTAATAGTCCTTGCAGAAAAGGCTCACTTATCCGACAGGGAACCGGAACCAAAAAGCCGTTTCTGAAAACTCTCATTCCTTCTACAGATTCACAAGTGGGCAGAAATTGTCTCTGCAAATTGACGGCTAATAGACAGACTACACAGAAAACAAAGACTAATAATAGGGTTGTACCTAATTGTTTGGGGACAATAATCGGTAATCGCTTTTTTCGACATTCTAAAACTAAGGCGATTAAAGCGGGTAGATAAAGGATATCTTTACTGATCTGGAGGATTGGATTACCCCCAAACCAATAGACAATAGTTCCACTGAAGGGGACATAGATAATAACTGCCCAAAGAGCCGTGCGAGGAAAGCTAAAGGAGAAAACTCCTAAAATTAAGGCTAAACTTACTGCAGCTCCTATCTTGGGATCAAATAATAAGCTGAGGGGTAATCCGATCAAAATTGCTGCACAAATAGCAAAAACAATCAACCCTGTTAACTTTTGTTTCTTTTGCCTTTCTTCTTTTTTTAGGGCAAGTTTCTCCTTGATGTTAGGTGGGCGACTATCGGCTTTTGTTTCGCCTTGTTTATTCTTTTTTTTCTTGCGATCGATACTTAGTCCAGTCATAATTATCCCCTGCTACGCTAGGCTAAGGGCATTATAATCCCTGTTCCCCTCGATCGACTACAAAAGATAGCTTCGCACCGCTTCCACTAGCCTTTCTGTCCAAAAACTGGCCAATTCTAGGGTTTCTGCTTCCACCATTACCCGAATTAACGGTTCTGTTCCGGAAGCGCGCACCAAAATTCGGCCTTTTTCCGCCATGGCTATCTCAGCTTGGCGGATTTCCCGCCGCAAAGGTTCACATTGCTGCCAATTACGTCGCACTTCTCTATCTTCCACCCGCACGTTGCGTAAAATCTGCGGATAGGTGACAAAGCTATGATCGACTAAATTAGCCAAGGAAACCGCCGATTTCTGCACTAAAGCCGCTAAATGTAGGGCGGTTTGCATTCCATCCCCGGAAACTCCGTAATGATGGCAGAGAATATGGCCGGATTGTTCACCCCCTAGCATGGCTCCAGTTTCCCACATTTGCGCCTGAACGTGCTGATCACCTACGGCAGTACGCAAGAATTGACCCCCCAGTTTTTGCCAAGCGCGTTCAAAGCCTAAATTAGCCATCACCGTTGCTACTAATAACCCATCGGGTAGCTGTCCTGCTTCCAGGAGGGAACGACCCCAAAAATAGAGGATATAATCGCCATCTACTACTCTACCCTGACTATCCACGGCCAAGACTCGATCGGCATCGCCATCGAAGGCAAACCCTAAATCCGCTTGCTGATTGATCACCGCCGCCTGTAAGCTTTCTAAATGGGTAGAACCACAATTAACGTTAATGCGATCGCCATCGGCTCGATCGTGTAGGCAGATAACTTCCGCCCCCAAAGCTTGGAATACTAAAGGTGCTAGGTTAACGGCTGCCCCCCAAGCTAGATCCAAAACTATTTTTAATCCCGATAGGTTAATATCCGTCCCGACGGAATCAATGACAGCTTGATAATATTTTTGGATTAATTCGGGACAAAAAGTCGCTTTTCCCCAATTTTCTGGTTTATCCGCTAATTCTAAATTGCCCCTTAAACCCGCTTCTATCTGTGCCGCTAAACTGCCAGATAATTTTAAACCGCTACTGTCAAAAAATTTAATGCCGTTATCTTCGGGAGGATTATGACTGGCAGAAATCATAATTCCCCCCATCGCTTCGCTTTCTCTGGTTAAATAGGCTACGCAGGGGGTAGGACATAATCCCAGTTGCCAGACTTCTATTCCCGCCCAGGTTAAACCCGCAGTGATAGCATTAGCTAACATATCACTGGAATTACGCGAATCTTGACCGATAATTACCGGTTTGGTGACACCAGCTTGATTTTTTAATACCTGTCCCGCCCAAAATCCGATTTGTAGCGCTAGGGGGGCAGTTAATAATTCTCCCACTTGGCCACGAATTCCGTCCGTGCCAAACAGGGGTGATGACGGTAATTCGATCAAACCCCCTAAGGATAACAGGGGATGCGATCGAGCTTTTTGCCCATTTTGATACGATAGAGAAGCTACCATGGCCGATTCTTTTCCTCACACAACACAATCAGAGGATAACATGATCACCGATTTTTTGAAATCAATGCTCCCAGTTGACCTTAATCCTCCTCCCGGAGTTCCTTACATCTGGTGTGGGGTGTGGGGAGAATAAAGCTGCCCATTGCCTATTGCCTATTGCCTCCTGAATAAAGATTGTTGATTTTTGCAGGAGGTCTAATCAAGAAACCGAGGTTATTTGGTAAGCTGAAACGATAATCTTGACCCCCGAATGCCCGTGCTGATCAGTGTTGTCATCCCTACCTACAATCGCCAAGCAATCTTAAAAAAATGTTTACTCGCCCTAGAAAATCAGCGTTTAACCGATAATAAGGTGGAAAACTACGAAATAGTCCTTGTCGATGATGGCTCTACCGATGGGACGATCGCTTGGCTAGAAACTCAAAAAGCCAATTTACCCCATCTGCAACTGTGGCAACAGGAGCACGGCGGACCAGCGATCGCTAGGAATCTGGGGGTAGAAAAAGCTCGTGGTGATACAATCATTTTTATCGATAGCGATCTGGTAGTGACAGAAAATTTTTTGCAAGCCCACGCCGACGCTTTAACCGCCGGGGCAGCAAGTCTTGGCAGCGATCGCTTATTTACCTACGGCAGCGTCATTAATACCTGTAACTTCGATCATCCCACCAGTGAACCCTATAAAATCACCGATTTCTCCGCCGCCTATTTTGCCACTGGCAACGTGGCGATCGCTAAAAAATGGTTATTAGCAGCGGGATTATTCGACACCCAGTTTCAACTCTACGGTTGGGAAGACTTGGAATTAGGGGTGAGATTGAAGCAATTAGGACTAAAATTAATTAAATGTCCTGAAGCCGTCGGTTATCATTGGCATCCCCCCTTTAATCTCGCTCAAATTCCCAATCTCATCGACAAGGAAATTCAACGGGGACGAATGGGAGTGCTTTTTTATCAAAAACATCCCACATGGGAAGTGCGGATGATGATTCAAATGACTTGGATTCACCGATTGTTGTGGGGTTTACTTTCCCTAGGCGGAACCCTGAATGAACGCAGCCTCTCCCCGCTGTTACAATGGTTGATCGATCGAGGTAAACCGCAATTAGCCCTAGAAATTGCCCGCATTTTTCTCAATCGGTACAACGTGCGCGGCGTTTATCAAGCTTATCGGGAAATGCAGCCTCAGTGAAATGTCTTGCCAAACACCGATGCGGTGTGACAGGATTTAGCATCGACAACCAGCTCCCTAAAACCAGAGACTTTGTACCTCACCATATTTGCCGAGAGAAAACTTAATATTTTCTTTCTTTTTCCGATAATTGCTGCCACAATCAAAAGCAATCGGCAGCGAGAGCAGCGGAAAACATTGACCACCTTTGCCCCTTGTCAATTATCGTCTGAGATTGGGCATATTAGAAGTAAATTTTCCTAGAGGAGGAATCCCATAATGAGTATCGTCGATATTTTAATCGGTTTTGTCGGTGGAGGTGCGATCGGGGGTGGGGCTTTATATGCCCTGCAACAGGGAAAAATCAGGGAAGCACTGCAAAAACAGGATAAAATTCAGGCGGCTTTGGGTGAAACCGAAGCGGAGTTAGAAGATACCAAAGGACAGTTAAAACGACTCGAACTCTCCCAAGAAGGAATTGGCAATATCGAAGCCACCTATAGAGAACAAGTAGCTAAATTACAAAAAGAGTTAGAAGACAGCCAAGGACGTTTACAAGAAGCAGCCGGCGCAAATTCAGTTCAAGCCATGGAAGTTGCCTATAAAACCCAAATTCAGGAACTTGAACAGGAATACGAGACTAAAATCGAGGAATTGCGCCAAAGCTATCAAAGTCAAATCCGCGAGATTATCGACGGCAAACAAGCAGAAATGGAAGCTCTGCGTCAAGGTCAACAGGCGCAGATTCTAGAATTAGAAAAGGGCTATCAGTCGCAAATTCAACAACTAGAACAGGGTTATCAAAGCCAACTGTTAGAACTACAAAACCCCAGCCAAACAATCCAACCTAGGGAAGAAATCAATCCTTTTGATGGTTTTATCACCGAAGAAACCCTAGGATTGGAAACGGAATTTGCTCCTGAAACGCTGCTAGAAGCCACAGTTTATGAACCAGAATTCGCCAGTGAAATCAATCCTCTTGATGGTTTTATCACTGAAGAAAATCTAGATTTGGCAGCAGAATTCACTCCTGAGATGGATGGGTTTGGCGAAGAAGAAGAAACTAGAATGATCGCTAGCCTAGAAGAATTATCGGGTAATTACGATCATATCTACAGTCAAGAAACCCTTGACAGTGACACGGATTTCCCTGATTTATTAGCCACTGAATCAGAAAAATTCGCCGCTGCCCCAAATTCTCTAGATGACTTATTTGCCGATATTACTGACAGCAATAGCCCCGAACTATTCGAGCCTTTTGCTGAAGAAACCCCTAAAGTTGAATCTAATCGCCAATCTGTTCTCAGCAACCAAGAGGAACTAGATTTCTTTAGTATGTGGGATGATGCGGGAGTGAGCGATCTAGAATCCCTGCCTTCTGACGAAGAATTTCCCCTCGATGATCTGTTTAACGATGATTTATTCTCCGATGGGGACAATAGCAAAACCACAATGCCAGAATCTCATCGAAATTTTTAGGTCTGAAACCCCGTCCCTTGAGGACGGCTTTGTATTATAATACAATTGTCCACCGCCACCCCACGACGGTGGAGACATAAACCCTAACACCAAAGCTGGCAACACCACGGGACAGTGTCTCCGCATCCGTTCTCCTTCAATAACATAATAAAAATTGAAAAACTGTATCAAAAGTAACAGACGAGAGGAAAAAAAGCGAATAAGATATGCGAGGATATTCCATATCCGCTTGGCTTTACTTAACTTTACCTTCTTGAGTAGATTTCATGATGAAACTAACTACTAAATCACTTGTGTTATCCACTGCCACTTTCGGACTAATGCTAGGCGTGGCACAAAACGCCCAAGCTGGCAAACTGATTACTGGCGTTGAGGCCACTTTGACCGGTACCACCTCAAATTGGGCCTTAAACAATGTCACCAATGGGAGCGGGTTGCCCAAACCAAGTCTGGGGGGAATACACGCTCTCTCGGATATTACTAATGCTTGGCGGTCGAATAACACCACCTTCCCGCTAGCTACTCCTATCAGCATTACTTTTAAGCTCGGTACTGTTCCCCAGGATCTGCTTGGACTTAGTTTCTGGAATATGACTGGTGGTGCTAGTCTCACAAGTATGGGAGTTCAAGGCGCGAACTTTCAATACTCCACCGACGACGCAGCGAATTTCACTGCTTTAGCTCCGACCGCCTTCAACGGTGTCGCTGGTGCTTGGACTGGCTCCTTCACACGGGGAGGTACTACTATTAGTGGTCCAGAAACGGTCGATTTTAACCTGGTCAAAGGGGTCACTCATGTTAGATTAAATATCACCAGCAACTATGGTCAGGCACAACGTGTTGGCTTCAATGAGATTGCATTTAAATCAATCCCCGAACCTTCTGCCTCCCTTGCTCTGTTGGGCTTAGGCTTAGCGGGTGTTGGTTTGAGAAAAAGAATTTAATCTTTAGATAGTAGGTTGGATGACACGATAATCTCATAACAGGGTATTTCTTGGGTTTCGTTCCCAAAGTCCAGCCTACTTACTCAAAATCTCGATTGAAGTCGCGTCATCCTGGCAGCAAAAACTAGAAAAACAGCCCTTGAATTGCCCGCGAGTGCTATAAAGGTAGATAGTCATCTCGATCGCCCACTCGACCTAACTATGCCACGCACTCAACGTAACGATAACTTTATTGATAAATCTTTTACCGTCATGGCGGATATCATTTTAAAGATACTGCCCGCCAATAAAAAAGCCAAGGAAGCCTTTGTTTATTACCGCGATGGGATGTCTGCCCAAGCTGACGGTGAATACGCCGAAGCCCTCGATAATTACTATGAAGCTTTAACATTAGAAGAAGATCCTAACGATCGCAGTTATATCCTCTACAATATCGGTATTATCCACGCTAGTAATGGCGAGCATGAAAAGGCTCTGGAATACTACGAAGAAGCTATCCAACTTAATCCCAGAATGCCCTCCGCCTTGAATAATATCGCCGTTATTTACCATTTTCAAGGGGAAAAAGCCAGAGAAGACGGACAACAGGCCGAAGCAGAAGCACTCTACGACAAGGCGGCAGAATACTGGAAACAAGCCATCCGATTGGCCCCCAATAACTACATTGAAGCCCAAAACTGGCTGAAAATTACCGGGCGATCGGAAATTGATGTTTTCTTTTAAATTGAGGAGTCGATCGTTAGGAGACGGGAGAGGGGAGATCATTTTTATTTATTCTCCCCACACCCTACACCCTACACCCCACACCCCACACCCCACACCCCACAACCCATTTCTCCCATGATCGATCGAGCAACAGTTGAAAAAATCGCCCATTTAGCCCGTTTAGAAATTACCACCGCTGAAGAAGAACAATTTGCGGGGCAATTAAGCGGGATACTGGATTATTTCGAGCAGTTAAGCGAATTAGACACGGAAAATGTGCCACCCACCACGCGAGCGATCGAAATTCAAAATATCACTCGCACTGATAGTAATAGACTTTATCCCGATCACGAGGTCTTAGTGCAGGAATCGCCAGCCCCGGAAGGGGATTATTTCCGGGTTCCCCGTATTCTCAACAGCGACGAAGAGTGAATCAGTGATCAGTTGATCACTGATTTAGATGCCATCTAGGGTTTTTGCTGCTATCTTGGACTAAGATCAAACCTAGCAATGGAGACATAATATAATGATCGCAGCCCAAGATGTGGCACCATTTCAGCTTATTTCGAGCGTAGAATCGGCGGCAACAGAATTTAGGCCCTGGGGTTCCTTCACCACCCTAGAGGAGGGTCCCGGTTATAAAATCAAGCGGATTGAAGTGAATCCGGGTCATCGTCTCAGTTTACAGATGCACTACCATCGCAGTGAACACTGGATTGTCGTTTCGGGGACGGCAAAAGTCACCTGTGGAGATAACGAGGAAATTCTCGGTGCTAATCAGTCCACCTATGTGCCGCAGTGTACCGCTCACCGTCTGGAAAACCCCGGGGTGATCAAATTGGTATTAATTGAAGTGCAGAATGGGGAATATTTAGGAGAGGATGATATAGTGCGTTTTCAGGATGATTATGCTCGTCACCAGAGCTAAGACTGCTTTTAGGGGGACAGAAAGGCAAGAAACTATATTTTCGCTCCAAAAACCTTTTTAGTTTAGTCTGTCTGACTGTCTTCCCTGCTGTCAAGGCTTGTCAATTTCTAGAAAAATTTTCTTTTCGGGCCAGGTAGCGGTTTTCCTCATGGGCAGAAAAATAAACTTCCCCTAGACCCTGTGTGGGAAGCTTGAGGAAAGCTGGGCTAGGGGAAATAATTTATTCCTTTGCTGGATTAACTTTAGCATATAACTCTCATTTGTCAGGACTATAACAGCCGGATGTCAATTCTGTGACAAGTGCGAGTTTTCAGTTTACTGATTGCTGGTGACTGATTACTGGTTACTGTCGTCCACCTATTTTCTGAGAATTCTAGAGGTACTTGTAAAGATTTGTTACAAGGAGACGAGGAAAAATCTGAGGACAGAGAGACAAAAAAGGATTATCGACGGGGATCAAGGATTTCAGTAGGAAACTGGATTGGGGATCAAGGGAAACTGATTGTAAAGTTTTCGATACCTCTGGCCGATTCTTGTAATAGTTCGATACATATAACATAGATGATCGGCGATGATTGTAAATTTATATTGCGAATAGCTCATTTTCTTCGGTGTTTTTCCTATACTGGTCTTCATCAACTTTGAGCCAACGTGCAGAAAAGTTAGACCACCAAGTTTGTAAGAGGTCAGGAAGATGCAATTAACCGCAAGAAATAACTGGGGCCACGTTTCTTTAGCAATGCTAAAAAGCTTTCTTCTCTGGAGTTTCGTCCTCACTGTCTGTTTATTAGTAGTGGGATTTCCTTTAGTAGTATTAATGATGACAGTGGGGGCATTGTCTGCGATTGTCTTACAGTCAGTTTTACCGGTTAGTTCCGTGCTTTTAGTGGCGGGAATGATTATTGGTATTAACATTTTGGCTATCCTAATTAGTGCCGCTTTGTTAGCAGCAAAAGGTGTTCATCCCCATGAAGTTAGCTGGCTGCACTGGTTACACGGTGAGGTAAAAACTTCTCATCAAGCTGTTTATGCTTCTTGTCCCCTAACTTGCGGGATGATTCATTAAATCTGATTTTCTTACAGCGGAATTGCTTACCTTTTTTCTATTTAGATTTATTTAAGTTTTCAACTGCCTTATCGGTTGATTATACACACTCCAAGCTAGTGCAACCCGGTTTTACCGGGTTTTTTCATTGTTATTGAACTAAAGCAGTTATCTGAATGGTGAGGTACAAAGTTTTCGTTTTGGGGAGTCGGTCGCCGGTCGTCGATATCAAATTATGAGAAAGGCTGTAACTGAATATTAGAAGATAGGGAAATAAAAGCTTTTTTGCTGTGATCGGTAAACAGTGATCAGTTAACTGAAAACTCACATCTGATCACTGATCACTGATAACTGATAACTGATAACTAACTGGTATAATGGGCGAGAAAACCGGAAAAAATCGATGTCTAGCCTTCCAGAAACCGACAATCCCAGTTACAAGGCCATCTTAGCGGCATTAAACCATTTAATCAGCGTTGTTGCCCGTTTACGAGATCCAGAAAGCGGCTGTCCTTGGGATTTAGCCCAAACCCCGGAAACCCTGATTCCCTACGTTATCGAAGAAGCTTATGAGGTGGTAGCGGCGATTAAAAGCGGTGATAAAACTGCCATTGCCGAGGAATTAGGCGATTTACTGCTACAGGTGGTTTTACAAGCCCAAATTGCCAGCGATGAGGGTAATTTTAGCCTAGAAGAAGTGGCTAGAGGCATCACCGATAAATTAATTCGTCGTCATCCCCACGTTTTCGGGGAGCTATCCCTAGAAAATCCTGAACAGGTGCGTCAAAATTGGGAAAAAATCAAAGCTGAGGAAAAAAATGACCCGACTATTAGCGGCAAATTAACCCGTTATGCCCAAACTTTACCACCCTTGATGGGGGCGATGAAAATTTCTCGGCAAGCAGCGCGAGTCGGTTTTGAGTGGGAAAATATCGGAGGAGTCTGGGAAAAATTCGACGAAGAGTTAGCAGAATGGCACGATTCCCTAGAATCGGGCGATAAAGAGCATCAACAGGCCGAATTAGGCGATTTACTCTTTACTATTGTCAATCTTGCTCGCTGGTATGATTTGGACCCCAGCATCGCTTTACAAGAGACTAATCTGCGTTTTATTCAACGTTTTTCCCTAGTGGAATCTGTGGCAGAAAAGCCTCTCCATGACTATACACTAGAGGAATTAACAGTTTTTTGGCAGCAAGCGAAAGCTAAGTTACACCAACCATCATCCGGGCAATAATGCAAGAGCAAGAAATTAATAAGGACAAATCCAAGAGTTTTTGGGCTTCTATTCGAGAAAATCTGCAAATTATCACTATAGCTTTAGTTTTAGCCCTACTGATTCGCACTTTTGTGGCTGAACCTCGTTTTATCCCCTCCGATTCTATGTTACCCACTTTAGAACAGGGCGATCGCTTAGTGGTGGAAAAACTTTCCTACGATTTCCATCCTCCTCGACGGGGGGATATCGTCGTCTTTGAACCGCCGGTACAATTACAATTACAGGGATATCAAAAGGACCAAGCTTTTATTAAAAGAGTGATTGCCACCGCAGGGGATGTGATTGCTGTCAAGGAGGGCAAAATTTACCTGAATAATCAACCCTTGTCAGAGGATTATATTCTCGAATCCCCTCAATATAATTTAATGCCTTTGCTTGTGCCGGAAAATAATTTATTTGTCATGGGAGACAATCGCAATAATAGCAATGACTCCCATATCTGGGGGTTTTTACCGGAAAATAACGTGATTGGTAGGGCGGTTTTTCGCTTTTTTCCCTTTAATCGTTTGGGGATTTTAGGGGGGAATCGCTGACAGAAATTTTTAGCCCTGAGGATGTTGAACAATTAAGACGGAACAGGGGGCATGATGGAGAACATAATTACTCACACTACCTAAGAATAACTCTCCTAGACCCGATCGCCCACGCCGACCAATGACAATTAAATCAATATTTTCCTCTCGCGCCACTTTACAGATAGTTTTGGCTGCATGACCGTAAATTTGCCGGTATTCTCCCTTAACACCCATTTCTCCCGCCTGATCAGCCCTTTTTTGCAACATGGCCACCCCTTTCTGCTCGAATTCTTCCCATTGTTGCCGCCAAAAATCGAGAGTGAGATCATTACCCTGGGCGGGGTAAATATCGGCTAAATTGGGTGGAATCGGTAAAGGGCTATAATCTTCTTCAGGGGAAAGGACGTGCAGTAGTAGAAGGTTAGCTTCGTACTTACTAGCTAAGGATACAGCCTCCTTAAAAACACTGTCTCCCATCTCTGATAAATCTACTGCTATCAAGATTTTTTGATACATTTTTCAGCCTCTGCAACCATGTCTTATTTAACGGAATCCGACGCTATTAGTAATGCGATCGATCACTTTTGTCATTTTCCCATTCTTTGGTTAGATACGGAAGTGGCCGATTACAATAGCAAGACTCCGCGTTTGTCTCTGATTCAAATTCTGGCTGATTCCACGGACTTAACGGGGGAGCGGGTGACAATTTTGGATGTTCTCGATCAACCGGATTTTACTAACTATTTTATCACTAAAATCATGCTGGTTGACCGGATAGAAAAGGTTTTTCACAATGCTAGTTATGATTGTAAATTTTTGGGCGGTAAAAGCCAAGTTAAAAAAATTACCTGTACCCTAGAGTTAGCTAAAAAGGTTCCCTACTATATTGCTCCTTTACCCAATTATCAACTGAAAACTGTGGTTGAATTAGGTTATACTTGATATTTATGAGAAAGGCTGTAATAGCTAGAAAAAATTGCTTGCGGGGATCATCTAAATGACTATAAAGATCGCTTATCTGGGGCCGGTGGGAACCTATTCAGAAACAGCCGCTTTAGCATTTGCTAATAGTTTACCACCCCAGCCTCGTCAATTAATACCCTATCCTAGCATTGCCCTGGCCCTGGGATCGGTTGTCCAAAATCAGGCCGATTTAGCAGTGGTCCCGGTGGAAAATTCCACCGAAGGAAGTGTGGTAATGACTCTTGATGCTTTATGGCAATTACCCGGGTTACAGATTCAACAAGAATTAGTTTTAGCCCAATGTCAAAAGTGGCTAGAAAATAATTTACCTAACGTGCCGATTATTCCCACCAATTCTACCACAGAAGCGATTCAAATTCTCGATCGAGAGGCTAATTCGGCCGCTATTGCTTCTCCCCGGGCGGCAAAACTCTATAATGTACCAATATTAATACAACCAATTAATGATTATCCCGATAATTGTACCCGTTTTTGGGTCATGGCTTTAACTTCTCATCGCCAAGGTGAGCGGATGTCCCTCGCTTTTCAGGTTTTAGATCAACCCGGCGCTTTAGTCAAACCTTTAGAAGTTTTTGCCAAACGTCAGCTTAATTTATCTCGGATCGAATCGCGACCAACTAAAATATCTTTAGGGGAATACATATTTTTTATTGATCTAGAAATTAATCCAGATCAACAGCATTTAATCGCGGCAACTTTAGAAGAATTAACCAATTATACCGATGCGATCGAGGTTTTTGGTGCTTATCGGGTGGTTAATTTGCCTGTAGAAAGTTTAGAGGAATTATAAACTAAATTCCTCATAAATTACAGAAATTAAATAGAGATATTTTAGCTTTTAAGAGAGGGAAGAATCGGCAAAGATGAGTTTTCCTCTGGGGTAGAATCAAGCTTTTTTTCCCCCACTAGAGGAAGAATAATTTCCACAGTTGTTCCTAAACCTTGACCTTGACTAGAGATAGTAATATCTCCCCCCATCATTTTCATAAAATTCTTAGAAATAGCTAATCCTAAACCCGTACCGCTAAATTTTCTCGTTGTGGAACCATCAATCATCACAAAAGGGCGGAATAATTTTGATTGCTGCTGGGGGTCTATACCGATTCCTGTATCGATTATAGTAATAATAGCCTGTGTATTTTCTAGGCGAGTTATTAAAGAAATTGTGCCTGTATCAGTAAATTTAATTGAGTTAGAAATAACATTCAAAATTACCTGTTTAAATTTAGTAGTATCAGCATAGACTATAGGAATTTCTGGACAAAAAAGTAGATTGAATTTTAAGTGCTTACGTTGCAGCGAAGCTGTTTGTAAATTAATAACTTCATTGATAATTTGATGTAAATCTACTGGTTCATGATTAACAGAAAGTTTGCCCGCTTCTATTTTAGCAATACTGAGAATATCATCAATAATTTCCAACAGATGTACGGCTGCCTTATCCGCTTGTTGCAGATATTCTTTTTCCTCCTGCTCACTGTTACAAAATCCATCCATAACGCAACGAATTGAGCCAATAATACCATTAAGAGGGGTGCGTAATTCGTGGGAAGTATTAGCCAAAAATTGGTTTTTTAATTGATTAGCATTTTCCGCTTCTTGCCGACTCTTAACTATTTCCTCTCCCCAAAGACGTAACCTTTCGAGCATTTCCTCTAGGGACGAGGCTAACTGATTAATTTCTCTAATATTAAAATTTTGTGGTGTAATCTTTTGGGAAGGAATTTTCTGAATATTTAAGGCATAATCTCGCAGTTTTTCTAAAGGTATAGCTAAATCCCTAGCAATAAGTACAATAGCTACTAAATAAGCTAATAATAAACCAGAAATCAGATAAAAAATTGCCTCCCAAATTTGTTGTAGAGGAGCCAGAGATTGGGAGAGGGAACTAATGGCTAAAACTATCCATTTTTGGGATGATTCTCCCGTAACTGGACTGGGGAGAGAACTATAACCAGCGACTAATTCTTTGCCATCTTTCTCGAAAGAAAATAAATGGAGAAATCTCTGTTGACCTCTAACAGCATTACTGATGATTATATTGAGGCGTTCCGCATCAGCTTCTTGACTGATATGCCTACCAATGCGATCAAAATAGGGATGAGCGAGAATAATACCATTTTCAGAAATAACCACGGGATAACCCGATAAAGAACCGGGTAAAACCTTCTCACGGTAAAGTAGAGAAGTTTGCAGAATCAGACTAGATTGTAATTGTCCTTGATTATCGTAGATGGGAACAGCAAAAACTAATTCTAATTGACGATTATTATTGGGAGATTTGGTTAAAAGTTGTCGAGGTAAACTTTTAATTAAAATATTTTCGATGTTTCCAGCAAAGCTAGTCCGTTTCTCTGTCCATCTTTCCAGAGGTAAAACTTTGATAATTTCTGGTTCACAGGCTCGATTTAATAAAGGTTTCTTGGTTTTAATATCAATTAATTCCACACAGTTAATCTGATTAGGAAGCTGCGCCGTGAATTGTTGTAAAAAAGCTTGTTTTTCGGCTAAGGTTCCCTGTTTTAAAACCAGACTTTCCCCCGCAGTGATCAGATTAGCCTGTAAAAATTGAATTGATTGCTCAATATTATCTGCTTTTCTGATGGCACTTTCGGTGAGATTTTGACGGGCCGTTTCCAAAAAAGCCGATCGCGCCTTACGATAGGTGACATAAACACCCATCAGTAGTACAGGTACACTGACTAGGAGTAAGCGAGAGAGCAGAATACGACGAAAGGAGGATTGACCGATAGACATAGGCAGAAATCGGTTTGATTCTTGCTATCAAACTCCAAACTATACTAGCCTATTCACCAATCGGATCCGGTGATATCCCTCATCATTTGCCATGAATCATCCTCACACCACCGTTATTTTAGCCATGAGTGCCGATGGTAAAATTGCCGACGCTTACCAGTCAGCGGCCAGATTTGCCTCTGCTACCGATAAAATGCGTCTAGAACAACATTTATCGCGCATGGATGCCGCTTTATTCGGTGCTAACACCCTGCGTGCTTATCACACCAGTCTTCCTATCCGTCATAGCGATTTTCTCGCATACCGTCAACAACGGGGATTATCCCCGCAACCGATACAGATCGTTTGTTCTCATTCAGGCCAGCTTGATCCCCGGATGAAATTTTTTCAGCAGCCTTTCCCTCGCTGGTTAATCACGGCAGCGGAAAAAGTGGCGGCATGGGAAAATCGGGGTTTATTTGAGCTTGTCTTAGTTTGCGGTGATTGGAAGGCTATTTTTAGTCAATTTACCGCCCTAGGTATCAAAAAGCTGGCGATTTTGGGAGGAGGTGAATTAATTGCCTCTCTTTTAGCTGAAGATCTAATCGATGAAATCCATCTAACCATTTGTCCGTTGCTGTTAGGAGGCAATAAAGCGGCAACTCCCCTGGGAGGCCCTGGATTTATGGCTGATTCTGCCAGAAAATTACAACTTTTGAGCGTGGAAACCGTGGAAGCAGAAATTTTCCTACATTATTCCCTTGAACGAGATTCCCACAAATCCCAAAACTAGATTACCTTAAATAAAAAGGTTGACTTATCTTGTCCCATGGTAGAACAGCTTAAACCTCAATATTCTGTGGCTTGGATTGATAAAATGAGTGAGATTCCCCAACAAAAATGGGATGCTCTCGCTCAACCCCTAACTACTCCCTTTCTAGAGTGGGAATGGTTACATAATATCGAAACTTCCGGCAGCGCCACGGGACGCACAGGGTGGCAACCTGCTCATCTAACAGTTTGGCGCGGTACTGAGTTAATTGCCGCTGCTCCTTTGTATATTAAAAGTCATAGTTATGGTGAATTTGTCTTTGACCACCAATGGGCGGATCTTTCCCATCGTTTAGGGATTAGATACTATCCGAAACTGTTAGGAATGACCCCTTTTACTCCGGCGGTAGGTTATCGTTTTTTAATTGCTCCGGGGGAAAATGAACTGGAGATTACTGCTTTAATGATAGCGGCAATTGATCATTTTTGTGATCAAAATAATCTGTCGGGTTGTCATTTTCTTTTTGTGGATCCCCAATGGCGAATTTTAATGGAAAATTTTGGCTTTACTCCCTGGTTACATCATAGTTATATTTGGAATAACAAAGGTTTTCAAAGTTTTGAAGATTATCTGACGGTTTTTAATGCTAATCAACGCCGCAACATTAAACGGGAACGGAAAGCGGTGACTAATGCGGGGTTAATTATTAAAACTCTGGCCGCCGAAGAAATTCCCCATCATTTATTCCCGTTAATTTATCGGTTTTATAGCAGTACCTGTGATAAATTTTACTGGGGAAGTAAATACCTGACACAGAAATTTTTTGAACAATTATATCCGAATTATCGTCAGCGAGTGGTTTTGATTACTGCCTACCAAAATGAAAAGGATACTAAACCCGTGGGTTTATCTTTTTGTATTCGCAAAGATACTAATCTTTATGGTCGTTACTGGGGCAGTTTTCAAGAGTACGACTGTTTACATTTTGAAGCTTGTTACTATCAACCGATCGATTGGGCAATTAGTCAAGCTATTACCATGTTTGACCCTGGAGCGGGAGGACAACATAAAAAAAGACGGGGTTTTCCCGCTACTGCTAATCATAGTTTACACCGTTTTTATCATGGCAAAATGACTCAAATTCTCCGCAACTATATCCAAGAAATTAATCAAATGGAACAGGAAGAAATTGAGGCAATCAATCAAGATTTACCCTTTTCCAAAAGAGAAATTGAGTTGAACGAGTAATTTAGATAGGGTTTGTCCTTGGGTGCAATCAACTATGAATACGAGGTTCCGGGTGCAGATTGGCTAAAATCTCACTTTCGATCGCCGCTAGGGTTTCTAAACGTTGCTCGATCGCTGTACGTTCAAAATAATCCGCTGCTAATAGCCAATAAATACCATAATGACGCGCTTCGGAAGCCATTAAACCGCGATAAAATTGAGCTAATTGAGGATCAGGACAATATTCTCCCAATAAACCTAATCTTTCGTGGGAACGCGCCTCGATTAAAGCTGATATTAACAGAGAGTCCAAAAGGCGATCAGGTTCTTGGTGACGAATCTGGGCCTTTAATTTAGCACCATAGGGGGGAGAATTTAAGGGAGCGAGGGGAATTCCCCATTTATCTAACCATTGATTGACCTGTTCAAAATGTTCTAATTCCTCTTGTGCGATCGCTGTCAATTTCCGCACGAGGGAAGCGTAGGAAGGATAACGAAACATGAGATTTAAGGCTACTCCTGCCGCTTTTCGCTCACAATGGGAATGATCGAGTAGAATGATCTCTAAATTATTAATTGCCTGTTCTATCCAATCCTTAGAGGTGGCAGTAACCAATAAATTAATCTTTCCCATCGTCGCTGATTCCAATTTGCTGCATCTTTCACCCTAACCCAAAAAGTCGAACAACACCAGTCAAAAACTAAGGACATGGCTTCTGTGATAGCCTAGATGATCGATGAAGCATAAACTTTCAAAATACTATAGCAGCAAATCTCTCTATGAATAGCCCCTTTCTCGACTATCTCAACGGTCCAAAGCATCCCGTCCTCGTCTTTGATGGGGCGATGGGAACTTCCCTACAAAGCCAAAATCTGACGGCCGAGGACTTTGGTGGGGCAGAATATGAAGGTTGTAACGAGTATCTTGTCCATACTAAACCCAGCGCTGTAGCGAAAGTCCACGAAGCCTTTTTAGCCGTGGGTGCGGATGTGATTGAAACCGACACCTTTGGGGGAACCTCGATAGTTTTAGCCGAGTACGATTTAGCCGACCAAGCCTATTATCTCAACAAAACCGCCGCCGAACTGGCCAAGGCTTGCGCTAATAAATACTCTACCCCCGAAAAACCCCGTTTTGTGGCGGGTTCCATGGGGCCGGGGACAAAACTGCCCACTTTGGGTCATATTGACTTTGATACGCTCAAAAATGCCTATGTGGAACAGGTAGAGGGTCTGTACGATGGCGGGGCAGATTTATTATTAGTAGAAACCTGTCAGGATGTCCTGCAAATTAAAGCGGCTTTAAATGCTATTGAAGAAGTATTTCAGAAAAAAGGTCAACGATTGCCCCTCATGGTTTCGGTGACGATGGAAACCATGGGAACGATGTTAGTAGGAACAGAAATTAACGCCGTTGTCTCTATTTTACAACCCTATAAAATCGATATTTTGGGACTTAACTGCGCCACTGGTCCGGATTTGATGAAACCCCATATTAAATATCTCTCGGAAAATTCCCCTTTTATTGTTTCTTGTATTCCTAACGCTGGTTTACCGGAAAATGTCGGCGGTCAAGCGCATTATCGCCTCACTCCCGTAGAATTAAAAATGGCTTTAATGCACTTTATTGAAGATTTGGGAGTACAAATTATCGGCGGTTGTTGTGGTACTCGTCCCGACCATATTCAAGCTTTAGCGGAACTAAGTCAGGGTTTAACTCCGAAATCTCGTCATTATCATTATGAACCCTCCGCCGCTTCTATCTACAGTACCCAACCCTATATTCAAGATAATTCTTTCCTGATTGTCGGGGAAAAATTAAACGCCAGTGGTTCTAAAAAATGTCGGGAACTGCTCAATGTTGAAGACTGGGATAGTTTAGTATCGATGGCGAAAGCGCAGGTAAAAGAAGGGGCGCATATTCTCGATGTCAACGTCGATTATGTGGGCCGGGATGGGGTGCGCGATATGCACCAATTAGCCTCCCGTTTAGTTAATAATGTCACCCTGCCTTTAATGTTAGATTCCACCGAATGGGAAAAAATGGAAGCGGGGTTAAAAGTAGCGGGGGGTAAATGTATCCTCAACTCTACTAACTACGAAGACGGGGAATCGCGTTTTTATCAAGTCTTGGATTTAGCGAAAAAATACGGCGCGGGGGTAGTAATTGGAACCATTGATGAAGAAGGAATGGGCCGCACTGCCGAGAAAAAGTTCCAGATAGCTAAACGGGCCTATTATGCGGCGATAGAATACGGAATTCCTCCCTACGAAATCTTTTTTGATCCTCTAGCTTTACCGATTTCTACCGGTATCGAAGAAGACCGAGAAAATGGCAAGGCTACCATCGAAGCAATGCGTCGAATTCGCCAAGAATTGCCCGAATGTCACATTCTTTTAGGTGTGTCTAATATCTCCTTTGGCTTGAATCCGGCAGCGCGTCAGGTATTAAATTCTGTCTTCCTTCACGAAGCGATGCAGGTGGGGATGGATGGGGCAATCGTCAGCGCCAATAAAATTCTTCCTCTGGCAAAAATTGAACCAGAATATCAGCAAATTTGTCGGGATTTAATCTATGATAATCGTCGTTTTGATGGCGATATATGTGTTTATGATCCCCTGACCAAATTAACCGAATTATTT
>Ga0315907_10002215_pt1 | contig 24951 bp, 28 predicted proteins | sample LakEriMetagenome_3_FD_203525 | JGI IMG/M metagenome (GOLD analysis project Ga0315907, IMG submission 203525) | Freshwater fungal communities from buoy surface, Lake Erie, Ohio, United States - Buoy 12 MA123 | ecosystem: Environmental > Aquatic > Freshwater > Lake > Lake biofilm | place: USA...
CATTCCCAGAACCTGATCCGTATGGGCGCGAGCGTCGATACTTTAGCCCAGCATACACGCCAAGGGCGGCGGCTGGCGGCATGATGGCTTCCGGCGGCATCTCTCATCTTGGCGATTACTCAGACGGCGGTCGGTTGCTGCGTGGCCCGGGCGATGGTGTATCTGATTCCATCCCTGCGGTCATTGGAAAGAAGCAACCTGCGCGTTTAGCCGACGGCGAGTTTGTCGTACCTGCACGTATCGTGTCCGAGTTGGGCAACGGCTCGACTGAGGCTGGCGCACGTAAGCTGTACGCCATGATGGACAGGATTCAGAAAGCTCGCGGCAAGACTGTGGGCAAGGGCAAGGTCGCCAAGAACAGCCGCTCCGAGAAGTATCTACCGGCATGATGGTGTCTTTGATACCACCGGGCATGGTGGCTCAAACGATACCGGGGTTGCTCCCTCTTTTAACAAAATCCCAAGAATGGACAAGAGGCAGGGCAACGGTAGACGACATCTTACGGTTTGTTTTTAATGGTCAGATGCAGTTGTGGATTGGGCATGAAGAAGGCAAAATCTACGGTCATGTGATTACGGAAGTAAAAGATTACCCACGGCGCAGAATGCTGGTTGTTCAGTACTGCGCAATGGAGCCAAGCCATATGCAGTATATGGATGATGAAATATTCGACCTGCTCAACAGGTTTGCTAGAGATGCTGGTTGTTCCGGCATTGAGTTCGTTGGTCGTCCCGGCTGGCGTAAACAGGCTGATAAGTATGGGTTTGAGGTGCAGAGTGTAGTGTACCAAAAATTCTTTAAGGAAGAAACATGAGTCGCAATTATCAACGTCAATTGGCTTTATTGGATACGCCCGCTGGCGATCTACGTGCGTTTAAAAAAGAAGGCGGAAAAATAAGGCTGTACGACATGGGTGGCTCTCCAAGCACGCCCGAGAAAACCACACAAGTTGTTGAACTGCCTGACTGGGCCAAAGGCTATGCCAAAGATACGCTGGCAAAAGGCGCGGCGCTTACCGATATAAGTAAAAACCCATACCAACAGTACGGTGGTGAGCGGATTGCTGGGTTTCAGCCTTTGCAACAAAGAACATTTGAGACAGCAGAACAGATGCAGCCATCCCAACAAGTAGGGCTTGGTTCTAGCATTGCTGGCATGGCGGGTCTTGGTGCGCTCGGTACAAATTACCAAGGTGGTAGATTTTATGGCGGTCAATTTAACGAACAAGCCGCTCAAGATTACATGGATCCATACGCTAAAAATGTGGTGGATTACCAGAAAGCTCAGGCTTTACGGGATTTTCAAATCGCTCAACCGATGCGTCAAGCCCAAGCAGTAAAACAAGGTGCGTTTGGTGGCAGCAGGTCGGCAATCATAGATGCTGAAGCACAGCGTTCTTTAAATTCTCAGCTTCAAGGCATTGAGGCTACAGGTCGGCAAGCTGCGTTTCAAAACGCCCAGCAGCAATTTGAACGTGATCAGGCTCGGCGTTTACAAGCTCAAGGCATGGGTGAGCAGTCACGCCAGTACGGCGCTGGTTTGGGTATGCAGGGTCTCCAAACTGGATTGCAAGCCGCAGGTCAGTTAGGTCAACTTGGTCAAACCGAGTATGGTCAAAGAATGGGTATCACTCAGTTGCAAAGTCAATTGGGCGCACAGCAACAGCAGCAAGCCCAGCGTCCGCTGGACATGGCGTATCAGGATTTCCTAAACCAACAGAACTATCCGTATAAACAGTTGGGCTTCATGTCCGACATGATCCGTGGCTTGCCGTTGGGTCAACAATCAACTCAGTCGGTTTACGCAGCCCCGCCCAACTTGATGGGCCAGCTTGGTGGTATCGGTATGGGCGCTTACGGTTTAAGCAAAATGGGGATGTTTGATTCCCCCACTCCGGGTAAAGCAGGCGGCGGTTTAGCTGGGTACGCTGACGGAGGAGAGGTAACAAGTCAAGGCAACAAAGACGCTATCGTTGATGACATGTATAGCATTGAAGGTTTGCAGATAGCCAAAGAAGCTGCTTTGAACCGTCGTGACATGGACACCGTAGCAGCGATTGATGAACGCATTGCTCAATTGAATGCAATACAAGCGCAGTCAGCTTCTATAAATTACGGACTGGGTTCAGCGTTTGACCAAATTCCACAAGAGCGCCAAGAAGAAATGATGGCTGGCGGCGGTATCGTTGCGTTTGCTGATGGGGACATGGTTTCTGACCCAATGGGAACTGGAGCAAGCGAAATATACGATGCGCCAGTCAACCCAAACTCATTAAGTTTTCTTCAGCGTATTACAAACGAACCCGCATGGAAAGCAAAAGCAACTACTGAAAAACCTAAAACAGCAGCAAGCGCTTCTGCTGTTGATGCATCAAATAAAACTGATGCAATGAGAAATGCGTCTCGTGCCGCTCAAGTAAAAACAAATGACAAAAAAGTTGCGCCTGCGCCAAAACAGAAAAAACTTAGCCCTGCCCTAGATAAAGCCGTCACAAAGATGGCTGAAGAGCAGGGTGTGCCCAAAGAAGACTTTATGGCCATGTACGATAAAGTGCGGGAAAAGTTACAAAATGAAAGCAAAGAAGACCTCAAGGGGTTGCAAGAACTAATAGACAAACAATCAGGCAAGTCAAAAGAAATCAAAGAGAAAGCCTTGGGTAAAGCCTTGGCTGAGTTTGGTTTTAATATGGCTGCTCAGGCTTCCAAGACTGGTAGAGAAAGTAAAGGTCAAGGTATCGCTGGTCTACTTGGGAGCGCTTCAGCAGCTGCACCTACGTTGGCTGCATCTTTTGCTGAGAGCGAAAAACTTGCTGCTGCCGCAGATGCTAACGACATGAAGCTGCAAATGGAGATGCGTAAATTTAACATCGCCACACGTAAGAATGACTCTGCAACTGCAATGAGCGCCGCACAAAACATGCGTATTTTGCAGCAACAACAAGAGACTATCAAACAGGCACAACGACAGCTTGATGAAACCATTCGCGCAAATCAAGCCAGAGAAAACTTACAAAGGCAGCAAATTGCTGCTAGGTCTGGCACTGCTGGTCTGCGTGGTATGCAATACGTAGCAAGAAGTAGAGCTGAAGCTATGAAGTTGGCGCAAAAAGAAGTTGATTCAAAGATCAGAGGCGGTATGGGAACGGTGAAACCAGAAGACTATGACCGTATGCTAAACCAAGCCATGAAAAAATATTTACCAATCACAACTGGGTTTGGTATGACTGGGATATCCTCTTCAAAAGACGATGACGACATAATTGATCTGGATTAAAACATGGCAACCTACAAAGTACGTTCCGGCGGGAAGGTTTATAACTTTGAAGGGCCTGATGGCCTACCAGTAGATGCCGTAAAAATGTTGGCGTCAGATTATTTTAATTTGATGCAAGAACCCGAGGCTCCTCCTACCCCGGTAAAAAAACCGGAAACTGGCTTCATTCCGTCCATCAAACGTGGCGCTGCGCAAACCGGTGTGTTGTTGGGTGACATCTTGCCTGCTATGGCTGGTAGAGCAGTTGGCGCAGATGAGTATGCTGCGCAGCAGATGCAGGAGGCTGCAAAGTCTCAGGAAGAAATCGCCAAAAAATATCCAGCTGAAGTACCGTCATACACTGACATTAAAGATGTTAGCGATGCGCTGGTGTATGCCAAGGAAGCAGTTGGCGAAGCTCTGCCCTCTCTCATACCAAGTTTGTTTACTGGTGGCACAGCAGCTATCCTAGGGCGTGGTGCAGTAGCTGCTGCGCAGGCTACAGCGGAGAAAGCTGTTTTGGCACAAGCCGCCAAAGGTTTGGCTGGTGAAGAATTAAAGCAAGCTGCGACGCAAGCGGGAATCCAAGCTGCGCGGCAGACCGCACTCAAGTATGAAGCAGGTGGCGCGTTGGCTGGCTCTGCGGCACAGAACATACCTGATGTTTACCAGAACATTTACGAAGCCACAGGGCAACAAGACCTTGGTACAGCGATTGCGTTTGGTAGCTTTAACGCTGTGCTGGACGCTGCGTTACCTATAAGTCTATTACGCAAAGCCAAGCTGTCTGGTATCGGTCCTGAAGAATTAGGCGCGGCTTGGTACAAACGTGCAGGCACGGGCGTAGCCAAAGGCTTTGTAACTGAAGGCGGCACTGAAGCGTTGCAAGAAGTATCAAGCGCGGCTGCTGAGAATTTTGTTGACCAGAACCTTGGGTTCTTCACACCGCAGAATTTTGAACGATTCATCAACGCTGGACTCAAGGGCGGGCTTGGTGGTGCTGGCATTACTGGCGTTGCAGACGTAGTGCTTGGCAAGGGGCCTGAAGCTGCGGCTGAAGCACAGAAGATTCAGACCAAAGGTTTGGCAGATGTTGAAGTGCCTGCTGATGCTGAGTTAGGTGTAGAGCCTGAACTTGCGCCTACTACAGTGCAGCGTGATGTGTCTGGGTTTGAGATTGCGCCTGAAGGTATAGCCCCTGCCGTTGTGCCTACTGGAGCGCCAGCTACTCAGCTTGATGTATTGATTGCTGATTTTGATAAAAGAGCTGCTGAAATTAAAGCACTTGAGCAAAAACAACGAGACGGCACTATTACGCCAAGAGAACAAGGTTTATTAAGTGGAAAAAGAAACAAACAGCGAAGCGTCGAATACAAGATTAAGACTCTACAAACAGCTCAGAAAGGAACGCCAGATGTTGGACCAACTGACACCACAGCAGGTGGAACAAGCGTTCCAGTGGCTGGACAGCCCGATACAGTCGTACCCACCGAAGGACTTGCAGAACCTGACGGACTTGGAGTGGTTCCTGCTGGACCGGATGCTGTGCAGCCTATTGCAGGAGAAAAACAGCCACCCATTACAGTAAATCAGCTTCCTATTGACGCAGACATAGAAGATTTTCCTTCTGTACATCCTATTACAGGGGAAAAAATAGAACTTGAAGACGTACCAAGTTTTGAAGCGCCTGTTGAAGAAATTACGCAGCAAGGTAAATCAGACCTAGAAACTCGCACCAAAGATATGGTGCAAAACGAAATTAGTGCTATTGATGAACAGCAACGCGCGCTATTGTCTAAAGATGGGCGTGCTCCAAAGAGGGGTACAGAAAAATTCAAACAGTGGGAAGCCCTTGACAAACAACGCACTAATTTATTTAGTGAATGGGCGCAGCTTGACATACAAGAAAGCGCGGCTAAACAAGCAGAAGCTACCACCGAACAACAAGGAGACCAAGTTGGCACTGAAACCCCTGAAGCCGTCGAAACAGAAACGCAAGGACAAGAAGCGCCCATTGCCGAACCAACAGTAGAGGTAACTCCTGAAGAACAACAGATGTACGAAGACACACGGGAATACCACAACGGTATTGAACCCGATGCGCGGTTACATCTACCTGAGTTTGGCGCGTTGTCACCTGAAGAAAAACAGGTTTACTTTGAAGGTTTAGCGACTAATAACCAGCCTGAACACGATATAGCTGCTGAAAAACTGTCAGCGTACTTGGCCGAGAAGCAAGGCATTGAGCCTGAAGGCGTGCCTAAAACTAAACCGTTGCCTAAGTTTGTTGAAGAACAACTGGACAATAACAACGCCACGGCATTCCTAAACTACTTGCGCACTTCTGCGCAAGACCCAGTGCATAGGGCTGTTGCACAGGCGCTTTACAAGCTCAAGCTCAAGACAAAAGTTGAAGTTGTAAAAAGTCTACCAAACAACCGCCCCGCTGAGTACGACCCTCAAACTGATACGGTCCGAGTGACTAAAGAAGGACAGACAGAGACTGTCTTACTGCATGAGTTTGCGCACGCCGGGACCCTACGTGTACTGTATGGGTTTGAAGAAAGCGAAGTCAAACTGTCTCAAAAGCAAGAAGACGGCGCAGTGCATCTTGACTACTTGATGAAAGAGACTAGCAAGGAGCTTAAGGCAAAGTATCCAGCTGCGTACGAAAACATTTACGAGTTTGTATCCTACGCCGTGACTGACCGCGCATTCCAAAAAGAATTACAGCGCATTCAAATTCCTGCTAGTAATTCACTGTGGGGTCAAGTTAAAAACGCATGGTCTAACTTTGTAAAAGCAGTTGCCCAAGTGCTTGGCATTCCAGACACTGTTGAGTCGCGTAATGCGTTGATTGAAACCTTTGGCGCGTTTGAATACGTCATGGCTGCCCCCAAAGACGCTATCAAGATGGCTCCCCTGCCCACTGAAACGAAACAGGCAGAAACCTACGACGAGTCAAAGCTGTCTGATGAACAACTTGCAGCACAAGCTGAGTCTGAAGTTCAGCTAAAAGAACGGACTGCCAAATCATTTTTGCGTAATTTGTTTACCAAGAAGGGCGGCCATTGGGCGGCCACTATGTTCCAGAACGAACGCTACCCAATTAAAGTGGTAGAAGACCGTGCGCGGTTGTTCGGGATGCTCAAACGTATTGGGCCTGATCTAAACAATGTATATGGGCAGATTACACGTTCTGCTGGTATGGCTGTCAATCTGTATGACGAGTATTTACGCAACGCAACTGAAGAAACCCATGCAGCTGTAGAAGCATACGCAAAGAAATCTGGATTGACTATCAATGAGGCGCTTGCACGTCTACACATTATTTTGGAAGCGCGCCACGAGCCTGAGCGCCGCCGTGTCAAGTACATAAAGACTGTGCCGCTTGAAAATGAAAGCAAGCGCATCAAGTTTGAAGGCAAGGAATATTCTGCTGAAGGGTTCAGGGAAGCGGTGATGCGTGAATTGGCGCAGCCTTCTTACCAAGTTACGCCTGAGATGACGCAGGATCAGATCAACGAGCTGGATCAAAAACGCAAAGAGCGCGCGCTTGACCTACGCGCCATGTTGGATAAGGTTGTTGACGATAAAACATTTCACGCAAAGCAAATAAACAAGAAGCCCACTACGCCTGAAATGTTTAACCAAAACAATGCGATGTACAACGTCATTGCAAACCGTACGCCGCGACAGATTGCTGCAATCCTTAAAGAACGTGTAACGCCTGAAACAGAAAAAGAAGTTGGGGCAGTGGTAGAAGCCTTGCGTAAGGTCAATCAAATGACACAAACGCTGAACAAGATGGCGAACTACCATTCACAACCCGCGTCAAACGTGATTGACTTCTATGACTTTAAAGACTATGTGCCGTTCAAAGGACGTCCGGGGTTAAGGCAAATTGACGAAGAGTTCAACATCGACTCACGTCGTATTGGTGGTGACTTGCAAGAAGGCCAGAATCCTTTTGGTGGGCGAGAGTCTGAATCTGAGAACCCATTACTTCAATCCCTTGCGGATGGCGCGTCTGCTGCTATGCGTGCTGGACGTAAAGACTTGACTCTGGCAATTAAGAATGCCGTTGACCCCAAGAACAGATTACTCATGGGTAAAGTTAAGGACACTATCAAGTTTGAAGACCGCTTCTTGGGTAATCTTGATAAAAAAGATATTGGTGGAAGCAACAAGATATTTCACTACAACGCCGATGGAACAATTGACGTCATTGAACTAAACGATGAAAAACAACGCGAAGCCATTCGTCGTTCATACAGAACAACGCAACCGTTGATTGATATCGCTAACTCTATTACAAGTGGTATCGGGCAGATGCATACACGGTATAACCCAGCGTTTGCACCAATGAACTTTGTGCGTGATGCGCTGACTAACGCCTTTACGCTTGGCGCTGAACTTGGCCCAGTCAAGGCAGGTCAATTGCTGACTGCTGTTGCTGCGGATGTGGCTGGTGGTGGCATGGCTAAGTCTGTGCGGTTCTCAAATCTTTACGCAAACGGTAAGTTCGATAAGCTAAGAGAGCTTGCCGCTAAAGATCAATACTATGCCGACCTGCTTGAGTACGTACAGTTGGGTGGTCGCGTGTCGTATCTCCAAGGGCTTGCTGCCAAGGGTGCGCTTGATGGACTGATGAAAGAGATCGGTCGCAGTGGCATCTTGCAAAAGAAAGATCAGGTAGATAAGTTCATTGATATCTATAACGACATGTTTGAATTGTCTAGCCGTGCCGCTACATACCGCATGTTGAAGGATCAGTTCTTTGCTGAGAACAAGTCAAGTGGCAAGTTTAAAAACGACGCTGATGCGCTAACTGATGCTAAGGCTCAGGCAGTTGAGTACGCCAAGAACCTAGCCAACTTTGAACAGGTAGGGCGTTGGGGCAGGGGTGCTGGCGCATTGTTCATGTTCTTCCGTCCAGCTGCCACAGGTGCAGTCAGAGCTATTGAGGCGTTGGCTCCAGCGTTTGGTTTTAATGAAGCAAACTTTAGAGAAGAGGCTGCTGCACAGGGCCGCACTGAAGAACAGATTGAGAGCGCGGTAAAAGAACTCAAACAACGTCAAACTAATGCACGGTACATGGCTACAGGTTTGATCGGTACAGGCGTGGCTATGTATTACATGGCGCTGATGATGGCAGAAGACGATGACCAAGGTCGTAACAAAGTTGTTACAGATGACATGGCACGCTGGACTCGGAACGCTCGCTTCCACATACCCGGCACAGACTTGATTATTCAAATCCCTTGGGGCTTCGGTCTTGGCGCGTTTGCATCTGCTGGTGCGCAGATAGCTTCTATTGCATCTGGCAGGACATCCCTACTTGATGCGTTTGGGAACATCTTGGTTACTGGAGTTGATTCATTCCTGCCCTTGCCGGTATCGCGTATCAGTCCGATAGACAATTTCCCAGCGTTTGCTATGGACTCAGTAACGCCATCTATGTTCCGTCCGTTCTTTGAGTATGTGATGAACTTGGATGGTCTGGGGCGTGAGATATACAACAACCGTCAATCACGGTTTGGCGATGCCTATACAGGTGGCGACAACATTCCAGAGATGTACAAGAAAGCTGCCAGAGAATTGTTTGATGCAACAAATGGCGCAGTGGACTGGAGTCCAAACACCATGTACTTCTTTGCCAACAACTATTTTGATGGTATGGCAAAGATGGCCTCAAGCGCAACGAATGTTGGATTGACTGTGGCTGGGGCAAAAGAATTTGATCCAAAGAATGACATGGTGTTCCTCAGTAGTTTTATTGGCTCTAGATCAAACATTGATGCCCGTGAATTCAGTAGCATTGAGAAGCAGGTCAAACAGATGGAGCAGCGCATTAATTCGCTTAAAGACCGCCCAGAGCAGTTGGAAAAATTTATGGAAGACAACCCCACTGCTTATCCTGCCGTACAGTTTTACAACACGCAAGTAAATGGAACGCTGCGCAACATCCGCACTATGGCAAACCAAGTTCGCGCAAACAAAGATTTAACCATCATGGAACGCAAAGAGCAGCTCAAGCAACTCAACGACATGTCAAGCTTGGTCAAGCACAGGTTGGTTGAAGCCTTCGATATGCTTGACGTCAAGCCCTAAGACACGCGCCAAACACGTATGCCAAGAACACCGTCTTCAGTGACGGTGTGTATTTTTACTTTTACATCGCTTTTCTTTGCCGCGTTATCAGCCGCATACGTCAAGTACGCGGGCTTCATAGTCGGTATAAAGAAGCTGTCCCCCACCAGCATGGCTGGATAGGGAAACAACCAGACGGGTTCATCGTAGGGCTTACTCGCTGACGACAGCTTCTTCATTTACAGGGAAGAGGTGAGTCATGTCCATTTCAAACTCGTAGGCTTGGATGTTTGTTGTGCCAAATGCATCCTTCCACCCTGAAGCCATCTGCTTGCGAATTTTGTTCTTGAGTGTCCCTCGACGTTGAAGATTGGATTCAAATTCCCTGACACCCAGCTTGATGTCTTTGAGGTATGTCTTCATGGCAGAGGTGGAGATGTATATCTTGCCCTCATCGACTTCAGCACGGATGTATAGCGCTTGCTTTGGTTCGGTTGATGTACGACCGTCTTTGATGACCAACGCAGATTGAATGTATTTATTGATGAAGTCACCAAGGATGTCTTCGTAAGCGCTGGTCTTGTCTTTGGACTTGCCGTTGATTGTGTCCATGATGCCCTGCCCCACCACGCCAATGATGCGGTCTAGATCAAAGTTAAACAGGCCGAGTCTGTTGCCATCCTCTCCCGCCACCCTTGTCACTGCCAGCACGTTGGCAATGAATCGGTACTCAGCATTGTCTGTATAGGCGCGGCTGTAATCAAGGTACTCGTTACGGATGCGCTTTTTAACTTCAGGTAGAGTTTGTTGATACAAGTCCTTGACGTAGACAGGGCCAGCAAAGCCGTAATTAAACTTCAACGGTTCAAACATCAACAGACCCCGCGCCATGTTCAACTCGTAGCCCGGCTCTGATGGGCGTGGGACTTCTGGTTCAATAATCCGTACATCCTCTGGGTTTGTGTTTGCTTTGTATAGCGCAATGATGTCCTTGAGTGGCGTGTTTGTAGTAATGATTGCCAACAGGTTTGTGACAAATGACATCTCTCGTTCTTGGTTCACGGATGCCTGAAGCCGTAGCTTGGGCGCACCAGACGACACGTTGTAGGCTATATGAGATACGACCTTACCGTCTGTGTTTGACTGCTCATCCATACCAAACAAAATGTTTTTGCAGGTAATCATCCGTTGCATCAGGGCGTTTTGCGTGGCGTCAAAGACCGCCAAGTTCTCGCAGTTACCCCATACACTCAAAGCGCCATTTAGTGCGCCAGTCTTTCCGTTGCCAGCTTCACCAAACAAAGAATAAATAGCACCGTTGACGTTGGTGAACTGCATCAACGGGGAAGCCAAACCGCACAGCACAGCAAAAGCGTGGTATTCATAGCCAGGGTCATTAAACATTTGAATGGCTTTCTTCCATTCATCGAATGTACCTTTCTCTTGAATGTTCTTCACCACGTTCTTTGCTATCGGGGATGGCGGGCAGTATCGCTCTTCGCCGTCTGCCATGTACTCTGTTGTACCCAATACAAATGACTCGTTGTTTTCTGTCCATCCTTGTTGTATTCTCATGATGCTTGCCCTTTGTGTTTGCATTAAAAAATCCATCCACTTAGTGATGTAGCTTGATACCATTGGAGCGTGGCGCTGGTCAAAGTTAATACCTTGAAACAAAAGCGCCGACTTCAATCTATCGACTGCACCAACATCTTTTAGTGGCAGTAAAAATTCACGGGTTGGGTCTATTGGTAACACCGCCCTCATTACCAAACATTCCCCATCATGTGGACTAAATACCCGTTGCGTTGGAAAGAAGTCCACAGCAGAAATCATTTCTGGGGGGTCTTGAACCATTCCTTTTTTTGTTGCTCTGGGAGCTGGTTGGAAATAGATTCCTCCATTAATTCCTCTGGAAAATGGATAGAGGGCATCGGGGAAGAAAGGAATTTTTTCGGTATGCGCTTCGACCCGAATTGATTCCTGCGTATTTGTTTGGGGTTCATCAAGCTCTCTGTCAATGGGCTGTTGTGGGGTTCTAAGGGTTTTGCCAAGTTCGATAGGCCCACGTTTTCCAAACTTACCTGCATAGGCGCATCCTTTGCATCCTCCTGAATTGGATCGTTCAAAGGCATCGCAACTAAATGACCAGTCGACTTCAAGGGATTGGGCGGCTTTTCGCTCAGTCTCTTCCCAAGAATATTTTGGGTGGTCTTCTGACATGAGATGTATGGCAGTACTGCCATCACGACACCGAGCGGCGACAGATATTCCAGCGTACCAGATCGGCTCTGGACAACTAGCGGCGTTTTCGAGGATATATTTAATTTGCCCACAACCGTTCCCTTCTATACTCATTTGCGCGATGCGCATGAAGTCATATTCAAAATTGTCGTTACGTTTTTCGTAAATTGCTTTGGTGTCAGGGTCAAGACCCTTTTCAACCTTCTTCAGATCAAACGGCAGCTCAACTGTGCCAAGACGTTCAGTCCAGTACTCGAATGATGTTGGCTCAGCATCTTGTATGACTTCAACAGGCAACGGCTCGCCCTTGAGATTGCGAGACCCCGGTACTCTGAGGACTCGTGCTAAGTCTGCTGTGACTGTTTCGTCAATGTGCAAATCGTTGTCTAGACAGAATGCCTTGAACTTTTCAGCGTAGGGCTTCCAATCCTCAGCAGGTATTTCATCATCAAAAGGCCAGTATGCGTGTATACCGCGCCCAGAATTGACGATGATTGGTTTTGGCAGATCAGTGGTCTGTACAAACTTGTGTATTGCAATTAACCCATCTGCCCACTCCGTATACGGCTTCCCCTCACCGCAATCCAAATCAACGAAGAAGGCGCGCATGAAAATACAACCTGCCGCCTTACGTTCGTACCCCTCAAATGTCCCCAGTGCAAAGAATGTGTTGTAGTCGTCTTTGTCAAAAGCAACCATCTGTTCAATGGCGCTATCAATGTCATCAACAAACCGTGGCTTTACGCTCTTATCTTTGATACCTACTACACAAATGTTGCCCTGCGCTGGCAATACTTTCTCAAAAAATTGTTTATTCATGATCGCAGAGACAAAAACGGCGGGAGTTACCCCGCCAACAAATGAAATAGCTTATTCAGCCCGTTTTGCTATCAGAAGCAGGCTTGATAGGACGTCCGATCATGTCCCTCAAATATGCTTTTGCATCGCGTAGGTTCTTGCACGGCAAGATACCTTTTTTTAAATCCTCCTCGACTAAAGCGATGAATGTTTCTATACGTTGCCGCTTCTTAGGACGTATAGCCCCGCCTCTAAACCACGTGTGGGTGGTTGCTCGGGTGACATCAAACACTTGCGCTATGTAGGCAGACGGAAGATTTGCTTTGACACAAACCTTCGCAAGATCAACCCCTAACCGATATACGTTCGTGTTATCAATCAAGTCCAACAACTCAGGGCTATATCCTCTGCTCATTACTTCTTAGACCATTTCTTCAAAACGTCGTTGACTTCCTCTACCTTGGCGGGGGCGGCTTTCGCAGTCTCGCGCTTCGTAGGTTCGGGTGTGGCCTGTGCAGGTGCTTCGGCTTCAGCAGTCTCGTCCATCTTGAACACAGTCAATTTCACTGCGTTCTCAGCGGCAGACGATTTGCTCTGACGTGCAATGATTTCACGTGCATCAGTTGGCACTGCGGCTTGTGGAGAGAACAACAACTTTGGTGTAGAAGAGTTGGTATCAAACTCCATCTTGGTCACGATGCGCCCAGCAGACACGTTGTTGTTGGCAAGCATCTGAATGTACGGACGGAAAGGCCAACGACCGTTTTCTTCTTTACCAAACGCTGATGTAGCAGGTAACACCAACTGATAGACATCACCAGCAGGGTCATTAGGCAACACCACGGCAGTGCGCCAAGACAAGCGGCAAGCTGTACCTGTACCGCCTTGACCTGAACCCTTTACAGAGTTGGGGCAGTCAGCGCAGGCTGAAGCGGGTGCTTCTTTTACATCTGGGTCAGGAGTTTTGGAGTCACTCGACCAGCAAGAGGGGGCAATCTTCACACCCTTCTTGTATGTCTGGCTGTAGTATGTGCGTGAAGCTTCATGCGCCATCTTCACAAAAATCACATTCATAGAAATGTCAGTGTTGACACTCTGCTCCTTACCGCCAACAATTTTGCGAAACACGCGCCCTTCAATCGAAATACGTTTGTTACCTTTTGTTGCTCCCCCTGCAACGGCAAGGGTATCTTCATCAAGTCCAAGCTCAACGATGTCGGACGACTGCATGATGGTTGCGAGATCATTACTCATGATTTATTTTTCCTTAAACTGAAGTTTCACTGGTTGTACTGGCCTTGCGCACTGTTATGTCAAACTCGCGCAAGGCATTCACTCCGGGAGGTAACCCTTTAGATTCCCGACCGTTCATGAATTCTTTGAAATTGCGTTGATGGATGCGGCGTTCAAGCAAATCAATCGAGCCTTCTGTCTCGACAAACTTCCTGAAGTAATCCCAATCAGTGCAAAAAAATCTTTCTTTGACTGTCCTAGTGACAGTGCCGTGTACTGTTTTAAATCCATTCAAATTCGCCTCATTACAAACTGCCAGCAACGCTTGTTCCAAGCGCGTCATATCTTCTTTGAGTTCCGCATCTGCCGAGTCGTACTCAGCTTTTAGGTTCTCACGTTTGCGTCTGATTGTCAAATAGGTTTCTACTAACACATCTGTGTCACTCATTGATTTCTCCTTCTTCAATTTCCACTCTGTACAGGTCTACTAATTGTTCGTGCATGTCTACTTTGTTCTGAAGCATTGTGTACATGCGCCGCTCCACCTCAGACCCTTGGAGGTGAATTACCGTCATTTTGTTTTTTTGTCCTACGCGATCAATCCGAGCAATACACTGTAAGTATGTCTCTACAGACATTACTGGAGACCAAAATACAACTGTGTCAGCCGCTGTAAGCGTTACCCCATGCGATGCGGCTTGCGGTTGAATCAATAGTACTCGTGGGTGCGCTATGGTTTGGAATGAATTAAATATGGCTGACCTTTTGCTTGCGCTTACGTCTCCAGAAATAATTTCATTGGTGATGCCATTCTTCTCTAAATAATTTTTTACTAGATATAGTGTGTGTTTGTACGGCACGAACACAATTACTTTATGGGGCGACTCATCAAGTACCTCATGCAACACTGACAATCTAGGCTGAACATCAAACTCAACCACGTTGCCATCATCTGTGTACACAGCCCCGCCTGATAATTGAAGCAAGCGGCTCAGTGCGGCGGCGGCATTGACTGTGCTGATTGTTTCTCCAGCTGCTTGTATCTGCATCTCTTTTAAAAGTTCTCTGTAATACTTCATCGCTTGCGGTGTGAGCGGTACAACCCGTGTCTGATAAGTAACTTCTGGTAGATCAAGACACTGCGCCTTCTCGTATCTAATGGCTGGCTGAAGCGCCTTGAACACTGTGTCCTGCGCGTCGGGTTTCGGAACCCACTTAAACTTGGTTACTTGGCGCATCACAGAGTCTTTCCATGCCGTGGCATAGCGTGGCACTCCGTTGGGGTTTATGAGCTTGGCAAGCCCAAACGCATCCTCTGGCGACTGCGATGCAGGTGTGCCTGTCATCATCCAAAGATACGTGTCCTTGGTCAGTATCCTTGCAAGGGTGCGCCAGCGCTTTGTGGATACGGTTTTGTATGCGTTGGCTTCGTCAATGATGATTAAATCAAACTTGCCAGCAATCTCTTTCTCCATGACACCAACACCGTCGTAGTTGATGATGACAAAGTCATAGAGTCCATTGATGATCTTTTTGCGCTTTGATGTTGTGCCGTGTGCAATACCACATGTCCTGTGCATTGCAGTCTTAAACAAATCTGCTTGCCATGCGGACTGCATGATTGACAGAGGGCAGACGACTAACACACGTTTCACCAATCCCTGATTCATTAAATAGTCAGCCGCCCATATAGCCGCTGATGTTTTACCTGTACCAGCCTCATTGAAACAAAACGAACGTTTGTTCAGAGTTAGGAATCGTGAAGTATCTTTTTGGTGATTGAACGGTTGAAACATTCCCGGCCATGCATAGTCACGCTCAATGGGCGATGGAACTTTTATGGTGGGCGGGGTAAGGTACGAGAGACGTTGCATCTCATCAAGACCCCAATGCACTACGACATCAGCAATGCCGTCTTTTTCATCCAGCACTTCGCTACGTTCGATGTAGCTTTTTATTGTCTGTGCAATGTCGCTAGGACATTCAAAACGCACAGCTATGTTGTTCACGATTTCCACTTATTCCCCTTGACTGAATTCAAACTGCTTTACGTGCGGGGAACGCCCCGCACGATTGACCCTGTCGCAGTGGAGCATGAAGCGGACTAACGCTCATGGACCTGCCGATCAACTGACAATGGTTACGACTATGCAATTAAGTCTACGAGCCACTCATGCCTTACGCCCGATCAAGCTTCATTCACCTCTTCTCGACTCACAACGCTTGATGTATTGAATTATGGAGTCAGTTTTTTATTTGTCAAGTTATTTTTTCAACTTTTTTTCACGTTTGCTGGTTTCCGATACCAAAGCACCCGATGAATTACGTTTGAATGAACGATTCAAAGCAGGGCTTTCGACACGTACACCATCACCGTTTGAGCCGCCTCTTGACAGCGCCTTGCGATGCGCAATGTCTTTACCCTCACGAGCATCAGCTGTTCCATCACCATTAGCATCCCTGCCCTTCTTGTCCATCGCGCGACGCGCACGTTGACGCTCCATGCGGTTAGCCAATTCACCACGGGCTTTCTGCTGTTGATATTCTTTTTTGTACGGTCTAGGTTTGTTCACGTAAGGCATGTTGTTTCTCCTTCATGGGCTTGATAGATTACGCCTATCAATCTATCGTCTTTCATTTATCTTTCCTTATGAAACTGGCATCGCTTCACGGGACACCAACCACATAATGGCGTAGGGTTTTCTTGCCAGACACCATTCTCGTACGAAAGGCGTAGGCGTTCAAGATGGGGGTAAAAGTCGCCCCAAAGTTTTTCCTCATCCTCTCTGTGGTATTCGGAGGGAAAGAAGTGTTCGTGCATAACAAACAGAAGCCCTGCCTTGATATTTACGATTTCAGGGTAGTGTGAAAAGACCATCAAGGCCATCAGCTGTAACTGTTTGGGGTCAGGGTATTTACTACTGCCTGTCTTGTAGTCCACAATAAACGCAGTGTCGCCATTCAAGACGACCAAGTCAGCAATACCACGCACCCAGTAGTCGCCCCACTTAGACGGCTTGCGATCAAACCCTAGCGCCATGCGTAGTTCGGGATGCTTGACGCCTTCCATCTCAATCAGGGGTTGGAGTTGTTTGGCAAAGCGTTGGTAGTCAGGCGCAAGGGGCTTACCCTCTCCCACATAATCTTCTACCGCTTTGTGTACCTCTGTCCCGTATCGCATTTCTGCGGTGGGGAACTTGGTGTAGTTCTTCAGTACTTTGATTTCTTGATACTGCCGTGGGCAGTTTTGATAATCTTTAAGACTGGAGTAAGACCATTTGACTTCGTGTGCTTCCATGACTGATTTTCACGTGGTTTGGGAAGCCCAATCATATCGTTTTTCTTTGTAATTACCTATGGCGTAATCCTTAATGATCTTGCCATTGGCCTCATCGCCTACAAGCATGGGCGCTACCCAAGTACGCTTTCCAGATTTATATGATCTCCAGTGACCACGCCTCCAGTGCTGCCGAGGCGATGCATGTGTATCGTGAGTTGTTGAGGGGGTCTTGGGTTGTTCTTTCCCTGTAATTGAAATCAGTCGAAACTCAATCAGCGGAGTTTTGCCTTTACGTAGCTTCTTCTGATTTACTTCTATTTCTCTAGGGGTGGGTGTAGATATGTACGCATCACCTGTGTGGTAAGTCATCATATAGATTGTGCGTAATACAGCATCTGATATGACATGTATCATTTCGCTGTCTAGCCATCCCTCTTGACTATGAGGGATAACGGGGTATATACCCAAAACTTGATTGTCTCTATCTGGAGTTACTTCTAACCTTATAGACGCAACATACAACGGTGCATTTACACTAGAAGAAAGAAACGCGCTTATTAAAATACCGTCGTAGTCTTGGGACACTGTGTAAAAACTAAATCTATTTACCCTTCCTGCGGCTGACCTGCCAAAATATGGCAAATTAGACTGGCTAGGGGCGTCATGTAAATACCCAGCTATCACACCTATCTTTGGAAAGGGTAATTTTATTTTGCCTTCTTCAATGAAAGAACTAATCCAATCATTGTCAGGTGGTTGAAAGTCTGATTCAATAATTATTTTTGGATACTTCAAAATTGTTTGACAAACTTCTTCATCTACACCTTTTGTAAAAAATCCGTCCTTGCTTTTTAGTGTGTCATACAACTGACTAAGAAAATATCTAATCCCGTCTTTTACCTTTGGGTCAGACTTAAAAGCGTCTCTTACTGATGGGTACGTTATACCTTCTGATACTCTTCCCATAGACAATATTTTTAAATTGCCACGGAATCTTTCATTCACTTCTTTTGTAGAAACAGTATTTCTACGGTTCGGGTCTATACGTTTATGTATTCTTTCTAGATTAGCATTTATTCCACTCATCAGCAGTCTCCATAGGTTGCACCGACTTTTGTTTCACATGCCACTGGCAAGCCTGTCGCCCAGTCGGGTGGGGTAGACATTACTTTATTGATATACGCTACGGCTTCAGGTACGTCGTCTTCTTGCACGACAACGACTGCCGCATCATGTACTGTCAAAGCTACTCTGTATCTTTCAGATATGGCAAGCATCTGCTTACCCACGATAATTCTTGCTAGGGCTTGCACCACGTTCTCAGTGATACTGCCGCCCCAAGTTGAGATTTCACCCCTGCGTGAATCGTAAACAATCTGTGACTTACCGTCCTTGTCCATGCGCCTCAAGTTGGCGTAGCGTATGCGCAGGCCATTAGGGAGAATCACTCCGTCGTTGTCGTAGAACAAACAACCATGCTCACCAAGCTGGATTGGTTTCTTGATCTTGCCATTCATCATGGTGTCAAGCATCCTGTCAGCGTCACCCCATAGTTCAGGTATCTTGTAATTCTTCTCCCGATAAATACCCACAATGGTTTTGCATTGTTCTTCGGGGAGCTTCACGCTTACTGGTTGAGCTGTAGCCAATGTATGTTGTAGCTTCAACGCCCCTGTACCAAAACCCAATCCCAAGATACATGTCTTACCCACGAACCGTTCTACCTCATCAGCTTTGGTGATCTTTCTGTTGTAAACCGACGATGAAAATATTGAGTAGACATCTTCGCCATCAGCAAACTGCTTGACAACATCTTCCTGACCAGACACCCACGCAAGCACTCGCGCCTCAATCTGCGATGAGTCAGAGTTAATTACCACATAGCCTTCAGGTGGCACGATGGCTTTCTTCAGCGCTTTCTTCTTGGCGTCCCTGCTCGGTAAGTTCTGGAAGTTCACCTTGTCTGTGCCTGACCAACGCCCAGTGTGTGCGCCGTAATACTTCAACGGGATAGGCAACCTACCCTTGTTGCGCAACCCTATGCCCATGAACCGTTCAAGTCGTTTGGTTTCAAGCGTAGACTTCGTCCCCAAACGCACAGCGCACAGGTGTTGAATAAAAGTATCTTCGCTCTCAGTCAGTGCGATGAACCCCTCGTCCTTCTTCGCAAGCGCTGGCACTTCCTTCTTCTGCTTCTCGCTCATCTTCATCGGCACAGGCACACCCAGCTTCTCCAACACCTTGGCAAACTTGGCGTTACTCGACAGCTTCTCACGCACCTCTTCTTCTGTGGCGCAATCAAGGTCAGTCATCAGTGAAGCAAGCAAATCTGATTTCTCTTTTGCCAAGTCATCAAATCGCTCTTTCAGGGTATCCTGATTCACATACAACATCGGGTCGGTGAACATGCGCAACGTCATGTCTATTAACTTCAACTCGTCAGGGTCAAAGCTTGGCATCATCAACAAGAATAGTTTGTATGTCAGGCGTACATCATTCCTACAGTACTCACCATACAGTGCCAACTCTTCTTCTGTAAAGTCTAAGCGTGTCTTGTTAATTGCTTTGACAACCTCATCGCCCTTCTCCCCAATCTCATAGCGCTTCGCAAGGGCGGCAAGTGAACCACCTGCATCTACCCCATGCAATGCTCTCGCCATTGACAATGTATCCAACAATGCCATCGGCTTGATGTTAAAAATCCAACTGAGGATAGCGCCATCGAACAGCGTGTTGTGCGCCAAGACAGCACTACCCTTCCAGTCAAACTGCTTGAAAAACTTACGTATCTGTTCATGTGTCCCTGAAAACCAAACTGGGTCTTCAGCATCCACCTGAACACTTACACCTATGACCTCAAACCGAGGGTCTCGCACGTACTCTTCAGTCGTCTGCTTTTTGAACCCAAGGTCTGTGTCGGTGTAGTACGTTTCAAAATCAAGAGTTATTAGGGACATTGTTTGTTATTTCTCTTCGTAGATACCAAATAGCTTTGGCTAGGTCTTGTGACTTGCTTCCCTTGTGGTCGGCTCGTGTGATGTACTTTATGGCGTTACCTAGGTTGTAATTCAATCCCTTGGCTTCAATAAAGTCAATGGTCTCGATTCCTCCTACTTTGTAATGCCAAGGATGGTTCACTGGGTCGGGTTGTGGCTCATTCACTGGGTCATGCACTTTGTCGATGTCTATACCAAAATGTTTTTCAACAATCGCGGGTTTGACAATTGGGGTTATCGCGGTCTTCGGTGTCAAGGTGTTTGCCATCTTGCGTATCTTATGGCGCATCACATACACGTATTGTTTAGTGATGTTAAATTTTGATGCAATTTGTTCTGTCGTTGCATTTGGGTGATATGTCATGTACGACAAGATTTTTCTTGATTTCACTGTGTCACGTGGTTTTTTGGTTGTAGTCATTTCTCTCTCCTTGGTTAATTAAACTAACGCGTCTTCTGAGTGCTTGAGCACTTCTTCTTTTTTTATTTTTCTATGTAGACGTTCAAGTGATTGCCCGTCCACACGATCAAAAGGCCACCATTTAAGTAGCTGTTCTTGACTCAGGATTTTTGGTTCTCCATCGTCAATCTTTTTTTTCTGTGTTCTATCAGATACTTTCTTAACCATACACTGCCTCCAAGTTTGCGCCATTCTTTAAAAAGTTCTTCTGTTAACCTCGCCCCAACAATTTTTGGGTTGGTGGTCAGTTCACTCTTGGGTCTTGGCATTTGTGGTCATCTCCAGCGGACTTGGTTAAAAATATAAGGTAGCAGTTACTGCACCGCCATACAAGACCTTCTTGCACGACCGTTCTGCGCTCCCCGTGTTCCCCACGCGATTTACCAAAAAATGTTCTGATTGCTTCAATCATTCTTTCCCCCTCCAAATATTGATTGCTCGCTTGATTGCGTACCAAAAGCTCTGGCGCATAAGCTGTTTCTTTAACTGCTCGTTCTCAAGCAATAGTTCGCTGTTGTGCATGGACATCATGTTCCATGCTTTTTGAATTGCTTCTTTATCCATCATGTTCTACTCCAATCTGTGTATCCAAGAATTTTCATCATCGCTGTTTCATGAATTGCATCCCACCAAAATCGAACACCGCCTTCTGTTACAACGAACCGCCATAACGTCCCATAGTCATCGGTCGTGTACCAAACATTGCGTGTCGTGAGTCTGCCGTTGATGTCGTGTACCTCAAGCACCTTGTTGCTCCTTCCATCGTTTACACATACGCTTTACAGTATCAGTTTGGTGTCTTTTGTCTTTTCTCAGACAGATTTCACTTAGCTGTCGTTCTTTTGCTTTTTGCTTCAGCGTTTTTTCCACTGGCGGCGTGGGTTCGGGGAACAAGCCATTCCACCCTGTTGCCATAAGCGCCACGCTGAGTATGAGCCGATCAATCATGTGTTCTTCTCCTTGAGTTTGGCTTCTGCCCATTCAACAGCAAGTTCCCAAACCACTGCGTCATTAGACAAGGGGGGTTTGCTTTCATGTATCTCCTCATTCGTCAGCCCTACCCATGTGCGCTGTGGTGGGGTGGCGTATAAAAGCTGACCAACCTTTACGCTTCGGTCTGGCAGTATTTCCGCCCAATAGCCTTCGTCATTTGCGTCAACCTTCGCCACAGGCTTTTGCTCTGGCTGTGGTGGGGTGGTGCGAGTTAGATGCTTCAGCCAATCAGCCTGATGCCACTCATCTTGACCGTTGATACGCAACTTGATGTCAGTCATGTGTGCGTGTCTTGCTCGGTCAACCAAGCGGTGAATTGAATCCACTTGAAGGCTGTTGATTTTTTCATCTGTAATAAGCCACGCCACAGGCTCTTGCTCTGGCTGTGGTGGTGCTTGCATAGAGTATTGACACATACACCCTTGCAATATGCTTGAGTGAAGACCTGCTACCTTTCCGCAATTTGGACAAGTGTTCATGTGTTCTTCTCCTTCAGCTTTTCCTCTGCCCACCACACTGCTGATTGAAAAGCCTGTTCAGTTACCCAAGACTCTTTACAGCCTTGTGCAATTTCATCATCCGTCAGCCCTACCCATGTGCGCTGTGCCAAGGCTTCTTTTTCCTTGGCGGCTACAAGGTTGGCAAACCTTTCCAAGAATTTGATGTGGTACATCTCGGGGTAGTCGCCGCTGACACGGTAATCAATGGGTGACTCAAATGTAAATGTTGTAGTCTTTTGAATCGTGCTGTGATTGACCCACATCGTCACTTGTCCATCAGCCTCTCTTGCCAGATTAAGTACTTCATCTTGTGTCATGTGTAATCTCCCTCTTCTGTGTGTTCAGTCAGTCTTGCCATCAGTCGTGCAATGCGTTGTTCGTTGTATTGAATAGCCGCATTGGCATACTCAGCCGCAGTCTCAGCTTCCAGCTTGCGCAGGTGTGCTTCCCGTAGTTCATTGGCAATGACTTCGTGAATAGTCCTAGCCCTCAACACTTCTTTGATGTATTTGACGGTGGTGGTTCTGAAACTCATTGCTCTCTTGCCTTCATCATTGCGTCTGCCATTTCGTAAGCGCAATCAGCGGTAAGTTCAACCGTGCAACTGCTGGTGTGCTGTTGGTTTGAGCAATATCCCTGCATAGCCTTTGCCGCAAAGTAGTCACGCAGGGTCATGCCGTTGCCTTGACTCCATCCTGTATGCCCAAAGTATGGAAATGCTGGTGGGTTGTTCATTTCTTCATCTCCCGAATGTAGATTGCAAACGAATTGATGGTGTCCTGACCAAAGCCAGTCAACTTCTCAATGGCTACTGCCACTTCTTCGATAACACCATTGCGTAGCTCGTCATAGAACTCTTGCTGTGTCTTGGCTTGCTCTATTGGTTTATCGTTCATTTCTTCATACTCCTTACAAGCTCTGCGGCACTGTCCATCCATCGTCTGCCCATGATGTCATCAGGTGAACATCCATCACGCGCCTTTTCAAAACGCTGTGCCACTTCTTCGATGACGTTGTTGCGTGCCTGTGACAATTCTGTCTGTCGTCTAACCAAGTCTTGTGCTATTTTGCTCAGTCGTTCAATGTTATCGAACGCCTCGTCCTCTTCAGGTGTTGTCGGTTCAATCATCCCTACCCCCATTTTGTAAAAAATAAATTGCCGCAATAAACACTGCGCCAACAACCACCACCATGAAAGCTCCAAACAACATCAAAGTCACAGTAACAAGTACATCCCACATGTCAGCCCCCTGATACCAGTTTTAATAAGTCAGCCCCCAGTGAACCCAAATTTGTCTCATCGACAACAAGTGCGATGCCCCCTGCTTTGCAAATGGCGTTCAAGTTTGAGTTCTGCAACCTCGTCGTCTTGCCACCGTTTGCTTTGCACTCAATCGCAACGAACCGTCCGTTAAGACAACATAGGATGTCAGGGACACCTGAACGACCAAATACGCCAGCCACGGGCATGGTGTAGTACGCGCCCAATGATTCAAGCACTGCTTTTACTTTCTTCTTTACTTTTGCTTCGGGTGTGTCCGCCATTTGATATGTCCTCCAAGAATTCATTTGTCAACACAAGCATGTACATGCCACGATTGATGCGCCAACCAATCTCGTCAAGTGCGGGGTCTTGATGATTGATGTACACATTTATCGGGTTGATTTCCCAATCCGCATAGTCCCTCGTTGGGTATGCGTTAATCATGGATATGACTGTCTTGACACGGTCAGGTAGTGTTTCATTGGTGAACATCCTTGAATGGTTTTCACCCACACTTATCTCGTAGTCGTCGTCAGCCGTCCACATTGGTACACGATAGCTGTAGTCCAACACGCTATGTGTTATCGGGTGATAGCCTTTTCTCATGGGGCGGTCTTGGGTAACAGCACCCACAACTCATCGCTTGAATACCCAGTGGATACATCAATCTCAGGATAGTAAATGTCTCTGCGCGGTAGACCAAACTCGTTGGTATCGTCACAGCTGTTTTGTGCCTGCATGTATGTTCTTATCATCAAGACATCTGAGCTGAACTCAGGTTCATCCTTGAGACTTTCATAGCGTTTCAGGTCACCGTGAATGTTTACATCGCCGTTGATGTAGTCAGCCTCACCGACAAGGTAATAAGATTTGGCATTCTCCCGAAATATGCCAATCGCTTTCACGCCTTGAGCGAATCTGCTTTTCTCTTTGGTACTTGATAAGAACTTCTTCATTTCTAACTGATAGTCTTTGTAAGCTTGTGCTAGTTCTTCATTGTGTTCAGTTGAAATAGGTTTGTCAAGTAATGCGTACTCAATTAAATCTATCGTCAACGAATCTTTGATAGATACTGATGGTGACCTAGCATTAGCTACGACTGAAAAGCCATACTTGATGGCATTCTTGAACGCCTCATACACAGCCTTGCTTTGGGGAATCTCTTTGTTCTTCTTGAGGTTTGCGATAAGAGATTTAATTTTGTTGGCGTCCCTCGTGTATGAGTTAGAACGCGATGTGCCTCTGTTTTTCTTGATGATGTTATTTGACTCAAAGAAGTAAACTGTTTCGTTTGCGCCAGTTGAGTTTGAACGATGTGTCTCTGTGTAAATGATACCGAGCTTGACACCTTCAGTAGAGAATACCTTCATTGAGTCACTCGACCTTGCTTGCACTTGCACATTAAACTCTGTGCAGAACTCGTACGCAAACTTGGTCAATGGCGTGTCTGCGTTTAGCATGTCAATTGTTTTTTGTATGTCACCATAGGGTGAAACTATCTTTTCCATGTTACTCATTGCATTCTCCTGTTGGTTAAATTAAATACGCACTACTACCTGACCGTTGGACTTCACGATGGGAGTCCACTTTGAACTTTTAATGTTTGGTGTCAAGGTGTAATCAAACACCTGTGTCCCTCCTCTTTTGTAAATCCATTTGTCAAACTCTGTTGTCATGAATTTCTTCACATGCTCTACAAACCTTCCATCGCTTGTATCAATTTGATAACTCGCCCACCACCAATTTTTTGAGTGCGTTGCAATATACACTGCGGCATCTGCGTACCGCTTGGCGTTTACCATTTCATCAAACTTATTGAATTTAAAGAACCTACTGTT
>Ga0315907_10002219_pt1 | contig 24942 bp, 4 predicted proteins | sample LakEriMetagenome_3_FD_203525 | JGI IMG/M metagenome (GOLD analysis project Ga0315907, IMG submission 203525) | Freshwater fungal communities from buoy surface, Lake Erie, Ohio, United States - Buoy 12 MA123 | ecosystem: Environmental > Aquatic > Freshwater > Lake > Lake biofilm | place: USA...
ATGGAATAACCTTAGCTAAAGGACTTCTTTCATACCATGCTTTAGCAGCATAGATTTGAGCAACAGTTGCTTTAACTGATTGCTGTTTGTCCAGTTTGTTTAGACCTTTGGCTTTACGGATTACATCTTCAAGCTTACCATTCTTTATAGCATTGCCAATTACATTAGAATCAGCAGAACTTCTACCTCTTGGTTGTCTAGCTCTTGCCTTTGTAACTACTTCTTCTGCTGCAGCTTCATTGACTGGATTAGAAATAACTGGTGCTGCTGTACTTACAGGAGCTTCTGTAGTCTTAGATTTTACAACTTCAAACTCTATAGCATAAGGATAATTACCTACATTTTTATCTGTTACAGATTTTTCCCAACCTTCTTTTTGCCATGTAGCATCTTGATATTCTTGTGTAAATGGAGCAACCTTAGTAATTCTAGTATATACTTGTTTACCTGTTTTATCAGTCATGCGTATAACCATACCTACAAGATCTTCCATCTTAGAAAGATTATAATCTTTCATCATTCTTGTACTGTCAGTCTTAGCACGAGTTGTTCTGGTTCTGTCTCCTGATATAATAAGATCCATTGTAGACTTATCTGCAAACTGCGACTGCATCTTTCTACCACCTGAACCATCTTTAAAATTTTGTTCTATAGGTGGTAAAGTATCAGCTACTGCAAATTCATCTATTACAGGAGCTGCTGGTTGTGAAGCATCTAGTTCTGCATTAACTTCATCTACTACAGCTTGCTCATAATTGCCTATTTCTGATTCATAAAGTTCTAAAAACTTTTTTATATTTTCATCAGTTGGATTACTTCTAACAGCTTTTATTATATCAATATCTTCTTCTGCTAAACTTATTTGACCTCTTTCAGTAAAACTAAATAACTTTGTTATTTTACTTTCTATATCAGCTTTCTTATCAGCAACAGGAGCTGCTGGTTTCTGAACAGCTAGTTCTGCAATAGCTCTATCATTAATAATATCTTCGTACTCTCCTATAGTTTTTGCACCAGACTCCTTATAAGATAGAAGACTATGTTGGAACTCATGTTCAATTACAAAATTCTCCCATGCTTCATAAGTTGTAAATGCATCAATAGGAAAAGCTTTAGCAAAAGAACCATCTTTTTGTTTACGAGGCTCAGTCCAAGCTTTCTCATCAAATTTCTTTTTAAGAAAAGTTCTATTTAATGATATCTTGTTTTCTGTACGATTGTATTTAGCAGCACCTGGTTCACCTGTTTGAGTTTTGATAGAGGTACTGTCTATTACTTCAATACCTTTATAGGTTCCAGCAGGTTTCTGAACAGGAGCTTTTGGTTGTTGTACTGTTATAGGATTCTTCAATACTGTTTTACCAATCTCAGCTTTTACTGGACTGATTGTAAAGTATCCATTGTATTCACGCAGTTTACCCTTAGAGTCAAAGAATCCGCTGATCTCTTTTGAAACTCTGTCTAAATAGTCTATTTGGTTTTCTGTAAAGTAATCTAGAACAATAGTACCATCTTGCTCAGACAAATTGAAGTTTGTGAAACTATTCTTGTTAAACTGATCAGTAAATATGCTGTACTCTCTTCGAAATTTTCTTTTATCAAAAGAAAGAGCCTCCGTTAATTTTTGAACGGCCGAAGGATTAGTTAAATCTATATCTTTTTCATTGTGAGTAATGGATAACTCAGATAAATCATAGTCAAAGTATATCTTAAGACCTTGTCTTTCTTGCCCACCAAAAAATGAATTGATTAATTCATATTTTTCCTTTATGGAAACCTTTACTCTTTTACCTTCAATATTTGTATATACATCATTGGTAAGGAGTTTAACAAGTTTTTCTACATCATTTATGTCAGCAGCTTTTGTAAACACTTGTACTGACATATTACTTGCTCCAACTTTAAGTTGGGTTATTTGTCTAGTTCCTTTTTGAACTAAAAATAGTTGTAAAGGAAGATTGCCAAAGTTAGCTTGTGATGCTTTAATACCTATACCTTTTGCATCTATGAATGTACCAAGACGTGCACCTGTAATAGAATATACAATTGTATTACCAGGATTCTGCTCTAGATATGCATAGCTTTTAGACAATGCATCAAACTGAGCAGTAAGAAGTTCTTCTGCCTGTTCAACAGATATCTCACCTTCAGAATTTGCTGAAATGTCTTGAGGAGATTGTGTATATAGATTCTTGGTCCAATTGTATTTACCACTATCTAGTTTTTCTGGAATTGGTCTTGAACCAAAATAGATAACACGTCCTTTCTCCGATATTTCAAATTTTTCATTAAAGTATACTGGTTTACCGTTTACATCTGTTACTACAAAAGCAAATGGATTTTTGTTTACAGGCTGATTGTATCTCTGTCCCTCAGGAACTCTATCAATAGGAACAAGACTAAGGTGAATACCACCGGTAACACCAGGATATTCTACACCAGTTTGTCCAGGTTTGGGAGTAAGACCTTTTGCAAACAAGAACTTAATAAAATCTGTATAGTATGCTAATGCTGGATCTTCACCCTTACTAGGATCTTCCGGATCCTCTAGAGTATTAATTGTTGTAGCAAATGGATTAATAGGTGCTGGTCTTGTAAAAGGTAATCCTGATTTACTAATCTGGGCACTTACAAGAGTTCTCTGCTCTTCAAGATTAATCTCTCTAATGATCTCTCCAAGATCTTTGGGAGGTTCATTGAGTTCTAGATAATCTACAGTAGTCTGAAGCCCCTTCTCCGTATCTTCCAATTGCTCTGCTAAAAGAACAATAGTTGTTGGATCAAAACCATTTTTAATGAGTGGTCTTAATTCTTTGATTCCAACAATTGGACCTAATAACACAACTGATAATCTAGCATAATCTAATGCTACATTACGATCTTTATTATGGTTATAAATAGTTTTGTAAACCTCATTCAAATGTTGCTTGAGATTAAAAGGTTCATTCCTTTCAATCTTATCAAGAAGTATTGCAATGTTGTATACTCTGAGATCTCTTAGCTGATCAGGGGTAAGGGCACAGTTTATCATTTACAACCAAGATTTTTTAATAGATTATTAGCTGCTTCGTTCTTTCCAAGTTCTTTTGCTTTATCAGCATCTTCTTGTACAAGTTTTGTATCATTAATGTCTACAACTGTATTTACACTCTGATTACTTGCCTCATTTTCATCTGCAACAAACTCAACAGGATTTTCAACAGTACCTGTTGTTCCTGTTTTATTTGTTTTTTGTGCAATCACTTCAGCTTGATCTAAGAGTTGATCTTCTGTAAGAGTAACTTCTTGCATATCGGCCATATTCTTTAGTGTTACTGTTCTATTTGTTTCATCCTTTGCTACAACCATTGCATACCCTTTAATACTATAAAGATTTTTGTCTTTCATGACAAGCACTGTAGTAAGTTTAACTGAGTCAAAGGTAACACCTGATGGTGAAAATTCCTTACGTTTTTTTGCAAGAAGTTCCTCATAAACATTGTCAGTCATGTTCTCAGCTTTCAGATCATTACCATTGATCTGATTATTAACAGCATCTAACTCTTCATCATTATTAGTCTCAGCAATTCTTTCTGCAATAGTCTTGATACCAGATGTTGTTGTTTCTTCCTCAGCATCAAGTGCATCAATATCAGGTATTGCAATTGGTCCTGTTGATGATGTAGTTGTTGGTTTTGGAGCTGCTGGACCAGGTGTTGTAAAGTTATTTTTGGTATTGTAATCCTGTATAATAGTATCAATAGAAGAATCCCCAGATGTAGCAAACCATGTAGCAAATTCTCTGTTTGCTATGCCTGGTTTATTTGTTGACAAAGCATATTGTCCTAATAGTGTATTAAGAAGATCTGGATAATCTTTCTTAAGAGAGTCTAGAGTTGTGCCTCTAGTTACTATTGCCTTATCAACGATTTCAATTCCTGAGGTTCCTACGGTAGCTCCTGTTGTTCCTACCGGTGCAGCAACACCCTTTCCTGCAAGTTTGTTGGATATAATTCCTAATACTTCAGTAAGAGCTGTCTCATCTATTGATACAGTTTGACCAAATTGTTTTTTGAAGAAACTAAGCAATGCTTTTACAAACTCCTGCCATAGATTACGGTTAGTATTCTTATAGGGAATCAAGGCAAGCATTTCCTGACCGACCTGACTAGCAAAGGCTTCAGCAACAAATGACTCTTGACTAGATAGCATGCTGGCTACATAATTAGCATACTTCTGTTTCATGTCTGGATTTTTATCAAAGTATTCTTTAACAGCATCCATTACAGATTGAAGAGCAGCCTTAAATGTAGGATCTGATTGGTTATCTGATACAACCATCTGTGTTAATGGATGTATTATCAGATACGTTAGTGTTGATGTATAAAACTTACCATCAATTTCTGCTGAGTAATCCTTTGTTGCAAATCTTGGATCTATTGTAATACCTGTCTCTTTGGTGTAACTGAATCCTGAAGAACTAGTCAAATCAATAACCATTTCCTTAGTTGGATCCAAGGTAGTCATTAGATTTTGAATCATCTTTCTTGATGGTACAGAACCTATTCTAGCCTTAAGAATGTACTTTAGTACAGTCATAATAGGAATAGTATATGTATTCTGTCCCGGTTCAAGACCAAGACCCTTAAGTATTTCAGCCAATGATGGAGCAGAATCTGCCTCAATCATATCATTGATCAGATATCCTCCTTTTGCAAGTGCCTCACCTATGAGTTTACCCTTTAAGGTAAATCCTTCCTGAGATTCAAACTCCTCAAGAAATGCAAGTATATCCTTGTACAGTTTACTTGATGGAGCAACTGCCTCAAATTCATTTGTCTTTGGGTTCTGCTTATAGAATACTGATGGAACTCTATCTCCTTTCATCAATGCTTCAATCTCCTCAGGAGAAAAGAATACATTGAATTTTAAAAACATTTTTTGAATAAGTTCATTTACTCCCATTCGGGTCTTGAACTCATCCAATGATTTCTGCATCTTGGTTTTAGCAATCTCTCTAGCATCCTTGGCAGCTTGTGTAAACTGCTTAGCTGCCATTGAATAATTATACGGATCATTCAAGAATGTCACAGCATTCATTGCAGAACTTAAATCCTCTGAAAGCTCAGCATAGTCAGTAACTTGTAATATTAGTTTATCTAGTTCTGGACTCTTTGCAGGAATACCAGAAATAGCAGAAAGGTATTCTCTTATTCTAGTTTCAAGTTCTTGTCTTCTTTGTTCTAAGCCGGCCTCAATTTCATTGCCTTCAAAGTCTAATGGTAATTGACCCTGAGGACCACCAGTAATCTTTAATTTTTTAGCTTTGATACTTACTGATTTAGAAACCTTCTTACCAGATGCATCTGTGTATTCTATGGTAACTTTATTAGCTGTTTTCTTTGTTACAGTACCAGTAACCGTAGCACCATTCTTAAAGGTATACTCAACAGTGCTACCTTGCTGTACAGTAAATTGTGTCTTGGTATCTTCCTTTACTTCATCTCTTAGTGCAGAATTAGCAACAGATTTCTTGGCCTGTTTGTATTCATTTCTGTAGTTAACAAAGTCTTCCTTAAAATTTCTAAGAAGAGCTGCTTGTTTCTTTTTTTCCTCACCTATTTTCTTCTGTTCTTGATTACCATCAGCATATCCAGCAGCCTCTCTCTCAAGAAGTTCAATCTGAGTATCAATCATGTTTTGACCAAATGCACCCCTGCTGTCATTTAAAAACAGAGCACTAAGTTGCATAGATTGAGCTGCTCCCAACTTTGTTCCAGCTGCATCATTAAATATGCTACTTAATCTTTTAGCTGCTTGCTGATATGTATAGTCATTATAGATTGCTAGTTCACGAGCTTGTTCAAATCCATACCAGTCTTCATATTCATCCGGATTACCTGACTTAGGATTGAATGGATTTCTAATAGTGCTATACTTCTCATGATTAGCTTTGATCTCATTTACTTTATTCAAAACAGAATTAAGTCTACCTTTCATGTCATTGTTAAACTCATCAGCTTTACCAGAGTTTTGGTCATAACCAAAAGCCTGAAGTAATTCATCATCAGTCATTTGTTGGAATGACTCAATCTGATCAGTAAACATATCAATGTAACCCTGATTTAGAAGAGTTTGAACATGTTTGAATATTGCATCATTTACTAAATCTTTTTCTTCTTTAACATCACCGGCAGCTTCTGCTGAACTCATAAGATTAGCAAAGTCCTTTTGGTTCTGCGTATTCTCATAGATGGCATTAAAAAACTTTTTAGGATCAGCTTGAATTTCATTAGCTGTGTTTATTACTCTATCCTGAGTAGCTTTTCTATCTGCAATCTTTTTATCATAGGCTTTTCTGTCACTGACTTTTTCATATACATCTTTACCAGCCTGTGCTCCATATTCAAAAACTAGACTCTGAGGTATTTGAACCAGACCTCCCATTAAGAAACCAGATAAGAATGTTTCAGCACCTTGAGCAGTAAACTGATTACCAATACCAGCTCCAAGCTTATCTAAGAATAATGCTGTGCCTGCTCTTTCAGGGGATGCAAATGTCTCAAGATAGTAGTCAGTCATTGTCTTTGCAATAGACTCTTGATATGATTCTTGTAAACCTTCAGCAAGGTTAGCAGACATATATCTTATACCATTCTTAGCAAAATTCTGTGGCCTAAACTGGTTTATGATTCTTTTACCATTTTTCTTTGTAAACCAGTCTCTAGGATTTGCAGGATCAACAAACCCCTCATATTTTTTCTTGGCCTTCTTGCCATAGTTCATAACAAGCTTACCTAATGAGGAATCACCATTGTCTCTAAAAGCCCTGAAACCTTTTAATGCTTTATCAAATACTAGTTTATTAGATACAAGGATCATTGGAAAGTTAGCCTGAGTAGTTGATACTCCAGCAAGTTTAGCTTGCTGCATAATCTTATTAGCATCCTCACCTTCTGGTGCCTTACCATTTTCCTCTAGATATTTATCATAGAGTTCCATAAAGACATCATTCTGAACCATACCACCTTCAAGTCTTGATTCAGCAAGAGAAGCATTCATCATCTGAAGATCTCTAAAAAAAGAACCAAATGTCTTAGAGTGTCTTGCCCAGTCACTCATTGCATCAAAGCCATTAGCTCCGGTTCTGATATTCTTAACTGTTTCTGCTGTTTGAGTAAATGGGTTAACAAAGTCTCCAAGACCTTTCCAAAATTTTCTAGCACCGTTTACATCTGACAAACTATTAGCTGCTGTAGAAACAGAATTAAGATCAGGTGCTTGTTGAGCAACTGTCTTACCTGCCTGAATTACATCTTCTGCATTTTCAAGTACCTTACCAGCTTTCATAAATCTTGCAAGATTAGAACCTGTTCTTGCTGCAGCAAGTGAACCTAGTGCACCACCGGTTAAAGCCGTAGCTCCCCATAGAGCTACTTCTTCAAGAATTATATTACTCATTACACCAAAGGTGTAAGCAGAGTTTCCATATAGATTTACAGCAAATCCACCTAGTCCCCCACGAGAAGAGTTAGCAATGGACATCATTCTATTCATGTCTCTTGCATACTTTGTGTCACCCTTTCCATTGAAAGAGAATAGATCATCCCAGTTATTAAGGGTCTGTGAGAAACCAAGACCGGCTAATGACATCCATTGTGTACTTGCTCTGCTTAAATCATCTGTCCAAGTACTATTAGCATTATAGATAGCTTCATTATCTACATAAGGATTCCATCCTAGATTTTTAAACTGAGGATGGTTATAATACCTATCAAAGTTTAGCTTATTAGGACCAGCACCAAAACCTATTTTTCTTACTCTACTTGCCTCAGTACCTGTTGTTGGAATACCTGTAGGAGACATTGTTGTTGCCAACATATCTCTTACATAACCTTGTGTACCGTCAACCTGTGGGGTTGTTCTCTCAGGTGAGAATGTAGCAAGGCCTGCATTATTACCAGCAGTTTTTTCTGCATTTTGTAATAATGGAGTAGCTCTATTCATAAATACATTAGAGGGTCCTGTACCAAGTATATTGTTCACACTTTGCTCCAGACCTGGCATTATCTGATCAAACTGTTTTTTAGTTTGATCAAGTAACATCAAATACTGATCAATAGGATTTATTGGTTGTGGCATATTATTGCTGATTTAAAAGTGCAGCATCGTATATCTTATTTGCACTAGTCTCTTTTAGGGTGCTCATGTACTGGGTATTTCCTTTGGTAAATGTTTCAAACATCTTACTAAAGTAGTCTACTGTAGAATTGAGGTCCGTATCTGTTGTACCAAATATCGGATTATTGACAATCTTACCCATAGCATCTACAGATCGAGCCTGGCCTGAGTATGTATATCCTCCAATAGCATTAGGAACAATGTCAACAGTACCTCCCAGTTGATTATAAGCATCAATAGTAACTTTACCATTGACATTCATAAGCATCTCATTGTCTGTCATTTGCATTTGTGTAAAAGGAGTTGACCTAGCTTTATCAGCATCCATCATAAATGTAATTGTAGCAGGCTTTCCTTCATTTATTTGCTCTTGAAGACTCCATGCAACACCTTGTTTATCTTTAGTACCAGCATGTTCCTTAACCCATGACGGAGATAATTCCCAAGTCATTGCTACTTTATTTCCATCATTAGCAGCAACAGCATGTAAGAAATAATTACCAGTTGGTCTCATTTGATTTTCACCAGTCTTTCCACCGGAGTTGATCATAGCAGAACCTAAGAATGCTTTTAATACATTAAGAGCCTTAGCACTTGATTCAGGATTTACAATATCTTCATTCTGAAGATCAGCTGCTGTAAGATCAAATCCAGAAATACCAGATACTACTTGTATTCCAGCATCGTCCAGAAATGTTTTAGATGCAGTATTTGGTATAAAATCGTTTACATAAAAATCTTTTATCATGTCAAATGATGTGCTATTGAATACAGCAGCATCAAACGTATACATGGCAGCAGTACTAAAGAAACTATTTATTCCACCGGTTCCAGCTAAGCTAGGATCAATAGTTCTAAGACCTAATTCCGATCCAGGATCTTTCTTAAGAGTTTCATATGCATCCACAAGATCCTCATAGGCATCTTGTGCATCATCTATCATTTCTTCTCTACGGTCTTCATCTGAAATAGATTCATACTTATATGCTTCTTTTGATTTAGGTAAATACTCTTTAGGGTACTTACTAGTATTTTCCATATTAGCATCAACATAAGCCTGAATAAACTCGTTCTCTGACCTTATACCTGACTTATTATTATTAAAAAATACAGAAGCAGCAGATCCATCTACACCTGCTTCTAATGCAAGACGTGCTGAAATCTTAGTATTATTTTCAGCTATTATATTCTTGACTCCATTCTTTATCTGCTCAGCTTTTTGAACAACTTCATTTTGTTGTTGAAGTTTTATCAATAACTGTTTAGGTGCTTCATCATTTGTCATCTTAGCATACTGAGTAACATAGTCAGTCATTTTTTGCTGTACAGCTGCATAGTATGCACCAGTACCTTCAATTTCAAACTCAGGTGCTTGTTTAGTATCAACTACTTTATATGTACCATTAGGTTGTCTTACAGCAAGACCTTTAGACTTTTTAACTGTCTCAGGAATTTTTTCTTGGGTTGATCCAAAAAAACCTGCATTAGCATTTTTTAGTCCTTCTGAAGTAAGTGTAGTTCCTGCTACCGGTGAAAATATAGATAAAAGAGAACCAGCTAATGTTTCTCCTACACCAAGAAGTCCTGTTTTCCAATCTGTAGGTGCATCTTTTTCTACGGTCATCTCAGGAGTTTTTTCTTGGGCCTGATATTCTCCAAGTACATCTTTGATTGCTTTTGTTGCAAGAGCTTTTTGTTCTGGTGTACCATTAGTAATATACCAGTTCTGCATGTTAACAAACTCATTCATGCTTTGTACTGTAGCAAACGTAGCTTTTTTGTTAGCACCTTCTAGGGTACCCATATTCTGTTGCTGCATGTCAATTTCAGCATTAGTAGTATTACCAGGTCCTGGTATTGCTACTTTAACACCTTCATTAAATGATTTATCAAGTGATGTACCTGCAGCAGCAGATCCATTTTCCTCTAGCACTTTACCTACAACATTCATCAATATTTTGGCTTTGTCATAACCAAACTGCTGTTCCATTTCCATCATAGTATAAGCATGCTTTACTTTCATGACGGTATATGGATCCTCTTTGATGTCAATATCAGCATGTGACATTGCATAATTACTTGCAGTACTATTGGCAAGATCGTCAAGTAGAAAATAAGACATTGCTCCATCTACTCTTTGTCTCATACCTTCAAGGTCAGCTGGATCATAACTAACGAAGTCAGTCTGTGTCAATGCCTCCTTGTTTTTATCTAAAGCTGATTGTTGAACTGCTTCGTCTTGTAGGGTATTCTGATAAATAGCAATGAGGTCTTGGTCCAAGTTTGGATCAACACCGTTCTCTTTGATACTTGTCTCAATAACCTTTTTCTTAGACTTAGCATAATCCATTCTTTCAGTATCGTCCATGTTTGATACACGGTAATACTCATTGATGTCTTTTATTTTAGACTGAAGGTATTCTGTCTCGGCTCCTACAGCATCACCATTAAACTTCTCTAGATTAGATTGGATATAGTTCTTCCTGTCAAGGTATGCTTGTGTTCTAAACATATCCTTGATTCTAGGATCCCCTGCAAGAAGAGAACTGAATACATTCTTAATAGTTGGAATGGCCTGTTGACCATTAGTATACTTAAAGATAAATCCTCCTCTGATGTCAGGAGTTACAATATTAATATCATTGTCCTTTGCAAACTTAAACAGATGCTCAGCAGCATTGATAAATGGAACATATCGTGGAGCCTGAAACTTTAAAGAATCCTCATCACTACTATTGGCAAAATCAGATGCTTGATAATGTAGAGCAGACATTCCTTCTTCCCAATATTTTTCATCATTTTTAGGATTAGGATTATTACGAAGGTTGGTACCTTTTGCTTGTTCAGCCTCATACTGTTTAGTAAAGACAAGATCTTTTCTAAAGAACTGATTATCAACCAGTGGCTGAAATAATTTGCCGGCTTGCTCAACATTTTCTGCAAGAGAAAGATCTACACCAGATAGACGGTCAATTTCAGAATCAATCTCAGTAAATAGATTATCTCTACGTTCTTTGTTACTCTTCCTCAAAAGGTTTGCATTGAGTAACTGTCCATAGACTGAATTGATTTTATTATACCCAGCTTCATACTGAGCCTGCTTTGTACTAAGAGCAGACTGAAAGAAGTTAAAGTCCGGCTTGAAAGGCTGGATCTGTGGAATATAATCTTGTATGCCGTTAATGTAAATTGCCATGTTCTATAGTAAAAATACGAAAAAATCTTTTAAGTTTAATAAACTTTTAAAGTTTACATATAACCTACTCTGTAATTAAAAGGCAGAATTGGTCCACCTTTTCTTTGTTCTTGCTCACCGGCCATTCCATAGTTTGCATATGGATTAGCTGACTGTGGCATCAAACCTTGATATGCATTAAAGTATGCCTGCTCTGGAGAAGCTTGAGTAGCACCAGCACTTGCAGGTTTACCGTAGAAAATCTTTACAGCTTCATCTATATCATATTGTCTATTCTTTGCATGCCATGATACAAATTGATCTGCTTGTGTTGTACCTGAAGTATCGACACCAGTAAGTTTATTACCCTTATTAAAGTACATCGTACCTCCATCAGCAGGATTAATCTGGTAATTAGGATACAATTGATTTAGAACCTGAGCCTGAGCTCTATTGGTAACTGCATCAATATAGGCCTGTCTCAAAGCTCCTTTAGCAGCTCTACGAGAATTATCATAGTTCTGATTAGTAAGGTTGACCTGATCAACATATGTCTGTGCTGCCTGTAAGTTCTGTAGCTGGGCATTATTAATAATTTCTGCTTTCTTATAGGCAAACTCATTAGCTACTCCTACGTTCTGGGTATTATATCTACCCATGGTATTTGCAATCTGTTCAGCAGCAGTTCCCTGTATTCCGGAAAGACGAGCACTTGTCATAGAAGTAGATGCTCCAGATCCTCTCATTGCATCAGCAGCAATACCAGCAGTCTCCTGAGTAGCAGCAATCTCCCTAGAAGGATCATAATAGGTTGGCTCAGGTACATATGGATTGTACTGATATTTACCAGGCATGTATTTCTTAATACTTGCAAGGTCAGATACAGCACCCATAGTTCTTACTACATCTTGTAGCCACCATGGTGTATACTTATCACCTGAGATATAGTCACCTTGATCATCAATTAATTCCTCTTCCTCAACTGTCTCATCAGTAATCTCTTGTACAGGACGTTGGTATGTAAATGCATCAGCATGCTCAAGACCTAATTTCTTATCATCAGCTAATCCTGGTCTCCAGCCTACTGTTCCCTCTGGATCTGTAAAATACTTTTCAATAGCATCTGTAAGACCCAACTCAGTAGCAATTACATTACCAGTCTCATCTTTTATATATCTATTAGGATTAAGAGTAGCTTTCTTTTTACCACCAACAAATTCAGCTGTATAAAGCTTATCAGGATTATTAATATTGTTTTTAATATGCACATCATTGGTATCAAAACCTAATGACATAAACATCAATTCACGGTTAGCTTTTTTCTTACTAGCATCAAGACCTTTCCAGTCATCAGCTTTACCTTCAGGATTCTGTGCCTTCCAGAAACGGTACTCATAAAACTCTGGATCAGTATAACCATAGAAACCCGTACCTCCAGATTCTTGTAGGGATACATTAAACTCGGGAGTACCTGTACCAATCTGGCCTGAATCAGCACCAAATGAGAAGAAGTCTGTAAGGAACTCTTTCTCATCTACAGTCAATGCTTTTTTAGCAGAAGCTTTTATTTGCCAGCCTGGTTGTCTTTCTTTGTCTCCTACCATGTAAGGTGAGGTATGATAAACAGCATGACCTTCTTTAGCTAATTTGTTTAGAAGATTAGCTGCAGTTACCTTATCTTGTTCAAAGTCACCAGTATAGTATTGAGATCCGGACTTGGTAGCATTAATTGGTTTTGATGTATCATATGCAAGAACCTTATAGAATTTACCATCCACATCCTTATAAACATCTCCTTCTCTTACAGCTTCAGCTTTAGGCTTAAGTTTTGTTTTATCAAATGATGAAACAGTCTTAGTCTTAATCTTATACCTTTTACCGTTTCGTTCAATAATTCTTTCTCCGGTAGCAGTAGCTGGAGTATTGTTCTTACCATAGTAAGCATCATCAAACTGTGTAATTCTAACTCCGTTACCATCAACATAGTAAGGGTTACCTTGATCATCAGTTTTATAGAATACACCAGAAGAAGGATCAGGCTTAATCTCAGGTTCTTTCTCAGTTACAAGAAGACCCGTTAAGACTTGAGCATAAAATTGATTCATATAATCTCTCCTAGCCTGTCTTGCAGCTTGTTTGTTCATCCTTCTTTGCTGTCTAGCCGAAGGAAGGAAGTCAAGTTGTTGCTCCTGTTCTGGTGACATTGTATTAGCACCACCAGGTGCAAAAGATCTAAGTGGCATACCACCATATCTAGCAACAGGCATTTCCGTTGGCATACCTTGAGTATCCTCAGGCATCTCAGTCGGTAATACCATTTCTGGACTAATCTTATACTTTGCTAGGAAAGGCATAGCCACAACCGGAATACCTCCCGGAAATCCTTTCATAGATTCCTGAATTAATGCAAGCTTACCAAGCTTTACTTGATAAGTAGCAATAATAGATTCTGCAGTATGAACTTGTAACTTGTCTGAGTTAGGGTCCTGTAATATCTTACGATATTTATTAAGGTCATATCTCTTTGCAATCTCTGCTGGAGTATAGCCTTTCTTAGACTTAGGCATTCCAAACTCTTCCTGTATCTCCTGATCCTTGATTCTCATTGATGCAGTATCACTGAATACAAATGAGTCAGGAGGAATATTCATAGGAACTCCACCCTCATGGTGACGAGGTCCATTGATTTTATAATGTGCAGGAAGACCATCCTTATTAGGAAGGAATACTGTTTCTCCTCCTTCAGTTTCTACATTGGCTAGATCTCTGTCAACAGAGCCCAAAGATGTTCTAACATCCATAGGCTTCTCAGCCAAAGAGTTTGGAATATACGTTGGGGCCATCTGATATGCCCTTACAAGTTTGTTATTGTACATAGTGTAAAGGTATTATTTACCAGGCTTAAAAGCTCCGGCTTTCTTAACATTTTTAATAGTAGGCATAGTTAGATAGTAGTTGTCTCCTGTATAGAAACCTGTACCTCCATACTGTGCATACATACCTCTTAGGTTAGCATTATACTTACGTGGATCAAAGCTAGGACCTATAGCAACTGGATTAAGTACATATGAACCTGTACTATTTGGAGTATTAGATTTACGATATACTTGCTTAGCAGTATTAAAATCTATGTTCTCCTGATTCCAATTAGCATACTTATTCAAAATACCAGCAAGACTATCCATACCAGCAATCATTTGATCAGCTGATAGGTTTGCAAATGGTCCTTGTCTTTTAATTTTAAGATCGGGAATTACAGAATCTTTTGTTCTAAATGGATCATTCTCCCTTTCAATCTGTCTAGCTTGCTCAGCCATTAAATCAGCATAACCATTACCAGTATCCCAAGTTAAATCCTGAACAGGATTAGGATCAACATTTACTTGTACACCTCCAAATGGATTTTCTCCTGAAAAGATATCACTCTGGAACATTGGTAATGCATATGGTCCACCGTATCTCATACCTTCCATAATACCTTTTAACATAGCCTCTCTATGTTGAGGATTATTTTTATCAAAAGTTGTGGATCCTCCAGTGTTTACTTCTGTACCTATATATGGACTTGGTCCAAGAACAGGTCCCTGTACATTTGATCCAATAGGATCAATTGTTACCATGGGATTAGATTGCTGATCAGAATATAGTGTCATAGGAGAAGGCTGCCCTGTTAATAGAGCATTTACAGGAGTAGAAGGAGCCCCTGTTAATAGAGCATTCTCTATTCCGTTTGTTGGACCCACAGGAGTCTTAACTGGACCCTCTGGTCCAATTACAGGAGCAGCTGGCATGTATGATGGCTGATTAGGTCTATAGTTCCAATCATTTGCAGTTTGAACCTTTTGTTCAGTAGTCATTGTAGGCATAGCACTCTGGAATGTACCCTCATCTTGAATAGTAGGAACCTGAGTTGTCTTTGCCGATTCGGTTGGCATTGTTGTCTGATAAGGACCTTGACTAGTACCTCTCTTTACAAGATCAAAACTCTTAAGTCTATTACCAGGTAAAAGAGCTGCTCGTGTTTTTATATTAGTAGGTACATAATCTCTAAGATCAACACCTGATAAAGCATAACCAAGAAGTGCATTAGCACTTTTTCTTCGAAGTCCTCCTCCTGGAATATAGTCTAAGAAATTACCGTAGTTCTGAGGATATTGATTATAGTTAGGATATGGATTATATCCTGGATATGGATTATATCCGGGATACTGTGGACCAGAATAATATGGTGTATCAGAGTACACACGACCAGAACTGTCTACAGGTACTTGTCTACCATCAGGTAATGTTACCATTTTCCATCCTTCCCAACCTGTTGATGTACTGTTGGTATTAGTGTTTGAAGAACTTGTTGGTTTAACCCATTCTTTACCATCCCAAGTAGCATCATAGTAATATGATATATCTCCATTTATTGGGCTGGGCTCAGATATAATACCTTCACTTTTTTCCCAGCTGCTTCTGGTCTGACCTATAGTAGGACCAGATTCTTGTTTCTTCTTTTCAGCTTCAACTTCAGCAACTAACTCTTTAGTTGTTCTTGCTTTGGTAGTACCTGTAGTTCCAGTTGTACCGGTTGTACCAGTACCTGTAGTACCAGTACCTGATGATGATTTAGCAGCAGGTTTAGCAGTACCACTAGTAGGTGCAGTAGCTTTAGTTGTACCAGTACTTTTAGCTGCCGGTGCTACTGATGTAGAAACACCACCTGATGTACCTGTACCTTTCTTAGGAGTAGTTGTTGTTACAGGCTCAACTACAGGTTTAATAACAGGGGCAGTAGCAGTTGTACCGGCAGCAGGTCCAAACAGTCTGTCTTCAACTCCATTTGCAATATTCTGTTGATAGTTAGGATTGTTAGGATCAAGCATTATAGCTCCTGGAAAAGCACCTGATAGATCATCACTTTGAAATCTTGGTAGACCTCCGTATCTCATACCAACATCAGATGTTGGATATTCTTGATCTACATTCTGAATAGATTTCATCAATGCCTTCTGTCCATTCTGCTGAAGCTTACTGATGAAGTTGTTCATCTTATTTACATAGAAAGACTGGTCAGGATTATCAGTAGACTCTCCTCCACCTTGTAGGGAAGGTTGGCCACCGTTCATCATTGGATATGCATTATAGTAATGATTCATATCCTGCTGTGTTCTTGCATCTATACCAGATAGACCGGCACCATTTTGCATAACCGGAAGCATACCAGTATACTGAGGCATACCTGGAGGAAATGATCCACCAGACTCAAGCATAAAGTAATTGGTCTTACCCCAGCCATGGTTAGGATAACTGACAGCCTGAGGAAATGCTTCCCCATAAGAACCACCTGCCTTGTATGCATTGTTACTATTAGTATAGACAGGAGTAAAGAACTGTTGCTCTGATTGAATCTGTGGATAGATATTAGGTAGACCAGTGGCACCACCATCTCTATGATAAGTAGGAGGTACTGGTACACCATAACTAAAGAATTTATCAGCAGTTGCTATCTGAGGGAATGCCTCAGGAGTACCACCCATTGCTAATTTCTTGGCCTCTGGAAAGTCTCTGAAAAAGTTTTCCTCACCATATGCTTCTAATTCCGGAAGAGATCTAAAACCTCCTATTTTCATGAACTGCTTTATAAGATTCATATCACTTGTATTTATTAAGCCATGAGCTTTTATTAGACAAAGTTACACTATTAATATACTGATTTTTATGGAAAGTTCCACCATCTTCATATTTACCTTTAATATACTTACGGATATCTTTAGCTGCAGCTCTCATCTCTGGACTAGCAGACTTTCTTTCCTTTCTATAGTCTCTTCTACCATGAGAAAACATTCCTAAAGTTCCTTGTGCAAGTTGGGCTCTTAGTTGACCATCAATATAATTTTTATCCCACCATTCTTGACCATCAGCATAACCATTAGCAACATCATAATTATAGTAATATTCCATGTCACCACCTATAGCATCTCTTGTTGCTTTATCAAAATTTTGTACGAGTAATTCATAGTTTGGATCATTGCGCATACCATGCAGCATATCTAAAAATACATCTCCTCTATTTGCTCCTTTAGGATTATACACTAAAGTGTATTTATCTGGAGTAGGATTTACATAAGTATATCCAGGAAGTGTGTTGTCAATTATGTTGTCATAATTAACTTGTTCTAGTCCCGGTGCCATATACTCTATATCCCCATAACCATAACTTCTAGCATCAAAATTAGGATCTTTAATAATATTTAAATTTTCTCCTTCTGGGCCATAGACATTCTGCATACCAGGATTTCTTTTCATCAATCTTTTCTTGAAACCTTCTCCAAGATTACTACCACCTTGATACTTATTTAACCAGCCACCATACTTACCATAACTAAGGTTATTTGTTTTACTAGGTTTATTTTCAGAGAAATGATTTAGCATATACTGTATCTCATCATCCGAATAATAATTCTTTAATTCCTGTAGAGCTCTATTATCAAAATTTTTAAAGAAGTCATTAGGAATAGGTTGTGTAAAAGGATTGTATATATTTTTCTGTTGAGCCTCTCTTCTTATTTCAGCTAATCTAGCATTTACTTCTGTGGGGGTTTGAATATAACTTCTATTACCATACCAATCACCGATTTCATCATCATTGGTTAGTTTCCCAAACATAGGAGAATCTTCAAACTTTCTTTCTTTTATTGCTTTTAAGTAATCAGTATCTTTTTTAGGTATTCCTTTATAACTAGAGTACATTGGGTTGCCAGAATTATCTGGTATGGAATAATGTTGAGTATCCATAGCATGTCTAACTTCATGCTCCATCAACGTAGGTTCATTATAGCCAATAGGATAAACACTTATATCTTTAGTTCTAGGATGATATAGACCACCAGCACCACTTTCTTTCCAATCAATAATCTTTAAAGGAGTTTTTTTAAGACCTGCTAGAGCTTCTCTTCTTTGTGCATCTATGAGTTTCGGATCATAATTATGTACGCTTCCAAAATCATCAGGATCAGAATGCAAATTACCAGCTGCTAGATTACTAACAGATGGAAATTCAGAATACTCCGTTCCCTCATATAACATCTGTTTGTACATAGGAGAGTTCATCCAGTCCTCATGCCATTTGATAGCATCTTGATACTTTTGATTTTGTTCTGTAATAGTTTGAGGACTTGGTCCAACTTGATTACCGTCTTGATACTTGTCTATCCAGCCACCATCTTTCTTTTTGATACCAGTAAACTCTCCTTTAGGTGTTATCTTTTTAACACCATACTGAGGAATCATTATGTTACCATACTCATCCATGTATGTAGGCTTATCACCAAAATTAAAGTTTACTCCTCTTTTCTTTTGAATCTTGTTAAGATTACTATTGATATAATTTATAATATCAGTTTTAGGAATATTAGCTTGAGATAAAAATCCAGCATCATTCATTGACCTATATCCTAAAAATATAGGTTCAGATAAGTCTTCTTTTCCAGCATTTTTAGCAATGTAGTCCATTTGTACTAAAAAAGAATTATGACTTGTATTTGTTGAACCTGTTATAATCTGTCCAGCATCAGCATTTAATATTGTATCATTAAGCTTATCTGTAACATCTGTTAACATTTCTCTAGGTGTAGAGTATGATTGAGCATATACAGCTGGAGTTGCAAAATGATGTGCATCTTTTTCAGCAAGATTAAACATACCTTTAATATTTCTTGGTATGTTTCTTAGTTCACCAGTTAATGATAGATTATCTATTGGTACATCATATATGTCCTGAAATCTTCTTGTGGGCTGCTGATAATTGAAACTTTGAGTCTGTTCAAGTAAGTCTTGCTCCAATTGTCTTTCCATATCACTTAATTCTGGAGGAGGTGGTGGTAAATCTTCTGCAGCTCTTTCTGCAGCATATGAACCTGATTGATAACCACTAGTAATATCACTACCGTCTAAGTCTAAATAAACAGTTTCAGGAGGAGGTGGTAGTTGATTTGCAGCCTGAGCAGATTCATCAACTTGAGCCATTTCAGGATAAAATGTTGTAGCATATTCTCTAAGTCTATCTCTCCACATTGGACTAGAAATATTACTTATTATGTCTTCTGCTTGAGTTCTATCAAAAGATGTTAAAATATTACGAGCAGCATCTTGTATTGCAGGATCTCCAGATCTTGAAATTTCAAATACAATATCCCTACTAGGTCTAGCTAAATTAATTGTGCCTCTAGGTGCAGAATCTACAGGTTTGCTAACAGGTAGCTCCGGCTTGTATTGTAAAATTTCTTCTTTACTCTTACCGAAAATTTGTCTAACCTCATCATCAGTTAAATACTTTGATTTTTCTAAAAAAGTTTTAGCTACTTCATTCCTTCTATTGTCTGCAATAACTCTTAATTCATCATAACTTAATGCTGGATCATTTGGTCTATAATTATATGCATTGATAGAAGATGCTTCATCTATCTCAGCCAATCTTTTTAATTCCTCAGGACTTGCAGTAACGTCAAGTGTTCCAAACTTTGGTTTATAGAACTGACCTTCTTTACTAGTTAAAAATTTATTAAAGTTTCTTGCTTGTTTTGCTGCTAACTGAGATGTCATTTTACCTACAGGAACCTTTTCCATAATACCTATACCAACAGCATTGAGGGGATCATAAATAGCTTCTGATAATCCACTCATTGCAGCAGCAAACCCTGGTTGTCTATAATCTGTAAACAACGGCATAGATGTCTGACCTTGTAGGGCAGAACCAAAATCTCCAGTAAGAGCACCTGTCACAAGATTAGTAGGATAACTCAAAGGTGCTAATACACCCATAGCAGATGCATTAGCTGCTTCTTCTGGTGTATACTCTGAATTAACCCATAATGGATCATTATTCCATTTTAAAGAATTTAGATAAGCCTCTTTTCTTTTAGGATCGGTTATTTGAGATGCCCTGTATAAAGAATACGGCATAACAGATTGACTAGCAAGATTATTAAGATTTCTTAAATTCTTTTCAAAACCTTGACTAAACTGACTACTATAGTCTGGATTTAGTTTACCGGCATATTGTGATCTTTCAATAATAGATCTTTCTTGTGGAGTAAGGGTGTTTAACCACTCTACTCTATTTCTATCTCCCTGAGGTTTATCATTTAGGATTCTTAATGCAACTTGGTCATTGGCATTCTGGGATGCTCTCTTCTGTACATTAGGATCTGTTTCCTTCATCCCTAAGGATTTGGCAAAAGGAGTCATCTCTGCCTTTCTTGTTTCAGTAGCTATTCTTGCTTTCTCTTTATCAAGATCAGTCATTTGATATGTTACATCAACAGGCTTACTCATAACAGTCATAGGACCAAATTCTGGATCCCATGTTTGATATGACTCTTTAAACAAGAAGTTCCATTTTGGATCATTAGGATCTACCTCAGTCTTTCTACCATCATTTCTTTTTACAGCTTTTTGAAGCCATCTTTGTTTTTCTTCTGTGGTAAGAGCCCTGCCTTTCTTTTCCTCCTTCTCCTGTAAGAGTTCTGTCCATGTACGGACACCGGCATTATAATCCTCCCAACCTTTATTATAATCAGCAGACTGCTGTGCCTGTGGATCCAAAGATGGAAGAGTAAAATTACTTGTTGGTTTTACTTGACTAGGTCCATTATCTCCTTGATACTTCCTAAGCCAACCTCCATACCGCATGGTCTGTTTATCATACATATCAATAGCACCATGATATTTGAATTTACCATCTCCTTCCGTTGCAGTTTCTCTTCTGTACTTAATGTAGTTATCATAACCACCTTTCTGAATAAGTTCAGCAGCTACTTTACCAATAGACTGATTATAGGATAGACCAGCAAGCTTTGCTAGTTGATCTGATGTCATATTAAGTTCATACTCATTTGCTACTTCTTTTAGATAGAGGTAGTTTTTACTGAGGGTATAGAACGTAGGTAGTGCTGCTTTAGTTGGATCATTAAGTTGGTAATCATCATTATTATAAAGCTTCTGTCTCAAATTTTCATTAAGATTAGCTTCATCCTTTAGTCTTGTGAAACCCATGGATACCTCATCTCTTAATCCTAATGCCTCTCCTGCCTTTAAAGCATCAACTTCAATATACAAATTACCTGTAACATTTCTATAATTTGATGTTTGAGTATCAGTTTTTGCATATGTTTCTAGAGTAGGAATAACTCTAGCAACTCTCATCAGTTTACCAAACTCATTCTCTGTAATAGGAATATCTTTTAGTACGGCATCCTTGTTCTTTTCAATTACTGAAAGAAACTTATATGTATTTTCTCCAGATACACTCTTTCCAGCATAGTCAGTTTTACTAGCCAATGCTCCTTTTGGATTAAATTGACCATATTCTGTTTGGTAGTAAGATACACCAGCAGCTGGTACTCTACCATCATTTTCAACACCATCAAAATAGTTAGGTCTTGTGATACCAGCAATTAATGAAACTTTGTTTCTGCTATTACCCATTACCTTACCTTCAATAAAATCTTCAATAGGTTGTTTCTGAAGATCTTTATGGACATTATGCTCAATGTACAATTTACCGTCATCATCAGCCTTTACAATACCAACGTGTGTAGTAAAGAATCTGTTGCTACCAGGTTGAGTCTGATTCCATGCTTTCTTTGTTGAAGGAGATCCTTCATAAAATATATTGACAACATCACCAGGTTTAATCTGACCATTCTTCAACATCTCTCTTAACTGTCCTTTTGTTGCATCAGTATTCAATGTTGTTTTAAGGTAATTTGATACTTCCGTTTCAGTAGCCTTTGGTGACAAAGGAACACTAGTTCTTTCAGGGATTCCTGAGAAAACTAATCTGCCACCTTTGTTTTGTATGTTCTCAGAAAGGGTCCAGGCATCACCTTTAAATCCAAGTTCTTCTCTGGCATTTTCTCCTACAACATCTTCACTACAGACCATACCATTAACATACTGAGCACAGCCTTCTACTATATTGCCATTTACTCTAGCATCATCCTTTAGACTATAATCTTGGTTTGGATTTATTCTGAAGTTATAGCCAATCTTTATTTCTGATGGCTTTAAGTTAAAATCATACTTTTGATTGCCAGTAAAGTAACCTCGTTTCATGAGTTCCTGTTCAAACTCCTGCATTGATTGATATGTCAAATCCACATTGGGTTCACCAGTCTGTGGATCATATAGTTCAAATGGACTTTTTACAGAAATACCTAATGGACTTTTTGCATCAATCTTATTCTTATACTCATTGATTGCATCTCTGGTATTATTATCAAGCTGGCCAGAACTGTACTTCTGATTATACATGTTATATTGACGTACAGCCTCAAGAGTTTTCTTATCAATTTTGCCAGATAGATTACCATCAATATTATCACCAGTAACACCAAGAACTTCAAGTAATCCTTCGTTTGCTAAATACTTTTGTAGTTCTAATGCTTGTTCTGGTGTCTTATACTCATCAATATTAATTTGCTTTTTTCTCTCTGGAAAGTAACCCTTATTATCCAAGTAAGATTGCACCTTAATGATATCATCAGGAGAGTAATCAGACACGTTCTTATATCTAAGAGAGTATGTAGGAGTTTTTTGGTATTCCGTTATTGCTGTTTCAGAATCTTTGTATGGAGCATTAATAAACTCAGGATCAACAGAATATTTAATAGCTTCCTTATTGAGTCTCTGTTCTTTAGCCTCAGGATATTCTATTCCAGTAACAGCTGTATAAAATGTAGGTAGAGCTTCAGCAATAGCAGGTTTAGATACAGAATTAGTTACAGCCTTAGGTTCAGGTTTTTTCTCTTTTGGTTTAGCTGGTTTCTTATACGGGCCCAGCATATCAGAAAACATATTATCTACAAAACCTGTAGGAGCTGTCTTATTCTTTCCTGAAAGCAGATCAAGTGCATTCTTAAACATAGAAGTTTGATCCTTGTCAAGAACTTTCCAATCAGCATCACCAATCCGTCTAATTTTATATTCACCATTGGTATCAGTATATTGAACACGACTACCAAATGATTTGATACCACCATCTTGGAATGTAGGCATTTGAATTACCTCTCTTCTAGGAGATTTGACTTCAGGAGTTTGTTCTATTACATCTCTATCGGGATATGTAGTTGTACCATCACTATGGATGATCTTAACAACATTACCATCTTTATCTACAATAGACTGAGACCAAGTATTATCTTTAGTATTAAATCTACCTGTAACTCTTTGATTAACACCACTATTAGTATCTCCAAAATTTGTAGTTAGGTATCCAGCATTTGCATCCAGTACTGGTAGTTTGGTTGGAAGTATATTATAATCTAGTGGGGTTGCTTCAGCACCATTCATTTCAATTTTAGAAAACCTTGGTCCAAGTACAATATGTTCAACTGGTGCTTTGTAAACATTATAACCTTTTTCTAACTGTTGTGCTAATTTGCTATCTTCACTAATCTTAACATTATTACCCTTATTATCTCGATAAAAGTTAAATGATCTATGTGTATTATCTATAAAATCATATCCTCCTCCCGTATTACCAAGATTTACGCGACCTATGGATGGGTAAGATGTTATAAAATCTGTATCTAGATTATTTTGACGAACTAAATTTTCAAACCATATAGCATTGGAAAGTCCTTCCATATTCAACTTACTGCTGTCACGTTCTGCTTCTACTCTCATTCTACCATAGGCATTATCAGGAAGAACTATAGTTCGTCTACCACCCTTTTGAAATGTTGGCATATATTGCATTTCTCTTTGTGGAACTTTTACTTCAGGAGTTATTACTTCTTCTTTATCAGGATATGTAGTTATACCATCACTATGAAGTATTTTAACTACATTACCGTTTTCATCTACAATAGATTGAGACCAAGTATTATCCTCTAGGTTAAACCGACCTTGTACCCTTTCTCTAACATTAGTATTAATATCTCCAAAGTCAGTAGTTAAGTATCCAGCATTTGGATCAAGATATTTTACAGGCTTAAGTAATCTTAATGGATCAATTTGATAATCTGATGCTGGTAAATCTTCTATTCCTTTTAAAGGTAGTTTAGAAATCTTTGGTTCAAGTTTAATAGGTTGAACTGGTTTTTTATATCTAGGAGTATAAGCTTGACCAAGGGTTTGTATCACATCTTTTGATGTGAGATTTGTACCCACGATTGGTGCTAATCCTGGAGTATTCATACCATACCAAAAACCATGTCTTTCAATAGGATCATTTTTTTCTCTATCAAAATGTTCATACCTTTCATTATTTAGAATAAATAAAGAAGTTTCTGGAATTGAATTTTCTCTTACAAAGTTTAAATAGTTTTTATATAATCGTTCTCCTTCCATATATTTTTCAGCACTATCTCCATGACGTTTTAACCTTTCTCTACCATAGGCATTATCAGGAAGTAGTAGGTACTTATCACGTGTAGCACCACCTGGTTGATACTTATCCAACCAACTAGTAGGTTTGAGATTAGGAATTGAAATGTCTCCACCATTTGCAAAATGATTAGGATTTGAATATATCCTATGTGGTAACTGCATTGTTAAGCTCCTATAAAATCCAGGATCAAGTGGATACTTGGAAGGATATGTTGGTGTGGTCTGTA
>Ga0315907_10002220_pt1 | contig 24936 bp, 35 predicted proteins | sample LakEriMetagenome_3_FD_203525 | JGI IMG/M metagenome (GOLD analysis project Ga0315907, IMG submission 203525) | Freshwater fungal communities from buoy surface, Lake Erie, Ohio, United States - Buoy 12 MA123 | ecosystem: Environmental > Aquatic > Freshwater > Lake > Lake biofilm | place: USA...
ATTATATTTGCGTATGGAGAATAGAGAGTTACTTAAACAGATTTTGCAATTACCATTACGTAAATGGATAATTACAAAGTATGGAACGTTTCAAGATGTGCATCGTACTTGTGTATTATGGTATGATGAAAGCGAAGAAATAAAACAACTCTATTTGCATATTATACAGAATTACAAAGAATTTAAGACTAAGAAATAATAATACTATACTGTGAAAAAACTGTGATATGGCAAAAGAAGATAATTTAAAACCTTTTACTGCTGGATTTGATGAAAAAAGAAATTTAAATGGTAGACCAAAAGGAAGTAAAAACCGTTCTACAATAGCTAAAAAGTGGCTAGAAGTAAATTCAAAAGAAGTTAATCCAATAACAAAAGAATTAGAAGATTTAACACAAGAAGATATTATAACATTAAAGCAATTAGAAAAAGCCAAAGATGGTGATTCTAATGCTTATAAATTATTAATGGATTCAACATATGGTTTACCACAACAACAAACAGATATAACTACTAACGGTGAATCATTAAAAGACAATGTAACTCCTATATCATTTGTAAAATCAAAAGATAGTGATAAAGATTAATGATAAATACAAATCATTATTTGAACAACCTAAAGGAGTTCGTTACTATATTATAACTGGTGGTCGTGGTTCTTCTAAATCATTCACGGCTACCATTTGGGCAAACCTTTCTATATTAGCTTCTACTTCAAAGATTCTATTTACTCGTTATACAATGACTTCGGCTCATATTTCAATAATACCTGAATTTGTTGAAAAGATGGAGTTGTTAAATATAGAAAATCAATTTAAAGTAACCAAATCAGAAATAGTTAGTAAATCAGGTGGCGAAATTCTATTTAGAGGTATTAAAACAAGTTCAGGGACCCAAACTGCGAATCTTAAATCTTTATCAGGTGTAAATTGTTGGATTTTGGATGAAGCTGAAGAACTACATGATGAAAAGGTATTTGATAAGATTAACCTATCAATTAGACATACTGAAAAACAAAACATAGTCGTACTGATTCTTAATCCGACATTAAAAGAACATTGGATATATAAACGATTCTTTGAGCAAAATAATGTACCTGATGGGTTTAACGGTATTAAAGGCGACACGTGTTATATTCACACTAGCTACTTAGACAACATTGAAAACTTATCAGAATCATTTATAGAAGAGGTTAAACGTATTCAAATTAATAATCCTACCAAATACCTTAATGAAATATTAGGAGGTTGGTTAGATAGTTATGAGGGTGTATTATTCTCAAAAGATACATTAAACTTAACCGATAATATAGACCTATCAAAAGTAGAACATTATTTAGCTTATATTGATGTTGCAACGTCTAAAGGAGGTGATTATCATTCATGCTTAATTGGTGCTATAATTAACAAGAAACTATACATAGTTGATTGTGTATTTACTAATGAAGAGGCACAAGTTAACGTTCAGAAAACAGCCCTACTACTTAATAAATATAATCCTGAGTTTTGTCGTATTGAGTCAAATGGTGCTGGTGCATTATACAAGCATATGTTAGAGCCAAACGTTAACGAAACTAAATTACTTAACGTACATAGCACTCAAAACAAACAAACACGTATATTTCAAGGTTCAGGTTGGATTAAAGATAATTGTGTATTTCTTAACAATAGTGTAGTAGGGTCAGAATATCATAACTTTTTCAGACAATTTACAACGTACTTAATGGATGGCTCATCTAAAAACGATGATGCCCCTGATAGTGTGCATGGATTATCTTCTATGGCACGTTCATTTTATAAAGATTCATTCAATGATTAAAAAATTACAAGGTGCTTTAATTAAGCTAGGTTATAACGACTTTATTATCGAAAATGATGTATTAGTATATCCAAAACCTACAATTAGCGTAAAGGGTGTTAAAAGATACAATGATGAACTATTAATAGTAGCACTACATAGACATGGTTTTAAAAGCGTTATAGAATCAATGTACAATAATAAAATAATACTTTGCTTGTAAATTATTCGTAATTTTATATAAAAAATACAATGGTTTACAAAGTTTACAAAAGAGGTAACTACCTAGTAATGGTAGATACTGATAATAACTACATTGAAGAAGCTAGTGGTAACGTATTAATTACTAAATCTAAAACTAATTCAACTGCTTATAACTTCAATTTAAAGTCAAGTGAAAGCGTTTTAAACGTTGCTTTCTCAGATATTAGAGATGAAAGTAATACATCTTATTCAAGTCAAGAAGCATTTGAAAATTGGTATTCTAGTAGTACGGGTTTTAGTACGGCTACGGGAGGAAGCGTAGCAAACATAGTTTATTTTATTGCATCTAAATCAGATTTACCAACAGCAGTAAATGGAATAATTACGTTATTAGATAACGCTACTTATTACATAACGACAATAATTGATTTATTAGGTGATAGAATCGTATCAGGTCAAAACTCAGTTATTTTAGGTTTTAGTTCAGAAAACTGCTATTTAAAATCTACTGGTTTAAGTTCATCTACTGCTTTAATTACGGGTAACTATTCATTACCAATTCGTAATATATCATTCACTCACGGTAAAGTATTTGATTTAGATGGAGATGGAGTGACTACTGCTCTCGATTGGTTCGGTATTAACTTTGTAGATTGTCAAACAGTTGGAACGATTAAAGACTATTCTAACTTTGTCATGACTGATTCTGCTTTCTTAAATTCAAGTGGTTTAACATTTGATGGTACAATTGGAACAGTAGCATTTGGAAATTGTTTATTTGATAATTACGCAAGTGGTACGGCTATAACAATACCAAGTACAGCGACTATTTCAAGACGTTTTAGAATTATCTATTCATCATTTATTACTTCATCAGGCGAAACATCTATTAACGTTTCAAGTTCTGCAAATATAGGAAATGAAAGATACATTTTAGATACCGTTAACTTTGCTGGAGGTGGTACTTATATCTCAGGAGTTGATAATACAAGCAATAAATCATTATTCATTAATTGCGTTGGAATAACTAATACTGCGGTTAATGGTCAATTGTATATGCAAGGTAACGCTACTGCTACAACAATAGCTAATACAACTGATTTCTTTAAAGTAGCTGGTACAACTACGGCTAGTTCAGATAATGCAAAATATACACATTCAAATAACCGATTAACAAACGATGCTAGTGTAAGTAGAAAGTATTTAATTCAATGTATATTATCGTTTACTGCTTCAGCTAATGACGTGTGTGAATTTGGTTTTTATGATAGTAAATTAATTGCGGTAAGAACACCTAGTAGAACAAAAGCAACTGCAAACGCTTCGGGTCGTGCTGAAAATGTTTCTTTTACTTGTGTTGTATCTCATATTCAAAACGACTATTTAGAGATACATTGCAGAAATACATCAGGAGCAAGGAATGTTACGGTAGACCAATTAAACTTTATAGTAACAGAAATTAAATAACATAAAAAAAAGGCTATCTAAATTAGGTAGCCTTTATTACTTTGTAGTAGTAGTCGTTTACAAAGTTAAACCTAATAATTCTCTTAATTCTTTATCGTTAAAGTTTCCACTACCTAATAAAGTATTATATGCTTCAGCTTTTAATTTATTAGTTTCTGCAATTGCTTTATTATTTTGTTGTAGTGCTTCAACATGACTATAATCTAATGCTATCCATTCGCCTTTAACATCTAATCCTAAGAAATTAGTAAGTTTATATGTGAAATCTTCAGCGTATGGAATAATACAGTCTTGATACGCCATTCTTTTACCCTCTAACAAGTTAGCAAATGTACTACCCTTATCTTTACTAAATAAATACTCATTCATACCGTACAAGTCTATAATTGCTCTTAAATCGCTTGTAATCTCTTCAAATAGCATTAAATCTTTAGTAGGGTAGCTAAATGGAGTCCATTTCAAGTTAGAAGAACTAATTAACACTTTATTCTTACCTTGTTGAATACCGTAGTCTTTAACAAATTGTTGTTCTATTTTCTCACGTTCTGTATTACTCAAAGGAACACCACCCTCGCTATCTTTAGAATCATTTGAAATCATACCAATCGCACCACGCTCATTAATTAAAACGTTTCTATAACCGTATGCACCTCTAATATTAGATATAGGCATTTGTAAAGCATGAAGTGGACTTTTACCTAGAATTGGATTCTCAGGGTTTTGAATACGTGAATATAAAACTTGGTTAGTTTCAAACGTTTCAACTCCACCGCTATAATCAGTTAATTGATATTCTTTAATAATATCTTCTAATTTGCTTTGTTGGTATATTTTACCAGTTGGAATAATTTTCATTCTATTAGCTGGTAAGTTGTATAATGCTGATGGTGTAGCACCTCTATAACCTTGTAGCTTATAACCGAATGAACTACCATAAACAGATGTTTGTATTAATTCATCCATCATCCACTCATTACGACCTTGTAAAACATTAGGCTTTTCTAATAGCTTTAAATACTCGCTATTTTCAACCTCAACTACTTTACCGCCAACAGTCTTATAATGCTTAAATATACCGTTACTATACATAGTAGCTTTCTTCATAATAACACTATACAACTCAGGAGTAGTGTTAAATACTTCAGCTTCTTTATCGTCAACAGATACCCATAAAGGAGTTTTACCGTTAAAAATTTGCGATTGTGTAAATACTGGTGTTTGGGTGTAAGTATCTTTACCTCTAAAGTAACCTAAACGACTTGCGATGTATTGTATCGGTGTAAATGCCATGAAATAATATTTTTTTAACAAATTTACATATTATTATCAAAAATTGATTAATTTTGTTAAAAGATTAACATTCTATGAAAAAAGAAGTTACATTACAAGATATTAAGAAGCTAAAAAAAGATAAGCTAAAACAAGTTAATACTAATGAAATAGTTAAGAAATGACTTTAGAAGAAATATTAAAAAACAAGCAAGAGGCTATTAATATCAAAAAGAGTGCTTATAAGCATTCAGACGTAGTAAATAACCACATTATTAAAGAAGATAATGAAAACGTTACTAAGGTACTTTTAGAAGATGACGAACAAGATAATGTTGTAAAAGTTATTGCTAATACATATTATTGGTTGGATTCTCATGGTGATGTACACGTTAAAGGATGTTTCACTAAATCAATAAAAGAGAATCAAGATAAGATATTTCACTTTGATAATCATGAGCATTCATTTAATTCAAAGGTAGGTAAAGTTAAATCTGTTAAAGAAGTTAATGTTAATTGGACTGATTTAGGAGTTAACAAAGATGGTAAAACTATTTGCGTTATTGGTGAAACTGAATTGATTGAAGATTATAATTGTCAAGTATATGATGCTTACAAGAATAATGAAGTAAATCAACACTCAGTAGGTATGCAATACGTTAACTTGCAAATTGCAGTTAATCAACCACAAGAAGTAGAAGCCTATAAATTATGGAATGAAGTATATCCAATGTTGGGTAATCCTGAAACTGCTGATAAAATGGGTTACTTTTGGGTAGTTAAAGAAGCTAAATTAAAAGAATATAGTTGTGTATTGTGGCAAGGTTCAAACTCGCTAACTCCAACTGTTAAAAATATTGATGCCGTTGACAATAACACATCAAACAATGAGCCATCAAAAGATACTCAGGAAGAACAAAAACAATTTTTTATTAATCTATTAAAAAAGTAAGATGAACAAATTTGAATTATTCCTACAAACTAAAGGAATTACAAACGAAGTATTCGCTACTAAATCTGCTGAAGATATGGCTGGTTTATATAACGAATTTAACGCTAACGTATCAAAAGAAATTGAAGAGTTAGTATCTACAAAAGCTGACAAAGAAGCTATTGAGAAAATGGTTAACGATTTGAGAGATTCTCAAATGGAACAAATGAAAAACTTAAACGAAGCATTAAAAGAAATCGGTCTTTCTATTAAAGCATCTAAAGAGTCTAATTCAGTTGTTAAAGAATCTTCTATTAAAGAAGCGTTAAAATCTAATGTTGATTCAATCAAAGGATTGAAAGACTCTCCATCTGCTCCTTGGGTATCTATGGAGGTTAAAGCAGTTGGTACAATGTTAGAAAGTGCTAACGTATCAGGTGGTAACGTTCCAGTTGAGCAACGTATCGCAGGATTAAATACTATCGCTTCTCGTAGAGTAAGATTGATGGATTTAGTTTCTAGAGGTCGTGCAACTTCAAACATTATTTCTTGGGTATATCAATCAGGTAAAGAGGGTTCTGCTGGTGGAACTGCTGAGGGTGATACTAAAAACCAAATTGATTTCAACTTAGTTGTTGCTTCTCAATCAGTTGTTAAACGTACTGCTTTCATCAAAGTATCTACTGAGATGTTAGATGATATCGATTTTATCGAATCTGAAATTAACAACGAATTGTTAAGAGAGTTAAACAAAGATGTTGAGTTAACTGCTTATTCAGGTAACGGTACTGCTCCAGCTATGAATGGTGTTAGAACTACTGCTACTGCTTTCTCTGCTGGTGATTTCGCATTAGCTGTTGACAATGCAAACGAGGCTGATGTATTAACAGTTGCAATTAACCAAATTGCTATTGCTGACCAACCTGAGCCTACTGCTATCTTATGTCATCCTACTGATATTGCTAAATTATTAGTAATTAAAGTTAGTGCTACTGATAAACGTTATGTTGACCGTTTACAAATGATTGCTGGTCAATTGTCTTTAGATGGTATTCCAATTATCAAAACTACTTTGGTAACTGCTGGGACTTACTTGGTAGGTGCTTTCAATTTAGCTACATTGTACGATTTAGGCACTTTATCTGTACAAATGGGTATTGATGGTAATGACTGGACTAAAAACTTACGTACTATCATCGCTGAGTATAGAGGTGCAATGGTTGTTAAAAACAACGATAGAACAGCTTTCGTAAAAGGTACTTTCTCAACTGATAAAGCGGCTTTAGAAACTGCATAGTAATAATATAGGGAGTTGAAATATACTCCCTTAATTCTACCAATTATGGAAAAAGTAGTTAAAGAAAAAGTAGTTAAAGAAAAAGTAGTTGACTTAGAGCAATTCGATGGAGAATTAGAGTTTGAATGTACTGGTAAATCAAAACATTTAAATGCTGGTTTGAAAGTTAATCTTCACTTTGACTTAGCTAAGTTGTTTAAACGATTAGGATATATTAAATAATGGGAATAGTAATAAATAGTGAGTTTGTAGGTAAGTACGCTTTAAATCTTAACCAATATAACATTGATAAAATTGATAGTTATATTGAAAAGTATGAAAAGTATTATTTATCTAATATGTTAGGTGCTGAATTATACGCTTTATTCATAGCTGATTTAGACGTGAATAACGTTCCACAAACGACTATTTATGAAAACATATTTAATTCATTCATTAGAGATTACAATTCTACTGTATCTACTTCAAATGGTATCAAAGAAATGTTACTAGGATTTATATTTTATCATATTACGTCCGATATGGTAGTAAATCAAACGAGTATAGGTGGTACAAAGGCAAAGAATGAGAATAGCACGGTAATGGGTAAAAATGCAAGTATTACTACAAGATTTAACGAAGCAGTAGATACATACAAAGCAATTCAATGTTATATCTTAGATAATAGCGTTGATTACCCTACTTTCAATGGGCAACCGATTAAATATGAATACTTCTTTTAATGAGAGATATATACGACATAGTAAAAGATGAAATATTTGATAATATCAATACAGAAGTAAAGGTATTACGTGTTATTTCAGTTGTAGGTACTACTCAAAAAATAGAAGTTTGTAATAATAAATGGGTTAGAGTTGGTCAATACATGACCGATTCAAGTAATAAGCAATGGAAAGTTATTGATATTGATAGCAACGGTTACATATCTTTAACTAAGCCAACTGGAGTAAATGACATAGTTAAACGTCAAACATTAGATGTTAAGAGTCCTATTTGGTTATTTGGTACTCATATATCAGCTAATAACGAATACTTGCAAAAAGGTGTTGATTCACGTTTAAAACTACCTATTATATGGTTAGTTGAAAACATAGGTGAAGAGGAATATGACCAAACTAGCAACATAGAAAGACGTTCAGATATTAGAGTGTTTTTCTTAGATGACAATAATCCTGAGCAGTTCGATAATGTTGATTATAGACAAAAGGTTGTAAGTCCTATGATAGCTTTAAAAGATGAGTTTTTACGTGTTATTAATTCAAATGTATTATTCGAAAATTACGGAAGTTGCAGAACTAGACCTATTACAAGATTTGGTAATGAAGATGAGAAAGGTAGTATTGAAAATATCTTAGATGAAAATTTGAGTGGTGTTGAATTAAGAATAACACTACCGATAAACAAAAGTGGTAATTGTAAATGTTAAAATTATAAAAAATGGCAATTAATGATGCGTGCCTTTGTGGTACTGGAATGAACAATACTGGTTTAGTTACTTGTATAAAAGGGTTCAAAAAAACAACTGGAATGTTAATCGTTCCAATATTAGCAAATGATGGTACTAGAAATTCTATTGACCTATCTACTGCTATTGATATGGATGCTAAAGTTAAACATTTAGACCCATCTAAAAGATTCTACCCAGTTAACGACTTAAAAGATGTTGAGTTGCCAACTGCTGAAAGTAGATTTGAAACTGCTAAAGATGGTAGTAAATTCAAATTAGCTGATGGTATTAAGTCTTTTAAAGCGACTATTTACGAAGCTGGTTCAATGTTTGCATCTAAATTACAAGGTGTATCATGTGAAAAATACGGTGTGTATTTATATGATATTGATGGTAATTTAAGAGGTATTAAAGATGGTAATTTACTTTACCCAGTTGAGATTGGTGGATGGGATGCTATATTTATGGATTCAACAGATGATAATGTTTCTAAAATTCAAGTTCAATTTGACTTTGATATTTTATTGAAAATTTCTCGTTATTGGATTTTATCTAGTACAGATTTAGGAGTTAATCCTAACACTTTATTAGGTTTAGTAGATGCTAACTTAACTGAGGTTTCAAGTGGTGCTACATCAACTGTATTAACTATTTCTTCTGATTATGGTAGTGGTTTAACTGCTTTACCAATTGTTGGATTAGTTACTGCTGATTTCTCAGCTTATAACGATACAGATAGTGCAGTTGTTACTTTAACTGTTGCTGAGTCTACTACTGTTGATGGTGAATATACATTAACTTATACTTCACAAACTGTTGCAGACAAAGTAACTATTAAAGTGTTACCAGCTTCAGGATATGAGGGTAGCGTACAAGTTACTATCTAATGAGATATAAAATAGATTTCCATCCTAGCCATTTAGAGTTAGGATGGGATTCTTTTAAGGCTTTATTTCCACATATTGAAGAAAGCTATTTAAAGGAATGTTGGGAAAAGAAAAACGGTAAGATTAAGAAAACAAAAAAGGCTAGTAATTAACACTAGCCTTTTCTTTTTAGTCGATTGTTTTCAACTTGGCAACTTCTTGAATAATCTTAATTATATCATCTTTAATTAGCTTAGTATTATTTTCAATCTGAATAGTAATACCGTTATTTTCGTCAAATATTATTTTTATCATTTTTATTTCAAATTTACAACCTAAATCAATACTATTTTATATTTGTTCAAATATTAACATCTTTATTAAATTATGTTTAATTTTGTAGTATGTCGTTAAATGATACTATTTTATATAAATACTATAAAAAAGCTAAACTTCTAAAAGAATTAGATGCTTGGTATAAGTCATTTGATGCTAATACTAAAGAATTTGTTTTAGAATTAGTACAGAATAAACAGTTAAAAGAAAAAGGAGTTGATGGTAAAGGGCAAATAATAGGTACTTATAGTTATGCTACTGAATTAATAACAAAAGGTCGTAAACAACAAGGAGATCATTATACATTAGAAGATACTGGTTATTTCTTTAACAGTATGGAAGTCGAAGTAACGGAAGCATTACTTTACATAACTGGAGATGGTAAAAAGGGCAAAGATAATTTATATAATAAATACGGTGATTACATAACAACGTTAACAGATGAAAATATTAAATTACTTCAAGAAATTATTAAAACGAAATACATCGAATACGTACAAAGGGTATTACTTAGCGATTGACGAACTGCCATTACATAATTGGATTCAATGCCATGATGGGAAAATAGAGTTTGTTAGAAATGATTTAAAGAAAGGTAATGATTTAAGTGATGTTGAAGTATGGACTAAAATACAAGATGAATACTTACATGAATTTGGACTTAATGAAGCGTTTTTAAACCTAATGAATATTCAAATCGAAAAGGCACAAGCTGAACTAGATTTTGTAATAACTGAAAAAAGGCAAGTATTAAACAAAATAAATCAATTAGAAGCTAAGTTACAACAAATGATAGTTAGTAAAGGCGAAAATATTGACGTAAAAGATGTAATAATTTATATAAATAGGCACTTTAAAACGAGCCATACAATATACACTATTACAGTAGATGAATACTTTAGAATGATTAACATTTATACAAAAGAGAATGCCACAACCAATTAAGAAAAGTGATATAATCGAGGGTAAGATACTCGATGGTTTAATTAGTGAATTTGAACGTGCAAAAGTCGTGAATGATGAATTTAATAAGTCATTAAAAGAAAGTGCTACGTTATTAAAGTCTAAATTAAGCAATTCTAAGGTAGATAATACTGCGAGTTTGAACGCTCAAAAAGAAGCAATAGCAGAAAGTAACCGTTTACTTAAAGAAAAGATAGCATTAGATAAAGCAAGTCAACAGAATGCAATTACTGAGGAAAAACTTAAACAACAAAAGTTACGTACTCAGAAAATGGAAAACGCTGAGATTGAAAAAGAAATTAAAGCTAAAACAAGACTAGATTCTATTTATATGCGTTTTAACGACAAATTAAAGCGTACTAGGGATGAATATAGAGATTTAGCAATACGTAAAGAGGCATTCAATAATTTATCTACTAAAGAAGAAATTAAACTAGCTACGCTTGAAAAAAGAGTGGGTTATTATGACAAAGCATTAAAAAAAGTAGATGCTACAATGGGAATGCACCAACGTAATGTAGGTAATTACTCAATGGCTAATGGTACGTTATCAAATTCAGTTAATCAATTAACTAGAGAGATGCCAGCGTTCGGTAATTCAATAGGTACTGGATTTATGGCTATTTCTAACAATTTACCTATCTTTTTTGATGAGATTAAGAAGTTAAAACAAGCTAATATTGATTTACAAGCTACTGGACAACCTACACAAAGCATATTAAAACAAGTTGCTGGTAGTGTTTTTAGTGTTGGTACTGCTTTAAGTGTTGGTGTAACTTTGCTTACTATTTATGGAGCAAAAATGATTGAATGGGTAGGTTCATTAAGTAGTGGAAATGAAGAGTTGAAAAAACAACAAGAACTTAATAAAAAGAATAACGAAGAAACACAAAGAAAAAATAAATTTATAGGCGAAGAAGTACAAGCATATGGAGGTTTAATTTATCAACTTAAACAAACTAATATAGGAAGTAAAGAACGTTCTGAATTGATTAAAAAGATAAATGACCAATACGGTACAACATTACAAAATTTAAGTGATGAGGATAAATTTCAGGCTCAATTAAATTCAAGTTTGCATGATTATATTGAAATGAAAAAAGCTGAATTTACTTTAATTAGAAATGAAGAAAAAAGAACATCTGCATTTAGTCAACAAGAATTAAATGAGCAAAATATAAAATCATTAGAAAAACAATTAAAACTTAAAAAATCATCTTATTTACAAGATAAAGAAACGTTTGATAATTTATCTAAAGAAAGTATGTATTCAAGTCGAGAAATTGACCAATTGAGAATACAACGACAACAGAAAGAAACAGCTGATAGAATAGGAAAATATGAAGCGATGCAAAAAGAGTTGAGAGATGAATACGACAAAAAAGATAAATTAGAAAAATGGCAATTAGCTTTAGCTGGTGGAGATATTGAACTACAAAAAAAACTAGGTTTATATAAAAAAGAATTTAGAGAAAATGATACAAAAGATGCTAAAGAAAAGCTACAAGAAATTAAAGACTATACTCGTGAAATAGAAGATGAACGAATTAAAGCAATGAATGAAAGTTTAGGTCGTCAACAATTAGAAATATACATACGTGAAACAAGACGTATCGAAGACTTAAAAAAAGAATTAGGTAATGAAAAACAGAAAGCCGTTTTAATAAAAGAAATTGAAACTAATATGATAGCTGATATTTTAAAGCTAGAAGATGACTTTTATAAAGAACAAGAAAAAAAACGTAATGAACACATGAAAGTATTATCTGACCAATTAGATGAGTTAGATAATTTAGATTATAATAGAGCAGTTGAAAACTTAGAGCGTATAAATAAAGTACGTGAAACTAATCTTTACAATTCAGATGCAAATGATAAGCAAATAGCTAAGATAACACGTCAAAATCAAATTGATATGTTAGAAGAAAAGATATTATTAGCTAAAAAGTATGGTAAAGAAACAACAGATTTAGAGTTAGAACTTGCTAAATTACGTCAACAGAAAATAGCAAATGTTACTAAGACTGAATTTATCAATTTAATGAAGCCTATTATAGAAGCTGAAATTAAGATGAGCCAAAAAAGAGTTGAGTTATTGGATAAAGAAATGGCTAAACGTCAAGAAGCATATAATCTTTATACTGAACTTGCTAAAAACGGAACTATTCAGGCACAACAATCTTTAGCATTAGAACAACAAGCAATAGTTGAAGCAAACAAGAAAAAAGCCGAAGAAATGAAACGTCAAGAGCGTTTAAAGTTTGCTGAAAGTGCATTTAGTGCGTATGCTAGTAATGTTGATAAAGGCGAAAAGAATCCATTATTAAAGACTATTACAGACATGACTTTATTACGTCAATTTATTTCTTCTATGCCATCATTCTTAGTAGGTACGGAAGATACTGGAGCAAATGGTAATGGAGTTGATGGTAAAGGTGGTTTTCATGCAATATTACATCCTAATGAAAGGGTTATGACCAAAGAACAGAATGCAATGTTAGGAGGTCTTAAAAACGATGAAGTAGCTGAAACAATAGCAAATGTAAGAAGTGGTAAAATAGTCGCTTTAAAACAAGATAAAGCTGGTAATAGTTTTGATTTAAAACCGTTATTAAATGAGATTCAAGAATTAAAGCAAGTTATTAGACAAAAACCTGAAACGAATATAGAATTAGGGCAAATTGTACAAGGTGCTATGGAAATAGTACAAACAACAAAACAAGGTAATACAGTTAAACGAAATAGATACATAGTATGAAGCATTATTTAAACGGTATAGAAATTTCACCTAGAAATATACATGAGATAGGTTTTAAAAGTACATGGAGCGACAATGTATCAGTAAACGATAAAGGTGATAGAGAATTAAGTCTAAATGTTGATTCAGTTATATTACCAAATGAGGGTAAAGAAATTATACAAAATTGGATTACTCAAAAAGGAGTATTTGAGGGTGTACCTTACGATATTCACATGAATAATGGAACGGTATTAAAATACTATATTGATTTAATCGATGGTGCTAAATATCGTGAACGAGATGTAACTGTAAAGATTAAGAAACGTAAAGCATATGATAATTTTTATCAATTAGCACGAGATACAAGTTTTGACTTATTTAAAGTTAAAGGTGTTAGTTATAATATTTTTGATATACCGTATGTAATTATTCCACAAAATCAAGTTGAATTAGGTATAACAGTTTCAATATCTGTTTTTGTTATGAGTAAAACAATAATTGAAGAAATACGCAAAACTGCTGAATTAATAGCTGAATCAATAAATTCACTAATTCCAAGTGTTGGTGCTGGTGTTGTTATTAATATTGGTGCAATTGCACTAGCTATTATAAAACTAACCTTACAAATAGCTTATGTTATAGCTTTAATTATTGCTTTAAAGAAGCTATTAGACCAACTTAGAGAGTTAATATTTCCAAAGGTTAGAAACTTCAAAGGATGCAAAGTTAAAGATTTACTTTCTCAGTCATGTGCTTATTATGGTTATGGTTTTCAATCTACTTTACTAGATTCAATTGATGGATTAACTATTTTACCAGTACCATTAGTTAAAGCTAAAAGAAAGGGTTTTAAAAGTGTATTTGATTATATACAGAATGATTTAAACTATGCTTTTACAAAAGGTTATCCAACTGGTCAAGATTCAACTCCTACTTTATGGACATTGATTGAAGAAATGGAAAAAACATTTAATGCAAAATGTAAAGTAATTAATGGAGTTGTAAGATTAGAGCGTATAGACTACTGGAAAAACACAACTACTACTGCATTACTTCCATCTTTAACACTTCAAGACACTAGACAAGATGAATATGAATTTAATACATTTGATGCGTGGCGAAGATATTATATACATTTACAACCTGACTATGCAGACCAATTCACACTAGATAATTATGATAATGTAGATAATGAGCAGTCAACAGAACCTTTAAATGTAAGTAATGCTAATCGTGATATTATTTGTGTAAAAGGACTTAATGACCGTTCAATAAACTTTGCACAAGGTACTAGAAAAACTAAATTAAATTGGTTAGAAAAACGTGTTAGAGATTTATTTAAGTTAGTTGATAAGATAGCAAATACTTCATATTCTAGTCAAATAAATAATAGAGTTGGTGTTTTAACTATTTCAAATCAATTTTACGGTGTTACAAAGTTACTTTATACAGTTAATGGTAAACAACCATCAAACTACTTAGATTATGTTGGTGCTAAAGGACTTTGGACTAAATACCACTATATTAACCAAATTCAATTAAACGGTTATAAAATAAAAGAAAATGTTAAATGTTTAATGAATGAAGAATTATTTGTAAATTTGTTAACTAATAACTGGGTGCTAATTGATGGTAAAAGATGTGAGATTTTATCTTTAGAATATAAAGAAAATGATTCACAAGCTATTATAACATTTAGAGAGCCTTTTGATTACTCAACTGGTAAAGTTAAAACGATTGAAATTGATGGATAAGGATATACAAGATAATATTGATAAGATTGAAGAACTAAAAAAAGGACTTCAAAATAATGTTAATGAGTATAATAAAACTTATTCAAAATTAACAAGTGAGCAAAAGAGCGAAATATCAGGTAAACATTTTGAAATGAATAAACTATTTGAAATGTTGAAAACTGGTATAATTGATGAAAATTATGTTGAACAAATAAAATCTAAATATGAGCGTTAAATTTACTAATCATAGATATACAGATATATTTGGTAATACTAATACTTTTTATCGTGCTAATGCTGGTGATAAAATAACGTTTAAGACCGATTTATATAGTTCAATAGATTTCGTTGAAGATGATGAAAATCCTATTAGATACGACTTTATACAAGATGAAATTCAGTTACAAGGAAGTAAATCATTTTTAGATTTAGGTTTTAGAGTTGGTGATTCAATTATATATAAATTGTATTTGAGGTCAACAATGGCAGTACATACAAGTACAACTAGTGCTATTACTTATATTTCAGACCAAGTAATTAAAACAACTGCTGGTATAGGTGGTTATTTTGATGAAAGTTTATACTTAACTACTATTTCAGTAGCTAGATATCATGCTGATCTAGAAGTTAACTTTAATCATATTTTAAATAGTGCTAATCCATCTTTTAATTCTTTAATTGATGGAGAAGAAACTAAACTAAAATTTAGTGGTATTAATTCACTTGCTTTAGCTACTCCATTAAATGCTTCTATAATTGGTAATCAATCAGGCGAATACTTAATAAGTTCAACTATTGAATTTATAGGTACAGAATCAGGTTCACCAATTCAAAAAAGAAAGTATGAAGTTACTATAACGTTTATTGTACCGTTTAGAGATGAATTAAGCTACGAATTAGGCGAATGCTTAAAGTTAGCAGTTAGATATAAGTTGTATTCAAAAACGGATGAAATAAGTCATGTATATCAATCTGATTATTCAGACAATGCAAATACTGGTTATTTTGGTGAAGCATTTAACGTAGGTGTAATAAATTCAACTTTAACTGCTCCATTTACAGAATTAGACTATGCAAGTGCGAACACAAAAACTATTGCAATTGATACAAGTGCAACTAATTTATACATTGGTGCTGGTTATGTATCTATTGATGAAGCATACTACAAAAATAAAGTGAGTAATCAAGTTGCTTTATCATTAATGTTGAATGCTTATGTTCCTTTAGCAGTTGGTACTTATACAAGTAATGGTGGATTATATACAATTCAAATAGTAAGTATTACAACGGTAGGAACTGTTAAAACAATAGTATTAACAGTTACCCCATTAACTGGATTTAGCGACTTAATAGAAAGTTTTGATAGTTCAGATAGATTATTTCAAATTTGGGTAAATGCTGGAACTGTTAACCATTTAATATTTAATAACCAACTTACTAAATCATTTGCTACTAGTGTACCGTTAACTACTGATTTATGTACGTTAATGCGACATAATTTAAACACTACTACTGCAACACTTCAAACAATAGATAAAACTAATACAGAAGATGATTTAGCGTTATATAGTGTGTTTGATTTACCAACTAATACTATTTACGATGGTTTAAGAATATCTATTATAGCGAAAAACTCAGTTACTTTAGAAGATTTTGACCTAGAAAGTTTATTTTTTGATTTCGGAGGCTATACAATAAATGGTAGTGGTCAATACTTAATTAATACTTCAGTTTCAGTTAGTAATAATCTACCGAGTACAAGTGCAAAAAAAATAGCTTCTATTTCATTAGATTTAGGCACAGATAAGCTATCGTTATACTATCCTTTTTTAAATAGATGGGAATACTGGCAAACATTATTAACTGCATCTAGTGAATTTTATCCTAATCAGAATAATAAATGGTTAAATTACATTACTGGTGATTGGAAAGTATACGCTAAAATATCTTTAGAAAATGAAGTAAGCTACTACAAAGAAATTGAAGTGCCTATTTCTGACTACGATACTGAACCTTTATTAAGTTCAAATATTGAATTATACCGTCAAGATGGAACGTTAACTACTAGCTTGTTTAGTGGCGAAATAATGACTATTAAAGCAGTACATACATTTAGTGGTTATGTCGAAGATGATTCATGGGGAATGATTACAATAGAACCTTTTGAAAATTCACCACGTTACATACTTTCAACAATAGTAGCTTATGATAATGATATAAATAATCCATTAAAACCAATTTCAGGAAGTTATGCAACTAAAGCAAGTACTGGATTGTTTGAGATTACAATAAGTTGTTTATTAGACGTAGATAAATTAGATGATAAATCAAAAATAACATCTAAAATATTTCTAGATAAACTTGTAGCATACGGTTTTGAATTTGATAATGATGGACTAGTACAATTTGATGATAATACATACGCACAACCTGATTAATATATAATAAAATGAGTAAATTAAAAGAACAAACTTTATTTTCTGCAAGTTCAATAAATAATAAGGATTTATTTTGGATAAGTAAATACATTTCAGGTACTGAGGGAAGTGCTGGCACATATTCAACATTTAGAATTACTGCGGGTCAATTAAGAAGTTTATTAACTAAACAATATACTGAGGAAATAACACCAGTAACAGTAGGAAGTGTTAATACTATTACACATAACTTAAATACTAAGGCGGTTATAGTTCAAATGTATGACCAAGGAAACGACAATGTACAAATAATTGCAGAAATTAAAACACCTACCGTAAATACAGTAACGGTTACATTTAGTGAAAATCCAGTTGGAACAGTAACAGTAGTAATTATTGGTGCATAATGAATTTAGAAAATAGAACATATATAGTAGCTGAAAAAGTAAGTTTACCTATTACACGTGCTGAATGGTTGCCTTTAGTTAGCCAAGATGATTGTGAATGTGAACCTTATTTAGTTTGTGCTAGTGATAGTGGTAATAGTTGGGAAAACGACTATACAAGTGCATGGATTAAACTATTTTCTAATTCTGATACTTGTACATTTAATCTTAAAAAAGATGGTGTTTTAGTAGCTACTCAACCAACTCCACAAAGTTTTGTAAATGATGACTTTTCTAAATACATTACTTTAGATTGGTTTGAAGTATTTACAAATGATGGTATAGGTTGTTATTCAATTGATATTGATTATACTATTGCGGGAGTTACTGATAATATATTTTGGGGTGAATATAAGCTATATGAATACAGTAATTTTGTAGTTGATAAAACAGTACGATTAAAAGCAGTATTTAACTCTAATCAAAGTATTGAGGGAATAGATTTCACTAATACTAATGTAGTAGATACATTTAGGTTTAAAGGTTATTTTGGGGATAGGCAACCACAAACAGAAATAGACAATATTATTTACTCAAATCGTGAAATGAAGAAAGTAACACGTGAAAACTTGAATAAATACACTTTGACTACTGTACCTTTAAAATATAACGGTTATATAGATAGAATAGTTGATTTAGTTTTATTAAGTGAAAATGAATTATACATTTCTGATTTTAACGCTTTAAATCCAAGCTATAACTATTTAGATTTACCAGTTATACTGTCTGAAAGTCCCGAAATTAAATATAATGATGGGGTTAGAAAGGCGAGTTTAACGGCTACATTCAGCGATAAAATAAAAAATTCACGTTCTTACTTTTAAATGTTAGAATATTAACAAAAATAATTAAATTTGTATTATGAAGATTTTAAGTCCAATAGAAACTAATATAGTTACTTATACTGCTAGTACTACATTAACAAAAGTAGATAGTAGTAAATTAGTAATTATGGATGTTGCTAGTTCTAATAACGTAACTGTACCTCCTAACTCTAGTGTTGCATTTCCAATAGGTACACAAGTATACATATATCAAAAGGGGTTAGGTCAAACTACAATAGTAGCTGGTGTTGGTGTTACGGTTTTAGCTAATAACGGTGTTTTAGCTATGGGTAGTGCTGGCGAAGAACTAATAACTGGTAAATTAACTAAAACAGATATTAATACTTGGTTATTTGAGAATAATATAAATTATACTGATTTAACAAATTTAAGTGCTTCAAATCTGACAAGTGGTACTGTTCCAACTGCAAGAATGGGAAGTGGAACGGCAAATTCATCTACTTTTTTACGTGGTGATGGTTCATGGCAAACACCACCTTCTCCTTCTGGAGTTTTTGGTATTTCTAATAGTTCTGGAGTTTATACATTTTACGCAACATTAACTTTAGCAATGGCAGGTGCAGTTGCAGGAAATGTAATCGAAATGTTCGCTGATTATACAGAAACTGGAGCTGTTACTATTACATTTATTCCTGGTGTTATACTTCAAGGGAATGGGCATACTTACAAGCATACTTCAGCAGATTCAACACACACTTTTAAATTCAATCAATCTGATAAATATCAAGTAAAAAATCTTTACATTGAAAGAACGAATGCAACTGGTGGGGCAGTTTTATGGTCGACTGCAGATTTATATGGTGGTCAACCTGCAATATCTGTTTTTGTAATAGGAGAAGCATTAACAATTAAAACAAATAGATATGCAAGTTCATGTTCTGGAAACACTGTTTATGAAATAATCGGTGTTGATTTTATACTTACAGCTTCTGGGCAAGTTTATAATAGTACATTAAAAAAATGTAATATAACATCTGACTCAGCTTCAACCGTAACATTAGTTCAAAACTCAACAATTCACAATACAAACGTATATCATTTAGGAACACAAGTGGCATTATCACAAGTGAATGCTTTTAATTCAACTTGTATATCTGTTTCAAGTGGTGTTTGTACAGAAATGTTAGAGGTGATAGGTTGTTTTTTTTCAACTGGTTCTGGTGTGTGTGTTGGTGCTAGTGGAATGTCGCCAAAATACAGTAACAGTATTTTTATTTCATCTACAAGTTTTGCTATACAACAAAACTCTGGCTATTGTGAAGTGAATAACTGCACATTAAAAACTTACGCAAATTATTGTACGAGTGTAAATAATGCAATGTTTAATGGTTGTAGATTTATTGCTTACGGTTCAGCAGTTGCAAGTGCAGGGAATAGTTATTTTTCAAATTGTTCTTTTTATTGTTATTACAATAATGCAGGAGGGCATGGACTCATAAACACCGTTTCAGCAATGAACTTTATTACAAATTGTGATATAAGAGTAACTAATGCTTCAGCTAATTGTCTTTATGCAACAGCGACAGCATCAAATAAATATTCAAATAATAACTTCATAGGTGCTACAACTCCAGTAAATGCAAATGTAACACAAGGAATTTCAAACACGCAAGATTCACAAGGAAATATTTTAATTTAATAACTATGAATAATTTAATTCAAATAGTAGTTCAAGAAACTGCTGTTGACCAAAGAAGGTCTTTGGCACAATATGGAGAAGGTCAATTCCCAGAATTACAAAAGGAAATCATTTATTCAGAACTTACAACTTCTGAGAAAGCAATTTACGATAGCTTTATTGAAATGATAAAAAGTAAATAATGAACGAATTTGAAAAAACAGTTGTAGGTATAGTTAGTGCAGTAATAGTCGGTGCAATTGCTAGGTTATTTACTAGCCACGCTAAAAACCATGATAATTTAATCAAATTAGAAGTTGAGGTTAATCAAATTAAGGCTTCTAAAGACCACAATCACGAGCAACTAGAGAAACTATTTGAAGAACGTTTTAAACGCTTTGAAGATAAGCTAACGCACATGGATAATACTATAAGAACTAATTCAGAATACTTCAAAGTATTAGTAGACGAAATAAAAAAAAAATAACGTAAAATATAACTAATTTGTTAATTATGAATATAATAGAAAACATTAAGAAGCCTACACCTCGTAAACACAAAATAGCTGGTCGAATTGCTACGGCTTTATCAGTTGCTTCTTTAACAGTTGCAGAAAGTGGTATTGTAGATTCACGACCATTAATTAAAATAGCTTTACAAACGGTTAGTGCTATATTTGGTACTCAGGCAGTTTACCACGCACAAAAGACTTTAAAATAATGGTTGAACTTATCGCAGTATTTTTAATATTAAGTACTGTAATGATACTTAAACAAATAGATAACAATGAAGACGGGAATTAAAGGAATAGAATTAATTAAAAAGTTTGAGGGATGCAAATTAACTGCTTATAAATGTCCTGCTGGTTTAATGACTATTGGATGGGGTAATACTTATTACTCAAACGGTTCAAAAGTTAAAGTAGGCGACAAAATAACACAACAACAAGCTGACGAATTACTATTAACTCTATTACCTAAATATGAGAAAACAGTAAATAATAATATTAAAGTAGCTTTAACACAAAATCAATTTGATGCTTTAGTTTCATTTTGTTGGAACTGCGGAAGTTCAAATACTTTATTCTCAAAGGTAAATACTAATGCAAGTGATTTAATTTCATGGTGGCAAACTCACTATATTACTGGAGGCGGTAAAACATTAAAAGGTTTAGTGAATAGACGTAAAGCAGAAAGTGAATTATATCAATTAAAATAACTACCTTTACAACGCATATTTTCTATTTTAGTTTTAAGAGTGTAAAGAAATTTACACTTTTTTTATTAAATATAGTTTGTAATTAAATAAAATTAGTTACATTTGTCAAAACTAATAAGAAGAAATATGAAAGAATTTAAGATACACTTAAGAATACTAACGTTTTGGGGCTTGGCGCAGTACGAATTTTAAACACAAAAATGTAATATGAAAACGATACAAGAAATAGCACAATGGGTAATAGACAATAGATATCCGAAAAGTGAGAACAACAAAGTAAGCGATGCTGAAATGTACCATACTTTAGTAGAAGCGATGAACCAAGTATTGTGCCAATCCTCTGTTAGTAGGCGGAGCGAACAGTTAAAATGCTCATGTGAGCCAGTCTCATTAGATGGTAAATACACTAATTGCAAGCACTGTACAAAAATTTTGCAACTTAAACCGTGAGCATTTTAATTGCTACTAACGTTTTGCAATTTGGCTTAGTGCCGTTTTAAAAGATAAACTAATTTAACAACACAAATATTATGAGTACAGAAAATAGTTATAAAAAACACGAAGATAAGGCATTGAGCCAAATTGCTGTTATATGGCGTAAATTTTTGCCTTTCATTCCTATTATTGGAATACCACTGACAATTATATTTCATCAAGTTTATGGAGATACAGGGATAGAAAACAATACTATAAATTGGATAACTGCATTTATACAGGCTTTTTCGATAGTTATTTTGGTTTATGCCATATAACTAACTGCTAACCGTAACTCAATTTAAAAGTGTTAATTATAAACTAGTTAACACTTTTTTATAACAATTTATTACTATAACAATATATAATTAAATATAATTGTTTATCTTTGTAAAAATTAAATAATAGAAATATGGCAAAAGCACAAATTGAACTAGATGAAATTCTAGTAAATGAAGCTAAAAGAATAGCTTTGTTAAATGACTTAAATCATTCTAAGCAATCAGTTACATTATTAGCTTATAGAATAATGTCAGACTGCATTAAATACCTAGATGATGAAGATTTCCAACAAATAACTGGTTTAAAAAAATAGAGATATGAATATTAAAGATTTACAAAAACCTATTCCAATTGAAAATATTGATTTTAGAGTACAATCAATCAATAAAGGTGGATTTGCTACAATATTAGCTTATAAAGATGCTAGAGTAGATATGCAACGCTTAGACGATGTTTGTGGTGCATTAGGTTGGAAACGTGAACACACACGAGATAACGCTAACTGTATTGTATCTATATGGGATGAAAAGACTAATCAATGGATAAGTAAAGAAGATACTGGAACAGAAAGCAATACCGAAAAAGAGAAAGGTCAAGCTTCGGATAGTTTTAAACGTGCTTGTTTTAATTGGGGTATTGGTAGAGAGTTATATGATTATCCATTAATTCAAGTTAAGTTAAATGATAGTGAATTTGACAAAGCAACTTGTAAGCCTACTTTTAACTTTAAATTAAAAGAATGGAAATGGTTTACACAATTTACAGAAAGCGGTAAAATATCTTACTTAGGTGTAAAAGATAATAATGGAATAGTTAGATTTCAATACGGAACTTATCAAAAATAGAAATTATGCAAAATAGAGAAGAACAACAGTACATGGAAGAAAACTACAACGGTGTAACTTTAACCACAGATTCAATTAACGTTATTCAAAATCAAATTGATTTAGTAATCAGAAACGTAGATTTAGGATTTACAAACTCATTAGAAGCGTTCGCAGTATTTAAAGAACTAGAGAAGCGTTTTAACGAAGCGAAAAAGCAAATAGATGAATTAGCTTACAACGAATCAGAAAAGTACGACAAAACGTTTAAAATAGGTGCTTATCAATTTACACGTGTTGAGGGTAGAAAACAATTTGATTTTAAAAACATTGATGAGTGGAAAGTCGCAAAAGAAAACCTAGTTCAAATTGAGAATAAATATAAATCAGTTTACGAGAATAATAAAAACGGTATTAGTTCATTAAATGAACAAACAGGAGAGGTTTTACAAACTCCAATAGTAACGTTTAGCAAAAGTAGTTTATCAGTTAAAAATAAATAAATAAATAAATAATAAGTATGTCAGCAATTTTAAATTTAAGCATTGATTTATCTAAAGTAGATAAAAGCAAATTAGTAGAGGGTAAATACCTTAATACACAAGTATTCATTAATGATGAGTCAAAGTACGGTAATAATGTTTCAGTTGCTTACAGTCAATCTAAAGAGCAAAGAGAAGCTAAAGAACCAAAACAGTATATCGCTAATGGTAAAGTCGTTTGGACAGACAACGTTATCAAAGTAGCTGAAAAGGAAGTTGAAAACGTAGTTAATGAACCTAAAAAAGATGATAGTTTACCATTTTAACAAAAAATAATTTAATATTTTTAAGTCTAGCTATCAATTAGTTAGACTTTTTTTTTGCAATAAACTGAAAATAATTTACTATTTCATGTAATTAATTAAAATTAAATACATATCTTTGTTTCAACAAAAGGAAATAAAACTTAGAAATTATGCAAACAATTTATTTATTATTCATTAACGGTAAATACCACAGTAGCTACATTAATAAAGATATAGCTATCTTAAACGGGGTTAAAAGCGAGTTATTATTTAACATTGAAGAAACTATCTTAGACGAACAAGATGAGTTTGAGTTATTATTAGAAGATGATAAACTAATCATTTACTCTAATACCGATAATAATATTGAATTTGATTATGATGTTGATTCAGATAGTCATGAGTTCGGTGGTGGTTCACCTGATGAAGATGGTCTAGGCTATTTAAAATCATTAACAAGTATTTCACTAGGTGGAAAGTCAATTGATGAAATGGGATTATCTAAAGAGTTTATTAGTCAATTTGAAAAGGAAGTAGAAACAATTAATTATAATCTTACATACAATGTATAAATTTGAATTACCTTACCAGTACCGTATAATGAGAATATGCGGTGCTGAACTTAAAAAAACAGAGCATATATTTAGAATTAAATCAATTATTCAAAAGCATAAAATTAGTTTAGTTTGTAGAAATAGAGATTTAGTTTTTAAACGTCAATTATTAATGTGGTATCTACGAAAAAACACTAATTTAAGTTTGTCAAGAATCGGACAAATTTGCGGTAAGAAAGACCACGCAACAACATTGCACGCATTTAGAACAGTTAACAACTACTTAGAATATAATGATAAAGTATTTAAAGAAACAGTTGACGAAATAAACACAGAATTAAAAGCAATATTCACAATTAAAGCATTTTAAGATGAAACTATTTAAAACTAAAACAGTAAAAAAAGCAGATTGGAGTGA
>Ga0315907_10002226_pt1 | contig 24890 bp, 21 predicted proteins | sample LakEriMetagenome_3_FD_203525 | JGI IMG/M metagenome (GOLD analysis project Ga0315907, IMG submission 203525) | Freshwater fungal communities from buoy surface, Lake Erie, Ohio, United States - Buoy 12 MA123 | ecosystem: Environmental > Aquatic > Freshwater > Lake > Lake biofilm | place: USA...
TACTACGCGCCCGACCCCAGCAGCCAGATCGCCTGCACCATCGGCGGCAACGTGGCCGAGAACTCCGGCGGCGTGCACTGCCTGAAGTACGGCCTGACGCTGCACAACGTGCTGCGCGTGCGCGGCTTCACGGTGGAGGGCGAGGCGGTGGAGTTCGGCTCGCTGGCACTCGACACGCCCGGGCTGGACCTGCTGCCGGTGGTGGTGGGCAGTGAAGGCATGCTGGCCGTGACCACCGAGGTGACGGTCAAGCTGGTGCCCAAGCCGCAACTGGCGCGCTGCATCATGGCCAGCTTCGACGACATCCGCAAGGCGGGTGACGCCGTCGCGGCGGTGATCGCCGCGGGCATCATCCCGGCGGGCCTGGAGATGATGGACAAGCCCATGACCGCGGCGGTGGAAGACTTCGTCCACGCCGGCTACGACCTGGACGCCGAGGCCATCCTGCTGTGCGAGAGCGACGGCACGCCCGAGGAAGTGGCCGAGGAGATCGGCCGCATGCTCGACGTGCTGGCCGGCGCCGGCGCCACCCGCATGGAGGTGAGCAAGGACGAGGCGCAGCGCCTGAAGTTCTGGAGCGGGCGCAAGAACGCCTTCCCGGCGAGTGGCCGCATCAGCCCCGACTACATGTGCATGGACTCCACCATCCCGCGCAAGCGCCTGGCCGACATCCTGCTGGCCATTGCCGAGATGGAACGCAAGTACCGGCTGCGCTGCGCCAACGTCTTCCACGCCGGCGACGGCAACCTGCATCCGCTGATCCTCTTCGACGCCAACGACCCCGACCAGCTGCACCGCTGCGAGCTCTTCGGCGCCGACATCCTGGAAACCAGCGTGCGCCTGGGCGGCACGGTCACGGGCGAGCACGGCGTGGGCGTGGAAAAGCTCAACTCCATGTGCGTGCAGTTCACGCCAGGTGAGCGCGAGCAGATGTTCGCGCTGAAGGCCGCCTTCGACCCCGCCGGCCTGCTCAACCCCGGCAAGGTGATCCCCACGCTGCAGCGCTGCGCCGAGTACGGCCGCATGCACGTGAGCAAGGGCCTGCTGCCTTTCCCCGGGCTGGAGCGTTTCTGATGACGGGCGTGTGGGGTCATGACGACTTTGATCTGGAACCGCTGCGCTTGGCTTTGGCGCGGCTGGAGGAAGGCTGGGATCGCTACAACCGCGACCGCAGCGACACCCAGATCCGCGACGGCCTGATCCAACGCTTTGAGTTCACCTACGAGCTTGCGCACAAGACCCTGCGGCGCTGGCTTCGTGCAGCATCGGCCTCGCCTGAGGACGTGAGCGCCATGGCCTTTGCCGACCTGGTGCGCACGGGCAATCAGCAGGGCCTGTTGCGCAGTGACTGGCCGGCATGGCGGCGTTTTCGCGAGCTGCGCTCCCGCACGAGTCACACCTACGACGAAGCCATCGCGCTGGAGGTGGTGGCGTGCATCCCCGAATTCATCGAGGAAGTGCGGGTGCTGAGAGACCGCCTTGGCGTGCGGGAGGCCAAGTGATGATGGAACCTGCAGGACTGGGTATGCACCACCGGGAGTGGGACACGGTGCGCGCCATCTTGAAGGCGCATGTCCCTGAGTTTGAAGTCTGGGCGTTCGGTTCGCGTGCCGCCGGCACGGCCGGGGCCTATTCCGATCTGGACCTTGCCATCGCTGGCGAAGGGCCCCTGGACAGTGCCAGGCGCGCTGCGCTGCGCGAGGCCTTTGTCGAGTCTGATCTGCCTTGGAAGGTGGACCTCGTGGACTGGGTCTCGGTGGGCGAACGCTTCAGACGGGCGGTGGAAGGCCGCGGTCGCGTCATGGTCCAGCCGGCCGGATCGGCCGCGCCAGATCTGGAGGGCGATGCTCCGGAGAACCCTCCTCTTGCACAAGAGGCTCGCGCATGACCGATGTGGCCGACCCTGCGTTGCAACGGTTGATCGAGCAGGTGCGCGCCGCGCGCGCGGACGGCACGTCGCTGGACATCCGCGGCGGCGGTACCAAGACCTGGTACGGCGAAGCGCCGCAAGGCGCGCCGCTGGACGTGACGGGCCTGCGTGGCATCAGCAGCTACGAGCCCACCGAGCTGGTGGTGACCGTGCGCGCCGGCACGCCCTTGGCCGAGCTGGAAGCGGCGCTGGCCGAGAAGGGGCAGTGCCTGCCCTTCGAGCCGCCGCGCTTCGATGCCGTCGGTGTGGCGAGCACCGAGGGTGCTGCTGGTGGCGTGGGCGGCACGGGTGGAGGCACGGCCGGGGGCACCGTGGGCGGCATGGTCGCCGCCGGGCTGGCCGGCCCGGCGCGCGCCGCCGTGGGCGGTGTGCGCGACTACGTGCTGGGCGCCACCTTGCTCAACGGCCGCGCCGAGGTGCTGAGCTTTGGCGGCCAGGTGATGAAGAACGTGGCCGGCTACGACGTGGCGCGCCTGCTGGCCGGCTCCCTGGGCACGCTGGGCGTGATCTGCGAGGTGTCGCTGAAGGTGCTGCCGGTGCCCGTGGCACGCGCCACGCTGCGCTTTGATGTGAACCAGGCCGAGGCGCTCCGCCTGCTCAACGCCTGGGGCGGCCAGCCCCTGCCGCTGAGCGCCAGCGCCTGGTGGCAGGGCGTCCTGGTACTGCGCCTGGCCGGTGCCGCCGCCGCGGTGGACGCTGCCGTGGCGCGCCTGGGCGGCGAGGTGGTGGACCCGACCATGGCGGACGCCTTCTGGGGCGGCCTGCGCGACCAGCGCGACGAGTTCTTCGTCGAGGCCGCCAAGCGGGTGGATCAAGGCGAGGCGGCCGGCGCAGCCCTGTGGCGCCTGTCCGTGCTTTCGGTGGCGTCGCCCCTGGCCTTGGAAGGCGACACCCTGGTGGAATGGGGCGGCGCCCAACGCTGGCTGGTCTGCAGCGCACCGGCCGCGGCTGTCCGCGCCGCCGCCACGGCGGCCGGCGGCCATGCCACGCTGTACCGCGCCCAGGACAAGTCCGCCGGTGTCTTCACGCCGCTGAGCGCGCCGCTCGCGCGCATCCAGCGCGATCTGCAAGCCGCCTTCGACCCCGACCGCGTGTTCAACCGCGCCCGGCTCTACCCCGACTCCTGATGCAAACCACCCTCGCCCCCGAGTTCCAGGGCACGTCCGAAGGCCGTGAGGCCGAGGCCATCCTGCGCAAGTGCGTGCACTGCGGCTTCTGCACCGCCACCTGCCCGACCTACCAGCTGCTGGGCGACGAGCTGGACGGGCCGCGCGGGCGCATCTACCTGATGAAGCAGGTGCTGGAAGGCGCCCCCGTCACGCGCAAGACGCAGGCGCACCTGGACCGCTGCCTGACCTGCCGCAACTGCGAGACCACCTGCCCCAGCGGCGTGCAGTACGGCCATCTGGTGGACATCGGCCGGCGCATCGTCGAGCGCAAGGTGGAGCGGCCCACGGGCGAGAAGGCCGTGCGCTGGCTGCTCAAGGAGGGCCTGACCTCGCCGCTGTTCAAGCCGGCGATGAAGCTCGGCCAGGCGCTGCGCCCGCTGGTGCCGGGTAAGCTGCGCAACAAGGTGCCCGCCCCCGCCCCGGCGCGCGCCCACCGCTGGCCCACGCGTGAACACCCGCGCAAGGTGCTGATGCTGCTGGGCTGCGTGCAGCCGGCCATGATGCCCAACATCAACGCCGCCACGGCGCGCGTGCTGGACGCCGCCGGCATCCAGACCCTGGTGGCCGATGGCGCCGGCTGCTGCGGCGCCCTGCGCACCCACCTGAACGACCACGAAGGCGGCCTGGCCGACATGCGCCGCAACATCGACGCCTGGTGGCCGCTGGCGGAAGGGCTGACCAGCCAGGGCCAGGTGGAGGCCATCGTGATGAACGCTTCCGGCTGTGGTGTGGCCGTCAAGGAATACGGCCACGCCCTGGCGCATGACCCGGCCTACGCCGACAAGGCGCGGCGCATCAGCGAGCTCACCCAAGACCTGAGCGAACTGCTGCCCGGCCTGGTGCCGGCCCTGGCACCGCGCCTGGGCCGTGCCACGGGCAAGCCAGGCTCGGCGGCCTTGCCCACCCACGGCCGCCTGGTCTTCCACCCGCCCTGCACCCTGCAGCACGGCCAACAGCTGCGCGGCGGCGTCGAGCAGCACCTTGCCGCGCTCGGCTTCGAAGTGCGGCTGGCGGGCGCCGAAAGCCACCTGTGCTGCGGCTCGGCCGGCACCTACAGCGTGCTGCAGCCCGAACTCGCCACGCAGCTGCGCGACCGCAAGCTCGGCCACCTGGCACCGGCCGACGACGAGACCCTCATCTCCGCCAACATCGGCTGCATCCAGCACCTGCAGTCCGGCACCGCCACGCCGGTGCGGCACTGGGTGGAGGTGCTGGACGATGCGCTGAACCGGGGTTGAGCTGCCGCTTGTGGAGCTGCCGGTTTCTTGGGCCTCCGTTCGGGCTGAGCCTGTCGAAGCCCTTCGACAGGCTCAGCGCGAACGGGTCGGGCTCAGGGCGAAACGGTGCCGCCTGCAGGCGCCAGCTCAACAGCACCTCAGCCGCGGCCCATCGCGCGCCGCCGCTCGTGCCAGATGCTGAACAACCCTGCGGCCACGACGATGCTGGCGCCCCACCAGACGTGGGGGCCGGGCCATTCGCGCCAGAACAGCCAGCCGAACAGCCCCGCCCACACCAGTTCGGTGTACTGGAAGGGCGCCACCGCCGAGACCGGCGCCACGCGCAGGGCGCGGAAGGTCAGGCGCTGGCTGGCCAGCAACACGGCGGCGCTGGCCGCGATCACCCCCCACATCGTGGGCGAGGGCATCGTGGGCGGCACGAAGAGCAGGCCCACCAGACCCGCCAGTCCCATGCAGGCGTTCTGCGTCACCATCATCGACAGATCGGACTCCGTGCTGGACAGCCAGCGCACGCAGGTCATGGCTGCGGCGTAGAAGAAGGCCGCGGCCAGGGCCAGCACGGCGCCGATGCCGAAAGAGCCCGCCGCCACCTCGGGCCCGACGATGACGAACACCCCGCACAGGCCCAGCAGCACCGCCGCCCAGCGCGCCCTGCCCACGCGCTCGCGCAGCAGCGGCACTGACATCACGGTCATCAGCAGTGGTGCCGCGAAGCAGATCGCGATCGTCGTGGCCAGCGGCAGATGGCGCAGCGCCTCGAAGAAGGCGAGCATGGAACACACCGACAGCGCACCGCGCAGCAGGTGACCCAGCGGACGCTGCATCCGCAGCACCGGCCAGCCGCCGGCGCGCACCACCATGGGCGTGATCAGCACCATGACCACCGCCGTGCGGGCGGCGATCAGCACCGGCGTGGACAACTCGGTCACCGCCACCTTGGTCAGCGTGTCCATCACCGACAGCAGGAACACGCCGGCCAGCATCAGGGCGATGCCTTGCAGCGGACGGTTGGGCCGGGGGGTGGTCATGGCGCCGGTCCACCTGCACGGGGCGCGCCGCCGCGCAGGGCCCAGGCCACACCCGCCACCAGCAAGGCGGCGCCGGCCAGGGTGAAGCCGTCGGGCCACTTGCCGCGCAGCGCCCAGGCATACCCCAGCGCGGCCAGGGTCTCGAAGACGATCAACTGACCCACCAGCGAAGGCGGCAGGCGCTGGCTGGCCTCGTTCCAGCACAAGGTGCCGAGCCAGGAGGCGAACAGCCCGATGGAGAACATCAGGCCGAGAAACAAGCCGGGCGTCGGGCCGAAGGGCATGTCGAAGGCCGTCCGGCCCTGGGTCAAGGAGGCTGCGCTTTCGATCCCGGCCCCAGCCCTGCCCCCGGCCTCGTTCCAGGCCCAGAACAAGGCGAAGCCCAGGGCGGCGAGCGGCAAGGTGGCCACGCCCTGGGCCGTGGCCCAGGCGCGCGGCGAGCGGTCGGCATGCGCCCGCAGCCAGTCGGCATTGCGGATGGGGTACCAGGTCCAGCAGGCCACCGCGCCCACGGCCAGCAGGGCCCCCAGGGCGTAACGGCTCAGGCCCAGCGCAGCGTCGGCTACTTGCCCTGCCGAAGCTTCTGTCTGCAGCCGCGCCAACTCCACATGGTTGACGCAGGCGATGCCGGCGGCGATGAGCAACAGCGAAGGCGCCAGCCGTCGCCAGGGCAGGCGCCCGTCCCGCAGACGCACCACCTGCGAGCTGCGCAGGTTGGAGACGATGGCAATCACCACCGGCAAGGCGCCGATGATCATGGTGGGCAGCGGCCCGCCCGCGCGCTGGATGGCCGCCGCCAGGAACAGGTAGTACAGCAGGTTGCCCACCGCCGAGAGCTTCAGCGCCTCGATCCAGTCGGCCCGGGTCAGGCGGGCGAGTTGAACCCGGTCCCACCACGCCAGGGGCAGGGCGATCAGGCCGAAGGCCAGGTAGCGGGCGAAGGACTGCAGCGCCGCCGGGTAGTCCGGCAGCAGCAGCGGCGCCACGAACACCAGCCCCCACATCAGGCCGGCCAGGAGGGCGAAGAGGGTGCCGGTGACCAGCTGGGCGCGCGGCGTCAAGCGGCGCGCCCCCCGGCCGCACGCGGCGAAGGGCACACGCGGGAGCCGGCTGGACCGGTCATGCCCTGACGTGCTCCGGCACGGCCATGCGCTCCATCCAGTGCCGGGTCAGCGGGGTCAGGGGCTTGGCCAGGCGGCGCTCGTTGAGCAGGGCGCGGCCCAGCGACCGCCGGCTGCCGCGTGCGCTGGCCGCCAACAGGGTCTGGTCGATGAGGTCGCGCTGGGCATGGCTGCCGCCAAAGCGCTGGGCCCCGGTGCGCACGGGGTAGAGCATGTCGGCCGCGCCGTCGGCGTCGCCACGCGTCAGCGCCAGCAGCGCGCGCATCAGCGGCAGGCCCACCTCGCGGGCCATCTTGTGGTTGGCACGCCGGGCATCGTCCGCCGCCATGGCACGCTGGGCGCAGCGGGCCAGCCAGGACTCCGCCCGCCCCACCTCGCCGGCCATCAGCAGCGCGGCCATGGCGTGCACGTCGTTGAAGGCGTAGTAGCCGGCCAGCCCGTCCTGCAGCGGCCAGCCCTGGGCCAGCGCGCGCGCGGCCGCCTGCACGTCTTCGCCGACCAGGTGCAGCCGCCACAGCAGGGCCGCGGCGTCCACGCGCTGCAGCGTGATCTGCAGGGCGTCACCGCTGAGCTGCCGGTCCACCACGCGCAGCACGCCCGCCGTGTCCAGGCCCTCCAGGCGGAACAAGGCCTTGTGCCACCACAGGTGGCAGGCGAAGCCGTTGCCCTCGGCCCACACGCCCTGGTGCTGGCGCAGCCAGGCCGCGCCTTCCTCGAAGCGGCCCTGCATCTCCATCACATGGGCCACGGCGTGCACCGCCCAGGGCACGCGCGGGTTGAGTTGCAGGGCCCGGCGGCCGGCCTCGTCGGCCTGCGGGTAGAGGTTGCACTCCTCCAGGCCGAAGGCGTGCAGCGACAGCACGTAGGCGAAGAGCGGGTCCGCCTCGTCCCATTCGGGCAGGGCGCGCGCTGCGCGCAGGCGCAGCCCGGAGGCGTCTCCACGGTAGAAGTCCCACAACTGGGCCCATTGCAGCGCCAAGGCGTCGCGCGGGTGCTCCAGCAGCAGTTCGTCCCAGGTGCGGCAGGCCGCGGCCCAGCGGCCGTCCAGCACCTGCTGCACGGCCTCCAGGTGCGCGCGTTCACGCAGGGTGCAACTGCGTTCCAGCGCGCGGGCCTGGGCCAGGTGGGCAGCGGCCTCGTCCACCAGCCCCGGCTCGGTCAGGCTGAGCAGAAAGCCCGACTTCATCACATGGGGCAAGGCCCAGCCGGGATCGGCCGCCGCGGCGGCGTCCAGATCGGCCAGGGGCGCATCGTAGAAGGACATCATGCGCCACAGCGCGCGCTCGGCGTGGTCGCGCGCGGCGCTGGACGCCGTGCCCGTGGGGTTGCCGCGCAGGTCGGGCGAATTCACGTTGAGGTTGTTCCCGGCGGCTGCGGCCAGGGCCGCGGCACGGGCCGCATCTGTTCCCAGGCGCGGGCCATGCGCATCACGCCGATGTCGTCATGCCGATGTCCCACGATCTGCAGCCCGATGGGCTGGCCACCCGAGGTCACGCCGCAGTCGATGCTGGCCGCGGGCTGCTCGCTCATGTTGTAAGGCAGCGTGAAGGGGATGTGCTCGAACGGGCGCGCGGGGTCGTTGATCGGGCTGGCCCAGTCGGCCGGGTAGCTGGACACCGGGTTCACCGGCGACAGCACGAAGTCGAAGGGCTGGCAGGCCGCCACGGCCGCCTCGCGCAGCGCGGCCATCTGGCTGTAGCCGTGGAAGACCTCGGCCGCGGTGAGCGTGGCACCAGTAGCCACCCACTGCCGGATGTAGGGCAGCACCTTGGCCTGGCGCTCGGGCGGCAGGGCGCTCATGTCCAGGTACGAACGCATGCGCCAGAAGCGGTCCAGCCCATCAGCCATCTCGCGCGTGGAGAACGCTCCCATGGGCTCCACGATTGCACCGGCGGCCTCGAAGGCGCGCGCTGCAGCCTGCACCGCCGCCAGCGTTTCCGCGTCGGCGGGCAGGCCCCAGCCGGCCTCCAGTTGCAGGCCGATGCGCAGGCCGCGCAGCTCGATGTGCAGGTCGTCCCAGTCGATGTCGTGCGCCGGCAGGCTGGTGGTGTCGCGCCAGTCGGGCTGGGTCAGCGGGCGCATCATCAGCGCGGCGTCGGTGACGGTGCGCGTCATCGGCCCGGCCACCCGCCCGGCATAGGGCGGCTTGATGGGGATGCGCCCGAGGCTAGGTTTGAGCCCAAACAGGCCGCACAGCCCGGCCGGCAGGCGGATGGAGCCGCCGATGTCGGTGCCCACGTGCAGCGGGCCGTAGCCCGCCGCAGCCGCCGCTGCCGCCCCCGCGCTGCTGCCGCCGGGGTTGAGCGCCAGGTTCCACGGGTTGCGCGACAGATGGTGAAAACTCGACAGCCCCGAGGTCAGCATGCCGTAGTCGGGCATGGTGGTCTTGCCCAGCAGCACGCAGCCGGCCTCACGCAGCCGCGCGGCCGGCGGGGCGTCTTCGGTGGCCGGCACCAGCACCGTGGCGGCGGTGCCCGCGGGCAGGGGCACGCCCTTGGTAGCGATGTTCTCCTTGAGCGTGAGCGGCACGCCGTCCAGGGGCGACAGCGCCCGGCCCGCGCGCCAGCGGGCTTCGCTCTCGCGCGCCTGGCCCAGCGCGCCCTCGGGGTCGTAGGCGTAAAGCGCGCACAGCTGCGGCTCCCAGCGCGCGATGTGGGCGATCACCGCCTGGGCAACCTCCACGGGGGAGGCCTGGTCCGCGGCGTACAGGCGCGAGAGCGCCGCCGCGCTCAGCTCATGAAGTTCAGCCATGTCAGGTGCTCAACCCCAGCTCACCGCCGCCATGTCGTTGGCGAAGATCGGCGAGCTGTTCCACAGGCCCTTCAGGCCCTTGCGGAACACCGCCACCTGCGCCGGGTTCCAGATCCAGGCGTTGACCGCGTCCTCGGCCAGCTGGCGCTGGATCTCGCGCCACAGCCGGCCCTTCTCCTGGCCGTTGGAGGTGGCCGCCAACGTGGCCACCAGGCCGCGGAACTTGGCGCTGTCGTAGCCGAAGTAGTAGTTCGGGTCGGCGTAGGCGGTGGCGTAGTCCAGCGGCTCCACGTGGTTGATGATGGTCAGGTCGAAGTTGCCCTTGAACGGGCCGCTCAGCCACTGCGCCCACTCCACGTTCTCGATCTTGGCGTTGATGCCCACTTTCGCCAGTTGCGCGGCAATGATTTCGCCGCCCTTGCGGGCGTAGGCCGGCGGCGGCAGCGTCAGCGTGAGGTTCAGCGGGCCGGTGATGCCGGCTTCCTTCAGCAGTGCGCGCGCCTTGTCCGGGTTGTGCGGGTACATCCCGGTGAGGTCCTGGTAGCCGATGTCGGTGGGCGCGAAATGGCTGCCGATGGGCTTGCCCAGGCCTTCCTGCGCGCCGTCGATGAAGGCCTTGCGGTCGATGGCGTGGGTGATGGCGCGGCGCACGCGCACGTCGTTCAGCGGCGCCTTGCGGTTGTTGATGGACAGCACACCCTTGCCGGCGGTGCTGCCCACTTCCACCGTGAAGCGCTTGTCGCCCTGGAACTGCTTGAGCGCTGTCAGCGCGCCGAAGCGGGGCATGCCGTCGATGTCGCCGGCCAGCAACGCGGCCACCTGGGCGGCCGGGTCGTTGATGAAGCGGAAGGTCACCTTCTTGATCTTGACCTTGGCCGCGTCGCGGTGGCCGTCCCACTTCACCAGCGTCACCGCGCTGCCCTTGGCCCAGTTCTCCAGCCTGTACGGGCCGGTGCCCACGGGCCTGGTGGCGGCCGTGGCGGCGCTGTTGGGGTGCAGGATGACGGCGGTGTTCTCGCCCAGGCGGAAGGGCAGCGTGGAGTCGGCCTTGTCCAGCACCAGGATGACGGTGTGTTCGTCGTGCGCCACCACGCTGGAGATGTTGTCGAACACCGCCTTCTTGGCCTTGTTGGTGCTGCCCGGCGCCTTGGCGCGCTCGAAGCTGAACTTCACCGTCTCGGCGGTCAGGGCCGAGCCGTCGGAGAACTTCAGGCCCTTGCGCAGCCTGAAGGTGTAGGTCTTGCCGTCGGGCGTGTGGCCCCAGTTCTCGGCCAGCAGCGGCGTCACCGCACCGTCCATCTGGATCTTGGTCAGGCCTTCCAGCACGTTGTAGTGCACGATCTCGCCGATGGCCGCTGAAGGCGCGGTGGTCGGGTCCAGGCCGGGCGGTTCCAGCACCATGGCAATCGTCACGTTGTCCTTGCGTGACTGGGCCAGCGCCTCGGGCAGCGCCCCGGCCAGCGGCACGCCAGCCAGCAGGGTATTGAGGTGACGGCGGGAGAGATCCATGGGGCAGCTCCTTGGTGAGACGGACAGGGGTCAGACGGATGAAGAGGGCAAGACACGCGATTCTGCGACGGGCGCGCGCGGCGGCGGCGCGGCGGCCTGGGTGCGCGCGGGCACCAACCCCGGCACGGCCGCCAGCAGGCGTTGCGTGTACGGGTGTTCGGGGCGCTGGAACAGCCTTGCGGGCGGGCCTTGCTCGACGATGCGGCCGGCCTGCAGCACCACCACCTCGTCGCACACCAGGTCGACCACGCTCAGGTCGTGGCTGATGAAGAGGTAGGTCACGCCGAACTGGTCCTGCAGGTCCTGCATCAGGTTCAGCACCTGGGCCTGCACCGACACGTCCAGCGCGCTCACGGGCTCGTCGGCCACGATGAGCTTGGGCCGCGTGATCAGCGCCCGGGCGATGGCGATGCGCTGGCGTTGGCCGCCGGAGAACTCATGCGGGTACTTGGCCAGGTCGGCCGCGCGCAAGCCCACGGCCTCCAGCGCCTCGCCCGCACGCGCGCGCTGCTCGCTGCGCGAGGCACCGTGCAGCACGGCCAGCGGCTCGGCCACCGTCTGCCCCACGGTGCGGCGCGGGTCCAGCGAGCCGTACGGGTCCTGGAACACCATCTGCACCTTGGAGCGCGTACGGCGCAGCTCCGCCGGCGACAGGGTGTTGAGGTCCTGGCCGTCGAGCACAACGCGCCCGTGAGTGGGCGCCTCCAGCGCCATCACCAGCCGCGCCAGCGTGCTCTTGCCCGAGCCCGACTCGCCCACGATGCCCAGGCTGCGCCCGGGCTGCAGCGTGAAGCTCACATCGTCCAGCGCCTGCACCACCGGAGCGGCCGCCAGCAGGTGCTCGCGCGGCAGGCGGTACTGCTTGCTGACGTGGTCGATGACGAGCAGGGGCTCGGTCATGCGCAGGCCCCTTGGTCGGCCCGTGCCCACCAGCATAGGACTGGCAGAACGCGGCTGTCGGATGGGCGGGTGCCAGGGCTCATGCAAGGGCATCCTGCAACGGTGCCTCGGTCCATGCGTCGGCCTTCACGCACCGCGCCAAGTGCCCGGGCGACACTTCCACGTTCGGCGGGTCCGTCACGCGGCAGCGCTCTTCGGCCTGGCTGCAGCGCTCGGCGAAGGGGCAGCCGGTGGGCATGTCGGCCAGCTCCGGCACCTTGCCCGGGATGGTGGACAGCCGCGTGCCACGCGCCAGCCCGATGCGCGGCCGGGCCGAGAACAGCCCGCGCGTGTAGGGGTGGGCCAGGTGAGCGAAGACCTCGGCCGTGGCGCCGCTTTCCACCACCGTGCCGGCGTACATCACCAGCAGGCGACGCACGGTCTGGGCCATCACGCCCAGGTCGTGGCTGATGAGCAGCAAGCCCATGCCGTCCTCGGCCACCAGCTCGGCGATCAGGTCCAGCACTTCGCGCTGGATGGTGACGTCCAGCGCCGTGGTGGGTTCGTCGGCGATCAGCAGGTCCGGCCCGCAGGCCAGCGCGATGGCGATCACCACGCGCTGGCGCTGGCCGCCCGAGAGCTGGTGCGGGTAGGCGTCCAGGCGCTGCGCGGCCTGCGGCAGCTGCACCCGCTCCAGCAGGCGCAGCGCCTCGGCTCTGGCCTCGCGGGCGCTGAGGCGGCGGTGCAGCCGCAGCGACTCGGCAATCTGCCGCCCGATGGTGTGCAGCGGGTTCAGCGCCGTCATCGGCTCCTGGAACACCATGCCCATCTTCGCGCCGCGCAAGGCGCACAGCGCGGCTTCGTCCAGCGTGGTGAGTTCCTGCCCCGCCAGGCGGATGGAGCCCGAGACCTGCGCGCCTTCGGGCAGCAGACCCATCAGCGCCAGGGCGGTGATGGACTTGCCGCAGCCTGATTCGCCGATCAGCCCTACGGTGTCGCCGCGGGCCATCGAAAACGAGATGCCGCGCAGCGCATCGGCCGGGCCGCGGCTGGTCTGCAGGGTGACGCGCAGATCGGTGACGTCGAGCAGATTCACGAGGAGACGATAACGCGGATTGCGCCAGCTTCAGCCCAGCCCGCCCCCCGGCACAAACCCGGCTTCCAGTTCCTTGCGCAGGGCGTAGGCGCGCGTGGTGGTGTCCATCACCACATCGTCCCAGCTGAGGCTCTGCCCCTTCTTCACCGGGCGCGCCACGCGGATGCCGTGCGCCAGGCCCAGCGGCAGGCCGCCTTGGGCCATGGAGGTGGTGGCCGGCAGCAGCTTGCCCCACACGGTGTAGCCGCCCTCGCCGTCCAGCAGCTCGCCCGGGGCCAGGTCGCGCTTGGCGGTGGCCACCACGTCGGCGTTCCAGCCCGTGGCCACGCCCGTGGGTTCGCGCCGCAGCGCCACGCTGGCCACGCTCTGGCCCACCTCCAGGCCGATCAGGTGCCAGCGCTTGTAGAGCGTGAAGTAGCGCCCGCTCGGGTCGGTGTGGGCGTTGTATTCCTCGAAGCAGTGGCGGATGTAGTCGGTCTCGCCTTCCACCGTCACCCACACGCCCATGCGGATGTCGTAGGGGATGACGCGGCCGTCGGCCTCCAGGCTGGAGATCACCTCCACCATGCCCTTGCGCTCCAGCACGCCCCCCTCGGCGCGCGGCCGGGTGACGAAGGGGATGTCCTCCACGCTGGCGGGCGGGTACAGCAGGCCGTTGGATGGCACCGAAAGGCCGGTGGCGTTGCTCACCGCCGTGCTCTCGATGCTGGGCTTGGAGCCGTCCAGGAAGCTGTTGAACATCTTGGGGTTCAAGCCGCCGCGCGCGGCCTGCTCGGGCGTCAGGCCGTAGTAGCCCCACACCGTCTCGGGCGTGGACTCGCAAAAGTGCGGCAGCCACTTGTGCCCGCGCCCGGCCGCCACGACGGGGAAGCCGCAGGTGCGCGCCCAGTCCACCAGGTCGCAGATCATGGCCGGCTGGTCGCCATAGGCCAGCGAATAGACGACGCCGGCCTGCGCCGCGCGCCGCGCCAGCAGCGGGCCGCAGAAGGCATCAGCCTCCACCGTGACGTTCACCACATGCTTGCCGTGGGCGAAGGCCTCCAGGCAGTGGTCCACCGCGGCAATGGGGTGGCCGGTGCACTCCACCACCACGTCGATGGCCGGGTGCGAGACGAGTGCGCGCCAGTCCTCGCCCACATGCGTGCTGCCGTCCTTGACCGCAACGTCCAGCGAGGCGGCTTGCGTGCGCTGCGCCTCCCAGCCCACGCGCGCCAGGTTGGCCCGCGCCGCATCAGGCGACAGGTCGGCAATGCCCACCAGGTGCACGCCCGGCGTGCGCGGCACCTGCGACAGGTACATCGAGCCGAACTTGCCGGCCCCGATCAGGCCGACACGGATGGGCCGCCCTTCGGCGGCGCGTTGCTGGAGTTGGCGGTGCAGGCTCATGGGGGAGGTGCTTTCCAGGGGTCAGAGGTAGCTCATGGGAATGGCCGTGACATCGGCCGACAGCGGCACATCGCGCGGAACCAGGCACAGCACGGCGCCGGGCCCGATGGGTCTGCCCAGCTTCTCCAGCACTCGGAAGTGCCGGCGAGCATGCTGCGAGGGAGACGCCGTCTTCTTGATTTCCACCGGGTACAGCGTATCGCCTTGTTCGATCAGCAGGTCCACCTCCTGTTGATCGACATCGCGGTAGAAGTGCACGAAGGCCTCACGCCCCGAATGCCACCAACTCTTGATCACCTCGGTCACGGCCCAGGTCTCCAGCATCGCGCCTGACAGGCTGCCGGCCTCAAGGGAAGCCGCGTCCGGCCAGCGGCTCAGCCAAGCCGCCAGCCCGGTATCGAGGAAGTAGAGCTTGGGCGCCTTCACGAGGCGCTTGCTGAGGTTGGTGTGGAAAGGATGCAGCAGGTAAACGAGGCCCGAAGCCTCCAGCAAGGACAGCCAGGCGGTCGCTGTCTTGTGGTCGATGTCCACATCGCGGGCGATGGATGCGATATTCAACAGCTGCCCAGTGCGCGCCGCCGTGGCGGCCAGGAACCGGTTGAAGGCCAGCAGGTCGGACACCCGCAACAGTTCGGGTACATCGCGCTGCAGATAGGTCTGGACGTAAGAGCGGAAAAACAGCTCCCGGGCCGGCGGCCCCTGTTCGTTCAAGGCGGGGAAGCCGCCCAGCCAGATGCGCTGATAAAGCTGCTGCAGGCTCACGGGGGCAGCCCGCCGCCGCGCGCCTTCCAGCCATGTGGTGGTCGGTACAAAAGGCTGCGCTTCAGCACCGCGACCGGCGGCCTCCGCCTGGGACAAACCCAGCAGATCCAGGATGGCCACCCGCCCGGCCAGGCTCTCGCTGATGCCCTTCATCAGGTGGAATTTCTGCGACCCCGTCAACCAGAAGTCGCCTGGGCGCCGGTGACGGTCCACGTGCAGCTTGATGGCCGAAAAGAGCTGCGGCGCGTACTGGACTTCGTCGATCAACACAGGTGCCGGCCAGGTCTGCAGAAACAGCGCCGGGTCGCGCCGGGCCAGCTCACGCGCATCCAGGTCGTCCAGGGTCACATAGGCTCGCCGGACAGCGTCTCCCGCAGCAGCAGCTTCCTCCTGTGCGCACATCTGGAGCAAGGTGGTCTTGCCCACTTGCCGCGGGCCAGTGAGCAGGACCACCGGGAAACCGGCACTCGCGATTCGGAGGGCGGAGGTGAGCGTGCGGGGCTTCAAAGTCGTTTAAATTGGATTCCTATTCCACTATAAACGACTTTAAGGTGTCGCCAGCACCCACATTCAAGCCGCCTCAAGCGGGCTCAGTCACCCCGAAATCCACCGGCTCGGGCGAGGTCTGCAGCGCGCTGGCCGGCACGCCGTCCTTCCACGGCAGGTCCACCGGGTAGTCCTTGAGCAGGCAGTCGTCGGGCAGGCAGGTGATGGGTGTGAAGTCGCGGTGGGCGATGTACTCGGGGCGCTTGTAGCGGCGGATGTGGTTGGACACGGCGCACAGGCTCAGGTAGACGCTGACGCGGTTCCAGGGCGAGAGGTTGCTGGTGGAGGCATGCACCAGGCAGCTGTGGAACAGGATCATCGAGCCGGCCGGGCCGGTGGGGCTGACGATGCCGCCGTTCTTGCCCCCGCCGCGCGCCACCAGCTCGGTGATCAGGCCGTTGCTCACGGTCCACAGCGGGTAGCTGGTGGTGGTGAGGTCGTGCCTGGCGTCCACCACGCCGCGCTTGTGCGAGCCGGGAATGAACATCAGCGGCCCGTTGAAGGCGTTCACGTCGTCCAGGAAGATGGCCACGTTCATGGCCCGGGCCTCGGGCATCATGTCGTCGTTCAGCCAGGTGCCGTAGTCCTGGTGCCACTGCCAGACATCGCCCTCGAAGGCCATCTTGCCGTTGATCTTGAACTGGTGCATGTAGAGCTGCTCACCGAACAACTCCTCCACCGGCTCGATCATGCGCGGGTGCCGCGCCAGGCGGGCGAACGGCGCGCTGTACATGTGGGCGGCGAAGTTGGTGCGCACGGCCTCCGAGCCGCGCTCGCGCACGTTGTAGGCCTCGCGGCGGCTGTAGAGCTCGGGCACGGCGGCGTTGAGCGCGGCCGTCTCCTCGGGCGTGAACAGGCTGGGAAAGAACAGGTAGCCGTCGCGGTCGAATTGTTCGCGTTGCTCGGGGGTGAGTTTCATGGGAAGTCTCCTGTGGGGTGTGCGAGACCTTGCGGCCTCGGGTTCAGCCCGCCTCGGCTGCAATCTGCCGCAGGGCTTGTTCGAACACTTCGGGCGGCTGGCCGCCCTGGATCAGGTGGCGGTCGTTCACCACCACCGAAGGCACGGAGCGGATGCCCGCCTGCTGCCAGAAGCTTTCAGCCTGCCGCACCTCGGCGCTGAACTCGTCGCTGCCCAGCACCTCGCGGGCGCGGGCCGCGTCCAGCCCGGCGCTGACGGCGGCGCCCAGCAGCACCTCGGCGTCGCTCGGGTTGTGTCCTTGGCCGTGGTAGGCCTGCAGCAGCGCGTGCTTGAGTGAGCGCTGTGCGCCCTGCGGGCCTTCTTCTCCTGCCCAATGCAGCAAGCGGTGGGCGTCAAAGGTGTTCCACACCCGCGCGCGGGTGCCGAAGCTGAAGCCCACCGCCGCCCCGCGCTCGCGGATGGCGGCCTGGTTGCGCGCGATCTGCTCGGCCGAGATGCCGTACTTGGCCGAGAGGTAGGCCACCGCGTCCTCACCCTCCGGGCGCATCTGCGGGTTCAGCTCGAAGGGCTGAAAGTGCAGCTCCACCGGGATGTCGCCGCCGATGTTCTTCAGGGCGATTTCCAGCGCATTCACGCCCACGGCGCACCAGGGGCAGGCGATGTCGGAGACGAAGTCGATTTTCATAAACCCTCGAAGACCTGAGCCATGGGAATGCGGGCGTCGATGCAGGGCAGCACCAGCGCCTCGGTGTCGCTCATGTCGTCCAGCACCCACTGCCCTTGCTCGGTGCGCCTGAAGGCCTCCACCCGGCGGGTATCAGGATCCACCAGCACGTATTCACGCAAGGACGGCAGGCGGCGGTAGAGGGCGAACTTCTGGCTGCGGTCATAGGCCTGGGTGGTGGGTGACAGCACCTCCAACACCAGCAGGGGCGACCTGAAGATCATGTCCGTGGCCAGATCGGCGCTGTCGCAGGTGACGAAGACGTCCGGGTACAGCACGGTGTCCTCGGCGATCTGCACCTTCATGTTCTCCACGAAGGCCTGGCAGGGCCCGCCTTCCAGGGCTTCCGCAACGCGCCGCCCCAGGTTCAGCACCACGCGCCCGTGCGCCCGCCGCGCGCCCACCATGGCGAACACTTCGCCCCGATGGAACTCATGGCGCTGCGCCTGGCGGTTCTCCCACTCCAGGAATTCGCTGAGCGACAGTGTGTTAGCAGGCAGGCCCATGTCATCGTCCCTCCTGCGCTGATTGTGCGCTGCGCCGGGCTGGCACAAAGTCCTGCCACGTCAAAGCGCGCGACGGCGGTGTGCACTGGAAGGGCCAGGCTGCAGGCGCCAGACCCGCACTGCGTGCCTTGTCGCAAGCCGCCAGGAATTCCGCCGAGGCCGGGTTGCGGAACTCGCGCAGGCGCTGCGCCAGGTGGCGGGCGCGCTCCAGATCGCCGGCCTGGGCGTAGGCCTGGGCCCAGGCCAGCATCAGGCGCGTGTCCAGCAGGTGGTGCGTGGCGATGTCGAAGGCGGGCATCTCCTGCGCCGGCGTGTCGCTCACCGTGGCCGCGGCGTAGTGCGCGTGGTGACCGAAGAAGACGCTGCGCTTGCCGGCCTCGATGCGTTGCTCCAGCGGCGCAGCCCCGCGGCGGGCCTCAAAGATCGCGGCCAAGCGCAGGTAATCGAACAACGCGAACAGCGCCCCGGCCACGCACAGCACGCCTGCGGCGGCGCGCAGCCAGGGGGCTTGGGGGCGCAGGGGGGTGGCAGCCCCGGCCGCAGGCGGGCCCGGTGTCGGCGGCGCAAGCGCCTCACCCGACCCCACCGACCCGGCTGACGCGCCCGTGGGCCCCGGCAGCCCCAACGCCAGACCCCAGGCGAAGGCTGTGGGCAGCAGGAAGTAGGCGTACCACAGCGGGTACTCCAGCAGGCTGTGCAACCCGATCAACAGCACCATCATCAGCGCGCAGCGTCCGGTGGCCGAGGCCGACCCGGTAGCGGCGAGCACGCGGCAGCTGGCCTGCCACAGCGCCCACAGCAGCAGGGCGCAGATCACAAGCGCCAGCGGCAGGCCCAGTTCCACCGCCAGTTGCAGCGGCAGGTTGTGGGTGTGGTCAAAGAACGCCGTGTGGCGTTGCGGGAAGGGGGCGAGGGACCAGGCGAAGTTGAAGTTGCCCCAGCCCACCCCCGTCCAGGGATGCTGGGCGATCAGTTGCAGCGCATCGGCCCAGATGCGAAAGCGCGAACCCGACACATCGCCCTCGGCCAGGCGCTGCTGCCCGCCGAAAGTGTGGTCCGACGCCTGCGCCCACCACGCCATGCCCCACCAGGCGGCGGCGTACAGCAGCGGGGTGGCCAACAGCAGCCCCCGCGCCGCGCGCGAGAGCCGCCGGTCCGCCAGCCCCCACAGTGCCAGCAAGGCCACGCCCACCAACCCGGTGCGCGAGGCCGTCAGCACCACCGCCCAGATGAACAGCGCCATGGCCAGCGCGGCCAGCACCCACAGCAGGCGATGCGCCCGCAGACCGTTGAACGCGCGGCCGGCGCCTGACGAAGCGGCCAGGCCGTCCTCCGCCCGCTGCGCTGCCTGCTGCACCGCTAGCCCAGCCTCCCGCTGCAACTCCAACCAGCCCACCAGGGCGATGGCCGCCCACAGCATCAGGCTGCTGAGATGGTTGGGCTGGCGCAGGTTGCCCACCGCCCGCCCTGCCACCGAAGAGTGCGCAATCCAGTCGCCATCGGCCAGGTCGGGCGCAAACACCTGCACCAGCGCCACTGCCGCGTGCAGCACCCCCACCACCGCCCAGGCGCCGAACAAGGCCCGCGCCACACGCACGGCCAGCGGCCCGGCCGCAGCCACCTGACCGGCCCGCAACACCACTGCCGCCGCCACGCACAAGCCCGCCGCCCCCGCCACCAGCGACAACGCCTGCCCCCCGGCGCCCCAGGGCAGCAACGCGCCCACGCCCACCAGCAACAGTGCCGCCAGCGTCGGGGCGATGCCGCTCCAGGGGGCAGGGTTCCATCCGCGGGCCAGCCCCGGAGGCAGACCCCGGTTCCGCTCCCAGGTCAGCCCCCGGGAGGGAGCCAGCCACCCCGCCGGCTGCAAAGCCAGAGCCCACACCAGGCCCCCCCACCCGGCCAGCGCCAGCGCCTGGTTGAAGAACGTGGTGGAAGGCGAGACGTTGTAGGCCAGCAGGGTGCTCAGCCCGGCGGCGGCGAGTGCAATGGCAAACATGGCGCGAGTGTGAAGCAGCCTTGAGGTTATCCCGACTGACCTTCAGGCCACCAGCCTCAAGGCGCTGCTCCCCGCAACGGGCAGGTTTCATCCAGGTTTACGGGGGGTCGGTCTCCAGGAAGTAACGGTGCATCAGATTGGCCCCGCAAGCCGGCTGCGAAGCCTGGCGGTGCGATATGGGACAGAATCCACGGCCACTTGCGATATAGGGGGTTGGTCGATCATGCTCCGCAATCTGCTCCAGCGCCTATCAGCCCCTTCCGCCATCGAAGTCACGGTACAAGCCCTCGTACGAGAATTGTTACGTCGCTATCCACCAGCCATGGCCAGCGGCGAGGGGCGCCGCCTTTCGGCGCAAGCGGTCACCAATATTCTGGAAACGGTCATCGGCAAGGCCGTCACCAAAAGCCAGGAACTGGAACTTGGCGTGGTGGGCAAGGCGCGGCTGACCAACGATTTCAAGTGGGCGCTGAAGGATCAGGGCTACCCCGAACCCTTCATCGACTTGGTGACCGAGGCGCTGGTGGTCTACATGTCGCGCAAGCGGGAGGGCTGAGCGCCGTGCTGGGCCGCCTGCTGCGCGACATTGCGTGCCAGTGGCTGCCGACGCGGCGGCCGGCGGGCGACGACACCACCCTGCTGGACGTGCTGACCGCCGAGTTCGACGCTGCCGATCGCCCGCGCCGCGCCGAGTTGCTAGGCACCTTGCAGGTCTGGGTAGACGCCCACCCTGGGCAACTGCGCGGATGGGTGCTGGCTGGCGACTGGCAGACCCGTCTGGGCCGGCTGGACGATGCCGAGGCCGCCTACCGCCGCGCGCTGCGGCTCGACCCCAACCACGCTCCCGCCCAGGAAGGCATCGGCCTGACCCTGCTGAAGGCCGGCCGCCTGGACGAGGCCTACCTGCACCTGGAGACGGCGCACAAACGTCAGCCCATGAGCGCCGAGATCATGGTGCATTGGGGTTTGGTGGCGCTGGAGATGGGCCAGCTGGGCGACGCAGCGCGCAAGTTCCAGGGCGCCATCGACCGCGACCCGCGCAACCCTCAGGCCTGGCACAACCTGGGCTTGGTCAGCCTGCGCCAGGGCGACGCCGCACGCGGCATCGGGTTGCTGAAGCGCGCCATCGACGTCGAGCCCGGGCTCGGCATCGCGCACAGCAACCTGGCGCTGGCCTGCCGCGACGCCGAGCAACTGGACGAAGGCCTGCAGGCCGCGCGCCGCGCCGTGGCGCTCAAGCCGCGCGATGCGCGCAGCCGCGTCATCCTGGCCGACCTGCTGACCGACGCCGGCGATTTCGACGCCGCCGCGCACACGCTGGACGAGGCCGATGCGCTGGACCCCGGCGACCGTGGCCTGCACCTGGGCCGCGCGAAGCTGCACACCGCCCAAGGCGGGCTGCAGGAGGCCGAGGCCGAGCTGCACGCGGTGCTCGCCGCGGAGCCCGACGAGCCCGAAGCTACCGGAGCGCTGGGCCAGCTGCACCTGCTGACCGGCCGCTTCGAGTCCGGCTGGGATCTGTACGAGGCGCGGTTGCGCAGCCACACCGCGGCGCAGCCGCCCCTGCCCCATCCGCTGTGGCAAGGCGAGCCTCTCGACGGACGCACGCTGCTGGTACAGGCCGAGCAGGGCCTGGGTGATGTCATCTTCTTCGGCGGCTGCCTGCGGGACGTGCTGGCCCGGGCCGGGCACGTTGTGCTGGAAACCTACCCGCGGCTGGCGACGCTGATGCAGCGGTCCTTTCCCACGGCCACGGTGGTGGGCCGCGACGTGCGCGACCCCGGCGCCGCCTGGCTGGATGCCCTGCCCACCGTGGACCTGCGATGCCCCATCGGCAGCCTGCCGCGCTGGCTGCGACGCACCCGCGAGGCCTTTACGCCGCACGACGGCTACTTGGTGGCCGACACGGCCCGCTCGGAAGCGCTTCGCCAGCGGCTGGCAGCGGCGGGGCCAGAGCCGGCCATCGGCATCGCCTGGCGCGGCGGGTTGACCCGTACCGCGCGGCTGCAGCGCAGTGTGCCGCTGGAGACCCTGCTGCGCGCGCTGGGCCCCACCGGTGCACGGCTGGTCAACCTGCAGCATGGCGAGGTGGCCGAGGAACTGGCGGCCGCCAGCGCCACCACCGGCGTGCCCGTGACCCACTGGCCCGAACTGCTGACCGACCAGGACGGCGCCGCCGCCCTGACCTTGGCGCTGCAGGGCGTGGTCACTGTCTGCCAGACCCAGGCGCACCTGACGGGCGCACTCGGCCGCCCCGGCTGCGTGCTGGTACCGCGCCACCCTAACTGGCGCTACGGGGTGAACGGGCCCACCGTGCCCTGGTACCCCAGCCTGCGCTTGATGCGGCAGGATCAAGCCGGTGACTGGCAGGCCCCGCTGAAGCAAACGGCCGCCTGGGCAGCCGCGCGGATGAAAGCGTGTTGAGGCAAGGCGGCTGGCGGCGCTGGCTCGGGCTGGGTGGCGCCCCGCCGCAGGCGCCCGCCCAGAACCCAACCATGCTCATCGCCCCCTCCGCGTGCACGTCCTCCCCTGCCACGCTGGATGGCCCAGCACCCACCGAGGCTGACGAGAGCGCCGACGCTCCTGTCCTGGCGCGCGCCCGCGCCCTGCGCGCCTCAGGCGATGTCCAGGGCGCGCTGCGCCTGCTGGAAGACGCCCTGGGCGAGGCCGAGCGCCCGGCGCTGCTGCAACTGGAGTTGGGCGAAACGCATCGCGCCCTGCCCGACCTGCCCGCCGCCGAGGCCGCCTATGCCGTGGCCGTGGCGCTGGAACCCACGCTCGGCCTGGCTTGGCTGCGGGTCGGCGAGATCCAGGCACGCTACGAGCGGCCCGAGGACGCGCTGGCCTCGCTGCGCCTGGCACGCGAGAACCTCGCTGAGCCGCTGCGCGCGCAGGCGCTCCTGTTGCTGGCCGACACGCTGGCCCGGCAGTTCCAGCTGGCCGAGGCGCGGGAGGTCTACCTCGAACTGCTGGACGCGCAGCCCGACCACGCCCTGGCCACCTACGGCCTGGCCGCCATCGAATTGCGCACCGGCCATGAAAACACGGCCGTGGAGCGCTTCGAAGCCGCCTTCGGCCTGGAACCCGCCCTGCGCCAGCAAACCAACCAGGCCGTGGCTGCCGCATACCGGCAGTGCGGACGCTGGCGCGAGGCGCTGGCGATGTTCGAGGCCGAAGCCCGCAGCCGCCCGCCCTCGCCCGGCCTGCGATGGGACACCTGCCAGACCCGCCTGGCGCTGGGCGAGTGGGCGGCCGGTTGGGACGACTACGCCAGCCGCTTTGCCGCACGCGCCGTGCCCTACCGGCCGCTGGCCTTTCGCACCTGGGATGGCCAGCCCATGCCCGAGGGCGCACTGGTGGTGCTGGCCGAGCAGGGCTTGGGCGACGAGATCATGTTCGCGTCGTGTCTGCCGGATACGCTGACGCGCGTAGGCCACCTCGTCGTGGAATGCGAGCCCAGGCTGGCAGCGTTGTACCGCCGCTCATTCCCGCACGCCGTGGTGCTGCCCACCCGGCGCGAGCAGGACGCCTCCTGGCTGGCCCAGTTACCACGAGAGCCAGACCGGCAGATCTTCGCTGGAGACCTACCGCGCCTGTTCCGCCGCCAGCGCAGCGACTTCCCCGCCCATCAGGGCTACCTGAGGGCAGACCCCGAACGGACGACGCACTGGCGCACGAAACTGCGCGCCGAACTCGGCGACGGCCTGCACGTGGGCATCTCCTGGCGCGGCGGCACCGAACGCACGCTGCAGCAGCGCCGCACCGTGCCCCCGCCGGCGTGGGTGCCCATCTTGCGCACACCGGGCTGCCGCTTCGTCAACCTGCAGTACGGCCCCATCGACGCCGAGCGCCACGCCTTGGAAACCGCAGCCGGCGTTCCCGTGGCGCACTACCCGCAGGCCATCGACGACTACGACGAAACCGCCGCCCTCGTCTGCGCGCTGGACCTGGTGGTGTCGGTGTGTACTGCCATCATCCACCTGGGCGGCGCGTTGGGCCGGCCCGTCTGGATCTTGACGCCTAAAGTGCCCGAGTGGCGCTACACGGCCGACGACACCTCCCTTCCCTGGTATCCCAGTACACGCCTGTTTCGACAAGCCTGCGCCGGGGATTGGCAGACCGTGTGCCACGAAATGTCAGTCGCACTTCAAGCGATGACGCAAAGCGTCACACCCGGGCCGCCAATTGACAGCAAATGACTCCCCCAGCGCTGGCGGGCTGCGTCAAAGTGCACAATTCGAAGGTGAATGAGCCAGACAGGCAACTGGCCCGGTTCTTGCTGCACAAGCGCTAACGATGACAGCATCGTCCAGCCGGATTTATCGAAGGAGTATCAAGTGAAAAGATCATTGCAAAAGGGCTTCACGCTCATCGAATTGATGATCGTGATTGCCATCGTTGGTATTCTCGCGGCAGTTGCTTTGCCTTCCTATCAAGACTATCAGCTCCGTGCCAAGACTACGGAATTGATTGGCGCCGCGAATATGGTCAAGTCACAAGTAGATCCTATTGCTCAAGGTCAACAAGGGTTATCGGGTATTGCAGACCTCACTTTACCTCAACCTCGAGGGGCAGTTAGTACGGTGACTGTTTCAACCTCAGGCCTCATCACTGTTTTAGGAGACACAAGCACTGCAACGCGGCAATTCGACACTACAGTTACTTTGAAACTTGAACCCAGTTGGAATACTACAACCAAGCAGGTTGCTTGGTCGTGTTCACTGACCCCCACAAAGCTCGAGCCGACTTCTTGTCGTCTTGATTGAATCTGTGCGCTGATTTAGCATCTAATTATCAGGTATATGGGGCCAGACATTGAGGCCAAGATAACTCTCCAATTGTATGATCGATAGGCTTAATTTCAGGATTTAAGCGTTCATCGCGCCGTAGACCGGAGAAAACCGAAGGCCAAGGAAACTTGGCCTTCAGTTTTTTCGCTGTCGAAGCTACCGAAGAGCCGCATCAACCGATATCAAACGACCTCAAAGACGCATAGTTTTTCAACACTCAGCGTACAGCGAGTGGCTATGCGCAGACTCTTAGTGTTTGTCAAGCCATCTTTTTGGTTCCGATCATGTGCACTCTTGATTAGAAACCTGCCTCAGCAGGCTCGTCCAGTGAGCCACTGAGACCGTAACCTGAGCTCTCCTGACGAAGGAGAGTCCTGATGTCCAGCCACCAGATCCAGTTCCAGTACGGCATGTCGATCCCTGAGTTTCTGAGCCATTTCGGCACCGAAGCGCAATGCGCCGAGGCGCTCAAGCGCTCGCGTTGGCCGCAGGGGTTTCGCTGCCCGCACTGCTCCAGCACGCAGCACTATCTTGTGA
>Ga0315907_10002228_pt1 | contig 24884 bp, 19 predicted proteins | sample LakEriMetagenome_3_FD_203525 | JGI IMG/M metagenome (GOLD analysis project Ga0315907, IMG submission 203525) | Freshwater fungal communities from buoy surface, Lake Erie, Ohio, United States - Buoy 12 MA123 | ecosystem: Environmental > Aquatic > Freshwater > Lake > Lake biofilm | place: USA...
GTAAAAGTTTTACTAACAATATAAATGTAAATCAATTAAATGTTGGTGCACCTAGTTCGGGTTCTCAAAATACAATGTTGGGTGTTGCCACATATACTTATGGTTCTCCGGGAAATAATAATACAGCTTTAGGATTCTTTTCACTAGCAAGCCTATCTAATTCTGGCAATGAAGGTAACGACAATACTGCAGTAGGTACAAATGCAATTAGGCAAGGAGGCGCTGCAAATGGTAGCCGCAACACAGCTGTCGGTAGCGCTGCTTTATCAAATGGTAGTGGTGCATACAATAACGTTGCGATTGGTTACAGTTCATTAGCAGCAGGTGTGTCGGGTAGTTCAAACACTGCTGTTGGAACTTTTGCACTTCAAAATAATACCAGTGCAAATTATAATGTTGGAATAGGTTATGAAACGCTAAGAAGTGCCACAACGGGTGGTAACAATACTGCTATTGGTCATGCTGCAATGTATAGTAACACCACTGGAGATGTTAATACTGCTGTAGGAGAAAATGCACTTGTCTCAAACACTTCTGGTAGATATAATACATCTGTTGGGGTTCAATCACAAGAACAAAATACCACGGGTCAGTCAAATACAGCCATTGGGGTAGCTGCAATTGATAGAAATGTTGCAGGACATAACAATGCTGTATTAGGAGCATTTGCAGGTAGATATATATCAGATAATTCTACGTTTAATACAGCAATTGATAATTCAGTTTTAATTGGAGCTTCTGCTAAACCACTTGCTAATAATGCAAACAATGAAATTGTTATTGGTTACAATGCTATTGGTAATGGAAGTAATACAGTAACACTTGGAAATACGTCAATCACATCTGTTAAAACATCAGGTGCATTTAATGCACCTATATATTCTTCAACACCTCAGGCATTAACAGCAGGTAGTAATATTTCTTGGAATCCAATGTCAGGGTTAAATGCTAGTGTAACTTTAAATGCAAATAGTACGTTGGCATTTTCTGCTCTTCCTCCAGTAGGTTCTAGTGGAACATTAATCATCACGCAGCCTGCTTCTGGAAGTACCTATACTTTAACATTGCCATCAGCAACAACCAACAGAGTATTGGGTTCTTCAAGTGGCGTTACCTTGTCAAGTACAAATAATGCAAAAGATATTTTGTCTTTTTATTATGATGGTAATGCATTTTATTGGAATATCGGAAATGGATATGGTTCTTCACAAACGGTAAATGCTACAAATATTGTAGGAGGAACTGCTGGGGCTGTATTGTATCAATCGGGGAGTGGTACTACTGGTTTTACAGCTGCTGGTACCAGTGGACAAGTTTTAACATCGGCGGGTAACGGAGCTCCAACATGGACTACGCCTTCAAGTGTGTCCGTTGGAACAATTAGTGGATCGTCTACAGCAAATGGTGCAAGTATAACTTCGGGCGTTTTGAATTTAGCACCTGCAGATGCAACTAATGGTGGTATTGTTACAACAGGTTCGCAAACATTTGCTGGTGCAAAAACATTTAATACAGATATTAATGTAAATGGAGCAGCTACTGCTAATGCAGCTGTTACAAATGAAGTGACTTCTAGTTTTACAATTGATGCTAATAACGCAGAAACGTACAAAGGAAAGATCATTATTTGTAATCCAAGTGCCGCGATTACAATCACTTTTGCAGCATCACTTCCTACTGGATTTAACTGTATGGTACTACAAAAAAGTGCAGATGCCAATAAAGTCACTTTTGCAGCTGGTACGAATGTTACAGTAAAAAATAGAAATAATTATACAGCTACAGCAGGAAATTATGCATTAGCTACAATTGTTCATATCGGAAGTAACATCATTGTTACAGCTGGTGATATGCAATAACAAAATTTAAAACTTTTTATAATCAGTTACTATGAAAAAAGTATGTTTACTAATTGCAATGGTTGCCCTCTTTGGCACAGACATTTTTGCAAACAATTTAATTATGGGTACGCCCTCTGTGTCGGGAAGCACGGTTAGTTTTACTATTAAATGGGACAATAGCTGGTATGTTTCAACAGGCCCTTCAAATTGGGATGCAGTATGGGTTTTTGTAAAAAGACAAGCTTGTAATCAAGCAAGTCAAAATCCTTGGGTACACGCAGACTTGGCGGCAAGTGGGCATAGCTTGTCTTCTACAAGTCAATTGCAAATTGATTTAGCTTCAGATAATAAAGGTGTATTTATTAGAAGAAATGCTGCTGGTAAAGGTAATATTACACAAGTAACAGTTACTTTGACATTAGCATCTGCTGTAAGTACCGATAATATTGGAGTGTATGGAATGGAAATGGTTAATGTACCACAAGCTGAATTTTACATTGGTGATGGGCATCCAAATGCTGGACCATGGCAAATTAATTTTACAGATGGTAATTCCTTTAATCCTAAGTTAATAACAGCTGCTATTCAAGCTGCAGGGATAGGTGCTGCTAGTAACTATAGTAGAAATAGTATTGGGTCTTCTGTTGCTTTGCCAAGTACATTTCCACTTGGTTACAATAGTTTTTACTGCATGAAATATGAAATTACCAGTGCTCAATATGTTTCTTTTTTAAATACACTAACCTACAATCAACAATTAAGATTAATGCGTGATCCAAATGCGATCCCCCCAGAATCGCCAACAGGTACATTAATTGCAAATGCATACAATGGATATAGGATTGAAGTAAAAACACCTGGCGAAGCTTTGACTGTGTTGAGGCCAGCTGTTTATGCAAATGATGCCACAGATGATAATAATTTTGACCAGGATAATGACGCATTAGGATTTGCAGTAGGTTTAGGCGCCAAGCAATACTTATCTTTTTTAGATTGGGCTGCTTTAAGACCAATGACTGAGTTTGAATTTGAAAAAGCATGTAGAGGAACTGTTTACCCGGTTGTAAATGAATACGCTTGGGGCACAACAGATTTTCTAGGGTTTAATTCTAAAAATGTTACTGATAGATTCAAGTCTACAGAAGTTTTAAGTGGTACTGGGCTTGGGATGGGAAACATAGGTTCGAATGTTAATTATAGAGTTGGTATTGCTGCAACTGCTACTAGTACTCGTGTAAATGCTGGGGCCACTTATTATGGTATACTAGATATGACTGGTGGAATGGGGGAGCGCGTTGTGGGTTACCATGGTGAAGATTGGTCTGCATTTAGTTCAGCAAATCATGGTGATGGAAATTTAACCAGTGAAGCATTCTTTAATGTTACTGGTTGGACTGAAAATATGTTAGGTTCTAGAGGGTTTAGTTGGAATAATCAATGGGAAGGCTTTTCAATATCAAATAGAGCTTGGAATAGACACGGAAGGCCAAATACAGGAAATGACAATAATGCTGATTGGCCAAATTTTGGAGGAAGAGGCGTTCGTACAAATTAATTGATTTAGATGATAATTCGACTTATACTCCTGGCTATGCTTCTCACACTTGCATCAACGATTGATGCACAAATTTTTATGCCTGCTATGCGAGGGGCAATTAGCTCAAAACCTTCTGTGCCAACTACTATGTATTCTGGTGGCGTAGGTTTTGGGTCTAGTCAAGATCAACTTATTCAAAACATTTGTTCTCCAGCTAATGTGGTTGATATATTTTATGGAGGATCTGGAGTTGGCTCACAAGAAAAATTATTAGCACAAAGTGTTTGTAGTGATATGGCAGTAGTTGATATTTTTTATGGCGGTTCTGGAGTTGGTTCGCAAGAAAAATTATTATCTCAAAGTGTTTGTGCTGATATGCAGGTAGTAGACATTTTTTATGGCGGAACAGGTTATAGCTCTTCAGAAAAAAATCTCATTCAAGGAGAATGTACACCACTTGCCGTTGAAGGTATTTATAAAGGCGGTACAGGATATGGAAATACATCTTTATTTAAAGATAATTGTACGGTTCAAGCAAGTGCTAGTCTAATTAGGTCTTATGATGTTAGTAATATGCTTAGCTATCCTGGATCTGGAACCACGTTGGCAGATGTATCTGGCAATGCCGTCGATGGTACACTTGTTAATGGGGTAGGGTATAATAATTCTAATGGAGGTTCGCTTGTTTTTGATGGAAATGATGATTATGTTAGTTTTTCTTCTGGATTCTCTAGCACTGATAATTTGACCTATGAAGCCTGGGTCAATCCTTCTAGCCTAGGTGGTTGGGGTGTGGTACTAAATCATGATAGTTGGAATACCGGATACATACATTTTCAATTTGCTGGGAATCTACTACAGTTTGCATTAAATGGTGAGTCTGATAAATATTCTACTTATTCATTTAACACGAATACTTGGTATCAGGTTGCTGCAGTTTATTCTAAGTCTGCAAAAACAATTTCATTTTATGTTAATGGCTCACTCACTAATACAGAAAGTTATAGTAATCCACCTACTATAACGAACACTAATTTAAAAATGGGAGCATGGGATGGAAGTAGATTTTTTGCTGGTAAAATTGGACTTGTAAGAATTTATAATAGCGCTTTAAGTGCATCAGATATTCAAACTAATTTCAACGGATCAAAAACAAGATTTGGATTATAGGTGGTCAATAAAAAATAATGAAAAAATATATTTACATATTCATACTATTCATTTCAAATTTTGTGCAAGCGCAAAGCAAAATATTTTTTGCTCAAAATCATACTAAAATTCCAGCAGCAAATCCTTCTCAATCATATAATGCATTAAATTTTAGTTCATCCTTGCAAAACTATGCAAGCCTTCCAGCTGCAACATACTTTTCGGGAAATTTTACTATTGAATGTTGGGTTTACCCTACGGCACATACTAATTGGAGCAGAATTATTGATTTTGGTAATGGCGCGGGCAGTAACAATGTTTTATTTGCAACATCTTACGGTACTAGTGGTCAGCCAGGATTTTATGTAGGTGGTTCGCAATTTGCAGCAAGTGCACAAATTCCTTTAAATCAATGGACTCATTTAGCTGCTACACTTTCAGGAAGCACTGCAACTATCTATATTAATGGTGTTGCATCTGGGACATCCAATTTTCCTACACCTGCTAATGTAACTAGAAATTATAATTATATCGGACGTAGTAATTGGGGTTGGGGTGATCCTGCGCCAGATGCTAGTTTTGATGATTTACGAATTTGGAGTGTTGCAAAAACTGGAGCAGAAATTACAGCTTCTATGAATAATGAATTAAGCGGCAATGAATCTAATTTAGTAGCTTATTATAAATTTAACGAAGGTGTTTCTTGTGGAAATAATACGGCAATCACAACTCTTGTAAATAGTGCATCAACAGGTGCGCGGTACAATGCTACACTTTCGGGATTTACTTTAAATAATAGTTGCGTTTCTAATTTTGTTACCGGAAAATTAAAGCCAACAAACGATGGTTTAACCAGTGCTACTGCTGGATCAAGTGCGTATCAGATAAAGCAAGATTTTCCTGCTAGTGCTGATGGTATTTATTGGATTAAAAATGCAAATATTAATAGCGGTAATGCCTTTCAGATATATGCCGATATGACAACAGATGGTGGTGGATGGACTTTGATACTTAAAAATTCTAGTAACGCAGGATGGAGTAGCTCTAATGCTATTTCACTGAATACTTCACTGCCTTATACCAGTACTTCAGATGTTATAAGTACCAGTACTACAAATTATTCTATCATTAGCTGGGCCGATCATATAAAGCGAAGTTCAACTGGATTTCAATATATGATAGATGCAACAAACAGAGGAAGTTCAGGTGGTATTTGGACAGCAAATGAAAACTATAGTTTTGTAAAAAACGATAATTCACAAACGAATATTACGCTAAATACTAAATTTGGTAATTGGAATTATGTTGCTGAAAACGGATTAATGCAACGTATGCCATGGTATTTTAGTTCTTCTTGTGGGCCAATTACAGTGGATGACGGTTCTGGTAATTGGTGGGGTACTTTGGTTTCTGTATGCGGATGGAGTCCCACACCTTGGATTTATGATGCTGGCGGTGGGACAGCAAATCCTGATCCACAAATTATTTGGTATTGGGTTAGATAATCATTTATCCCTCATACCCGTCATCATCCAATAAATCAGATCCATCTGCAGCCGCAGTAGCTAACTCATCGCAACGGTTATTGTATTTGTTATCTGCGTGTCCTTTAACCCAAACAAATTTGATGGTAAAATCTTTGGCGAGGGCTGCATAAGTTAGCCAAAGGTCTTTGTTTTTTTTTCCGCCTTTAAAATTGGTTTTAATCCAGTTGTCGAGCCATTTTTTTTCTACACTATTTACAATATACTGGCTATCGGTATAAATGGTAATAGGAATGTTTTTTTTGGTAACCGCCATAAGTGCTTGAATCACACCCATAAGTTCCATGCGGTTGTTGGTGGTGTACTTATAACCACCCCAAATCTCTTTTACTTTATCTCCCCAAATGAGTATAGCACCATAGCCTCCATTGCCTGGGTTGCCTCTCGATGAACCGTCTGTGTAAATTACAAGGGGGTGTGCTTTTTTCTCCGTCATAGTTGGGCCTAAAAATACGTTCTTTTGTCTTTTTTATTATATTTAAGTATGCTATATGATTATATAATTATTGGAGCAGGCTCGGCTGGCTGTGTTTTGGCAAATCGTTTGTCAGAAAACCCGGCTACAAAAGTACTTTTAATAGAAGCGGGCGGCCCCGATTCTAAAATGGAAATTAATATACCAGGGGCTTACTCAAAATTAAATCATACAGAAGTTGATTGGGCATTTTGGACAGAACCTTCCGAAGCAATTGACAACAGAAAATTATTTATACCGCGCGGAAAAGTGCTTGGGGGTTGTAGTGCCACCAACGCCATGGCCTATGTTAGGGGGAATAAAAAAGATTATGATGATTGGGCTGCACTTGGTAATGAGGGTTGGGATTATGCATCGGTGCTTCCTTATTTTAAAAAGTCGGAGAACAACCAAAATTTTAACGATGAATTTCATGGTAAGGATGGACCCATGTATGTTTCACATGCCGCTTCGCCTTCTAATGTTGCAACGGCTTTTGTTGAAGCCTGCGCAGAGCAGGGGATACAAAGCAATCCAGCCTATAATGGTGCAGAGCAACTCGGTGCTTGTCTTTTGCAGTTTACTATAAAAAATAATCAGCGTCATAGCACAGCTGCTGCTTTTTTAAAGCCGATACTCAAAAGAAAAAATTTAATGGTGTTAACACACACCTATGTTAAAAGAATTTTGTTAGAGTCTGGTGCTGCGGTAGGGGTAGAGGTGAAAAATAAAAATGGTCAAACAGAAATTTACAATTGTAACAAAGAAGTTATTGTTTCTGCTGGTACAATTCAGTCTCCTCAAATATTAATGCTTTCTGGTATTGGCGATGCCAATGAGTTATCTAAACATGGCATTATTGCTGTTAAGCATTTACCTGGTGTAGGAAAAAATTTGCAAGATCATGTTTGGAGTGGTGCAAGTACACTTGCTAGCGTTCCAACAGGAAATGATCTTTTAAAACCTACTAAAATGATAATGGCTGGGCTGCAACATTTGCTTTTTAAAACGGGACCATTATCCAATAGTCCGCTCGAAGCCAATGCTTTTTTAAAAATTGAAGAAGATGGAAGTTTGGGAGAAGGACAGCCTAATATCCAGTTTCATTTTGTGCCACTTACCATCAAACCTGATTATAGTACAGATATTTATAATGTTAATACGTATCCTACCTACAGTGGATTTTCCATAATGTCTATTGTGCTCCACCCAAAAAGTAGGGGTCAGGTTAAGTTAAAGTCTTCAAATCCATCGGAACCGCCAAGTATCCAACTGAATCCATTGTCAGATTTGGATGACCGTGCAATGCTTGTTAAAGGCCTAAAAAAGGCCATTGAAGTGCTCCATTCACCAGCTTTTGAAGCGTATAAAGAGGGTGAAATGCTGCTTCCAAAAGCGCCTGTTTCTGATCAAATTATTAATGAGCATATCAATAAATCGCTTGAAACCCTATACCACCCGGTAGGTACTTGCAAAATGGGTAATGATGCTCAATCTGTTGTAAATCATGAGCTTAAAGTACATGGTGTGGCTAATTTAAGGGTGATAGATGCCTCCATTATGCCAACCATTGTTTCTGGAAATACCAACGCCGCTGCCATCATGATTGCCGAAAAAGGAGCCGACATGATAATCGGTTAAATTTTTGGCACTATTGTGTGATAATTACACATTGTTTATTAATTTAGCGAGCATTAAAACGATTGTGTTGGCCAAGGAAAAGAATTTGGATACCCTTACTGCTCAAGCGGTAGATGAAATTTCAGTGTCTACTTATGTAGCTAAAAAGGCTACCGGATTTTCGTTGGTGTTCCAGCTTAGGTTTACGACGCAATTTGGTCAAAATATTTACCTATTAGGAAATCATCCTTTACTAGGTAGTAACGACACTGAAAAAGCAATCCCATTAAAATATATCAATGAACATTATTGGAACTTGATACTTCCATTTGGTGCCAAAGATATTGTTGATGATACCATTAGCTATCAATACTTTATTAAAAACGCAGACGGAACCATTAGTTATGATTGGGGTGGTAACGATAAAAGTTTTAACCCTTCCAAAATAAAAGCTAAACAGGTTTTGTTTAATGATAGTTGGAATGCTGCTGGCTATTACGAAAATGCATTTTATACAGAGCCGTTTAAAAATGTGCTATTAAAAAATAGTTATGCTACCACGGATGCCGTAGCACCAAAAACAACTACCCATCTGTTAAAAGTTAAGAGCCCTTTATTAACCCCAACTCAAACAATTTGTGTATTAGGTGATACCAAACATTTGCGTGCTTGGGACGCTAAAGATCCAATTTTACTCTCACGAAAAGAAGGGGAAGACTATTTTTCGGTATCACTTGATTTATCAAAAGCTACCTTTCCAATTTCATACAAGTATGGTGTATATGATGTTGTAAAAAAGTCATTTGTTGTTTTTGAAAATGGAAGCAACCGCATGCTTGTAGATGCAGCAGGTAAAGACAAGCTAACCATCATAAATGATGGATTTACCTATTTGCCCAACGATACATGGAAAGGAGCAGGGGTAGCAATTCCAGTATTTAGTTTGCGATCTACCAATGGTTTAGGTGTTGGAGAGTTTGCCGATATTAAATTACTAGTAGACTGGGCAAAAAAAGTAGGTCTTAAAAAAATACAATTGTTGCCCATTAATGATACGACTGCAACACATTCTTGGAAAGACTCTTATCCGTATGCAGCTATTTCTGCATTTGCACTTCATCCAATATATATAAACTTAGATACTTTAATTCCTGCTTCAAATAAAAATTTAATTACAAAACTTTTAGAAGCAAAGCAAAAACTAAATGCACTTAGCGTTGTTGATTACGAAGAAGTAGCAAAAATAAAGTACCAAATTTTAGATGAGGTATATGCATTAATTGGTGCTACAACACTAGCTAGCAAAGGGTTTAAAGATTTTTTTGCACAACACCAGCACTGGTTAGAATCCTATGCTGCGTTTTGTTATTGCAGAGATGCATATGGCACCATCGATTTTAATCAGTGGCCTGCACATACGTCTTATTCGGAAAAAGCGTTTAAAAATTTGACCAAATCTGATGCTGCTGTAAAAGCAGTTATTGAAAAATATTATTTTATACAGTACATCCTTGATGTGCAACTAAGAGAAGCTACTGCATATGCCCATGAAAATGGCGTGATTGTAAAAGGTGATATTGCCATTGGGGTTTACAGATATGGGGTTGATGCATGGCAACATCCTAATTTATTTCACATGGGTATGCAAGCCGGTGCTCCTCCCGATGATTTTGCTGTAGCTGGGCAAAACTGGGGTTTCCCAACCTACAATTGGGAAGAGATGACCACCAATGGTTTTGCGTGGTGGAAGCAGCGCTTCGAGCAAATGAGTTTGTATTTTGATGCTTTTAGAATTGATCATATTTTAGGTTTCTTTAGAATTTGGAGTATTCCAATGGACGCTGTTGAAGGGATATTGGGGCATTTTGTTCCTGCTATTCCGGTTCATGAAAATGAATTAAAGGAGCGTGGTATTCATATCAGTCCACAGGAGTATGCTAAGCCTGTCATTACCGATAAAGTGTTGTGGGATTATTTTGGTTACGATAATGAGGTGGTAAAAGCTGAGTTTTTAATCTATGATGGTTTTGGAAAGTATACTTTAAAATCAAATTTTGCAACCCAGCGTTTGGTTGAAAAACATTTTTCGGATCTACCAGTTACTGATTATCATCAAAAAATAAAGCAGGGTTTATTTAACCTCATTAGCAATGTTATTTTTATAGAAGCCAAAGAAAAAGCATACGCAGGTGGACATTTTTATCATGTTCGGTTTGGTATCGAAAATACGGCTGCCTTTAAGGGACTGGATGGATCTGTTCAGCACCAACTAAAAGAACTATACGTCGATTATTTTTTTAGAAGACAAGACGATTTTTGGAAAAAAGAAGCCCTTAATAAACTTCCTGCACTAAAGCGTGTAACCAATATGCTTGTTTGTGGCGAAGACCTTGGCCTCGTGCCTTCTTGTGTGCCCGATGTGATGCACCAATTGGGGTTATTAAGCCTCGAAATACAAAGGATGCCTAAAAACCCGCACACGCCCTTTTTTCATCCAAAAGACGCGCCGTATTTAAGTGTGGTAACGCCATCTACTCATGATATGAGTACCATTAGAGGCTGGTGGGAAGAAAATGCACATCAAACGCAAGCTTTTTACAATCATATTTTAGGTGAGTACGGTAAGGCGCCGCAGTTTTGTGAAGCACACATAAATAAGGCAATCATCATGCAGCATTTGCATGCACCTGCTATGTGGACCACTTTCCAATTACAAGATTTACTTGGTATCGACGCCAATTTGCGCAGACAAAACCCACATGACGAGCGTATTAATGTACCTGCCAACCCAAACCATTACTGGCAGTACCGTATGCATATGACCCTCGAAAATTTATTGGAGCAAGACAGTTTCAATAATGAACTACAGGCTTGTATTGCGTCTAGTGGTAGGGCATAAGAGGGCCTTTCTTACTGCTTTCTGCTTTATATTTGTTCTACCTAAATAATAAGCATTGCAACTCAATTATAAATCTATCTCGTTACCGTTCGAGTATCCATTTACGATTTCAAATGGTCGTACAAAAACCCATCAACCATCTCTTGTGGTTTCATTATCACTAGGGAATTTTACTGGTTTTGGGGAGGCCCCTGCCATTGTTTATTACGATATTACGGTCGAAAAAATGATCGAAGACCTTGAGTCTAAGCGTGCGATGGTTGAAAAATTTGCACTCACAGATCCTGCGCGTTATTGGCATTATTTACATCACTTGTTTCCAAAAAATCCCTTTTTAGTATCGGCACTTGATATGGCCTGCTGGGATTTATATGGCAAAATGAAGGGGCAGCCACTCTATACATTATGGAATACAACTTGGCAAAATACACCTGTAACGGATTATACCATTGGTATTGACACCATACCAAAAATGCTAGAAAAAATGAAGGCCAAACCATGGCCCGTGTATAAAATAAAATTAGGCACGCCTGAGGATATTGAAATCATGGAAGCGCTAACAGCAGCTACTACTGCTGTTTTTAGGGTGGATGCCAATGCGGGTTGGACCACCGAAGAAGCGCTTTTAAAAATCCCAATACTTGCAAAAATGGGTGTCGAATTTATTGAACAACCACTTGCAAAAGATAATTGGGAGGGTATGAAAATATTATTTGAAAAATCGGAGCTCCCATTATACGCCGATGAAAGTTGTGTGATGGAATCCGATGTTCAAAAATGTGCAGGCCACTTTCATGGTATTAATATTAAGCTTACCAAATGTAGTGGGCCAACACCGGCACTTCGAATGATTGAAACGGCCCGCGGCCTTGGTTTAAAAGTAATGATGGGCTCTATGAATGAGTCTAGCATTGGTTCTGCCTCCATTGCACATTTTTTACCACAACTCGATCATGTAGATATGGATGGGCCGTTATTGTTATCGGAAGATATTGCTACGGGCATCACATTTGACAATGGCGTTGTTACTTTAACTAACAAACCTGGTTTAGGTATAACGCTTCTATAAATTACTACTCATGACTCCTGAGCGCTACAACCGTATGTTATCGGTGATTAAAAATAGACAAACCAATTTAACGGTGGTGATGGAAAATGTAAATGATCCACACAATATATCGGCCGTTATGCGTACCTGTGATGCGGTTGGTATTCAGGATATTTATATCCTTAACACAAAAATTGCAAAGCATGATTATTTTGGTGTTAAAAGCAGCAGTAGCGCGGCTAAATGGCTAACGGTTCACCAATTTACCAATGCCCAAGAATGTTTTACGGCGCTCCGTAAAAATTACAATAAAATTTATACCACACATTTATCTAGTGACGCTGTAAGTTTATATGACATTGATTTTACGGATTCGGTAGCCCTTGTTTTTGGTAACGAACATGATGGCGTAAGCGAAGAAACCATTGCCCTTGCCGATGGTAATTTTATTATTCCGCAACTTGGTTTTATTAAGAGTCTCAATATTTCGGTGGCTTGTGCTGTTTCAATTTATGAGGCACATCGACAAAAAATGGCTGCAGGACATTACAAGGAGCAAACCATGTCATTGGAGCGTCAAGAAACTTTGCTCAAGGCTTGGTGCGCAGAAGATTAATTTTCGCAATTAAATTGTGGCGATTAATTTTCGCAATTAACTTATGGCGATTATTTCTTTTCTGACTGATTTTTTTGCTTGGTCAAATACGTAAGGCTCACATTTAATTCAAATCCAATTAATAAAATGAGTGAGTTAATGTACATAAGGAGCATGATAATTAATACGGTTCCAATCGATCCATATACTTTATTGTAGTTTGAACTTGCAAACATGTCTACCCAATAAGAAAAAACGAGTGTGGTTAAAAGTGTTAAGGTGGTTGCTAATAATGATCCTGGCGAAACAAAGGCCCATCTTTTTTTTACAGAGGGGGCGTAGGTATAAATGAGTGATATACCTGTAAATAATAGTCCAATAATAATGGACCAGCGTACACCATTCCAATAGGGTAGTGTTGTTTTTCTTTTGAGCTGAAACAAACTTCTTACAAGTGATGCTAGTTGTTCTTGACCAATTAATATTAATGAGGAAGCAATAATAAGCACAATTAAAATAGCCGTTAAACGGATGGCCCGCCAGCGCCTATGCATAAAAAAACCTTTTTGCTCCTGTATAGATCGATCAAATGTTCGGATGATACCCATCATGGCATTGGATGCGTAAAAAATGAGTAGTAAAAAACCAAACGAAAAAATACCCACGTGCTTTTGTAGTAAGTCGTTGATTAAATTTTTGATAAACGCATAGGTTTGGCTATTGGGTGTAATGTCTTTAAATAGCTTTAATATTTGCGCTTCAACTTTAAAGGATGGCGGAAAATAGGGTATGAGTGAAAATAAAAATAGCATGGCTGCAGGTAGCGCCATAATCAAGTTAAACGTAATGGCAGAAGCTCTTTCGTTTAATCCAACTTTATTGATTTGTCTGAAAAAAAATACAACGACATCATATACCGGCATGCCTTTAAAGCCTGGTATCACCATCGTCTTACTTTTTTTAACAACGTAATCGATAGGCCCCCAATTTAATATGATGCGGTGTAATTTTATCAAGGTTGCTTATTTTTTTTCGCCATATAAATGTCCAAAGCTTTTTGATACTCGATGGCATATCTATTATGCTCTTCGTATGTTGGACTAAAATGGTGCATGCCACTAAAATCACTTTTAGCAACAAAGTATAAATAGTTGGTATTGGGTGCGTTTAATATAATATCGATTGTTGCAGGTAGTGGTGTGCAAATAGGACCCGGTGGTAATCCTTTTTTGCGGTAAGTATTATACGGCGAAGGATTGGATAAATATTTTTCATAAATCCTTGTGATGGTAAAATCCTTCATGGCAAATTTAATGGTAGGGCATGCCTGTAGCGGCATTTCTTTTGCGAGCCTATTCATGTATACGCTCGCAATTTTGTATTTATCTGAAGCCACATTGGTTTCTTCATCAACAATTGAAGCTAGGGTATAGGCTTCAATATCCGTTAAGTGTTTGGATTGTAATTTGTTTCGACGATCAATATCATCCCAAAACTTTTCTTGGTAGGATTTTAACTTGGTTAAAATTTGCCTTAGTGGTGTATCCCAATAAAATTGATAGGTGTCTTGTATGATGATCGCGTAAAAGGTGCTAGTGTCTACACCAAATGCTTGTAACGAATCATTGTTTGAAATAAACTGCATCACAGTAGCAGAGTCTGTAGAAAACTGATTGCCTATGAGCTGTGCAAAGTCTTCTTTGGTTCTTAGTTTATTAATAACCAGCTTCACTTCTGCAACGCGTCCATTTTTTAGCATCCTTGCAATTTGCCAAGCAGTTTGTCCTTTTTTTAATTGGTACTTGCCAGGTCTTACTAAATCCCAATTGGGTAAAACCAACGAAAGTAAATGAAGCCCAATACTATTTGTAATAAGCCCTTCTTTACTTAAATGACCAATAACAGCTCCTTTTTTTACAATGGACTGATCTACGGTAAAACTTTTTTGTGCACCAGAAAAATTAGTGATCGATGAAAAAATACTCCATGCTGTAACAGTACTTGCTACCAGTAAAACAACAATTAGGATTGTTCCAAATTTTTTCATGGTTTCAATTTAAACAAAAAACCCTGACTGCATATACAGACAGGGTTTTAAATATCAAAAGTTAACTTTATTTTTTTGTAGTATCGGCAGTTGTTGCTGGGTTAGGAGCAGGAGCCGGAGCAGCAGGTGCTGAACTATTCGTATTTACTTTTTGTAGTAATGAGTCTTCGGTAGCAGCGCCAGTACCACCCTTTAAGAAAAGGGTTGAAAGTAAAGCCAAAACAGCAATGATGGCTGCAAACAACCAAGTACCTTTCTCTAAAACGTCTGTAGTTTGTTTAACACCCATAAATTGGTTGCTAATGCCACCAACATTACTAGACAATCCACCACCTTTTGGATTTTGGATTAAAACCACAAAACCTAAAGCTACACAAGCAGCTACTATCAAAACTAGAAACAAAATAGTCATCTTATAATCCTTTTAATTGTTGAATCTTGGCAGCAAAATAAACGGATTTTTCAGGATTTATGAAACTTAATTTTTGGTAGAGCTGAATTGCCTTTTCTCGGCGGCCCTGTTTGCCCAGCACTTCTGCCATAGTTTCGGTTACAACCTCCCTAGATTCGTTAGACTTTTCGGCTATTGTAACCACGGCTTTTTCTATGTCAGATTCACTAGAAAAGGGGGTATCAGCTTCCGATTCGGGTACGGTTTGGCCCTCTGTAACCGGATGTTTGACCTCTTTTAGCCAATCTGTGAACTTCTTAAGCTTGGTTGACAATTCGTCTTGATGACCCTGATTTAGGTCTATTTTGATGCCCTGTGAGGCAAAATAATCGATGGTATGGTATAAAACCGGTGATTCTATCTCTAAAATCTGGTCTGGAGTAACCGGTTTATTGTAATCGGCGAGCTGTTTGCTAATAATATTGCTAATAGCTGAAGGTACTGGGGCGGTTAAAACATGCTGAAACCACCCTGTATTTCCCACAGAAAGTGCCGCTTTACTCGTTTCAGTGCCTTTTTTGTGGTTTTTTGCCGCAACCAGCACCGTGGCTGGCGCAAAAAATGGGTATTGCTTTTGTAAGCTATCTAGTACATCTACAGAAGTAGCAGTCAGGTTTTCTTTACCTGTGAGGTGTTTTGCTACTAAACTACTGAACTGACTCATGTTTTAAATACTAGAAGTTAAATGTACAAATAGATTACCAGTTAGAAAAAATACGGTTAAACATATCATCCGTTAAGCTTCTCACCATTTCGTCGAGCAGTCTTGCTTCGGCCTGTGTAAGGGTTAAATTGGCGTCAAAATCAAAACTACGACTCACGTCAAACTCTTCGGTTTTATTGGTTAGGGTATTTCTAAAAACAATATGAACGGTAACGGTTAAACGGTTGGTGGAAGCTTGTTGATTGCTTACACCCACTGTTTGTGATGCGTCGTAGTTGGTAACGGTGCCACTAATAATATAATGTGCATCATCACTGGTAGTTCTGGTCAGTTTTGTTTGACTCGCAATTTTTAATTGCCATTTGTCATTAAGCTTTGGACTTAATTGTGGGTTTACATAACGCGCTCTGTTTTCAATAAAACCAAGCTTGATGGTTTTTACGGCAGGATCTATACTGGCGTCGTTAAACTTATAAATACCACAGCTGGTTAACGTTACTGTGGCCACCAAAAATAAAATGCTATATACTGTAGAGAGTTTCATATTAGGTGTTTTAATCTCAGTACTAATCTTCAATGTCGTACTCTTTTAATTTTCTATAAAGCGTTCTTTCACTAATTCCTAAATCCAAAGAAGCATCCCTTCTTTTGCCTTTGTGTTTTTTGAGCGCTTTTAATATCAATTCTTTTTCTTTATCAATAATATTTAAAGACTCTTCAATTTCTTCATGCTGGTGCATGTCATTGTCTTGTAATAAAACTGGTTGTGCAGCAACAGTATTACTGGCTGGTGCAATAAAATGTTGTGGTGTATTATGTTCAACTTCGTGCCCCGTAAAATCTTGTAAAATAGATTCCCTGGTAAAATTGGCTGCAGCGCCTGCTAACGAAGGGTTTTGAAGAATTTCTACAAACATTTTTTTAAGTTCTGTAACATCTTTTTTCATGTCAAAAAAGAGTTTGTATAAAATTTCACGCTCGTTGGCAAATTCACCACCTTGGTTTTGTCCAGCAAGTACGGGCATTCTAGAAAACTTACTATGATCCGGTAAAAAACTTTGTAGGGTAGTGGCGTTAATTAAATTGGTGTTACTTAGTACAGAAATTTGTTCTGCAATATTTTTTAGTTCACGCACGTTACCTTGCCACGGATGATTGATAAGAATTGCTTTGGCTTCTTCGTCTAATTGTACAGGTGTTGTTTTATAGCGTTCTGCAAAGTCTACCACAAATTTTCTGAAAAGTAAACTAACATCTTCTTTACGGTCTCTAAGTGATGGTACCCGAATAGGCACCGTACTTAAACGGTAGTATAAATCTTCTCTAAATCTTCCTTTTTGTGTAAACTCTAATAGCTCTCTATTGGTTGCTGCAATAACACGTACATCTGTTTTTTGTACTTTAGAAGAGCCCACTCTAATAAACTCACCGGTTTCTAAAACACGAAGAAGTCGGGCCTGGGTGCCAATGGGCATTTCACCAATTTCATCTAAAAAAATAGTACCACCACTTACGGTTTCAAAATAACCTTTACGGCTGTCTACAGCACCTGTAAATGATCCTTTTTCGTGACCAAATAATTCGGAGTCGATAGTGCCTTCTGGAATAGCGCCACAGTTTACCGCAATAAAAGGGTTGTGTTTGCGCGCCGATAGGGCATGAATAATTTGAGAAAATACTTCTTTACCCACACCACTTTCACCAACAATTAAAACCGTTAAATCTGTGGCAGCAACTTGCACAGCCGTATTAAGGGCGTGGTTAAGTGCAGGTGCATTACCAATGATGTTAAATCTGTTTTTTATACTTTGAAGATCCATAGTTGACCTTATTAATTCGTTCAAATAAATTTATCCAACCTGCTCGCCAAGTAATGTGGTTCTGGTATAGCCAGTAACTTTTACTTGTGCATACTTGCCTTTTAAATCAATGCCAGCTGTTTTTGGAAACACCAATACTTTGTTTTGTGAAGTGCGGCCAGTCCAATCATTTTCATTTTTTCGGCTATTGCCTTCAACCAATACTTCAAACACACTACCCACATCTTTTTGGTTGCTAGCCGTAGAAAGTACACCCTGCATATCCACAATTTCTTGAAGTCTTCTTTTTTTGATAGTTTCCGGTATATCGTCGGTATATCTTTTGGCAGCAAGGGTTCCAGGCCTTTCACTGTAAAAATACATGTAGCTCATGTCGTATTTACAATGCTCCATAATACTAAGTGTATCTTGGTGGTCTTCTTCGGTTTCAGTACAAAAGCCTGCAATAATATCGGAACTAATACCACAATCAGGGATGAGTTCAAAAATGCGGTTCACTTTTGCAATGTACCATTCACGCGTATAGGTGCGGTTCATGAGTTGAAGTAGTCGAGTGCTTCCACTTTGAACCGGTAGGTGAATGTATTTACAAATGTTTTTATACTTGTTAATGGTATGAAGAACTTCGTCGGTAATGTCTTTAGGGTGAGATGTACTAAAACGTACTCGAAGGCTTGGGTCAATTAAAGCTACTTTTTCTAATAACATCGCAAAAGTTACGGCTTCATTATTTTGCTCATTGATCCAGTGGTAACTATCTACGTTTTGACCTAATAATGTCACTTCTTTAAATCCTCTGTTAAATAAATCGGTGGCTTCAGCAACAATCGAATGCGCGTCTCTACTTCTTTCTCTACCTCTTGTAAAAGGAACCACGCAAAAGCTACACATGTTGTTACATCCACGCATAATTGAAACAAAAGCACTAATGCCATTGCTATCAAGTCTAACAGGTGCAATATCTGCGTACGTTTCGTCTCTACTTAATAGGACATTTACTGCTTTTTGTCCGGTTTCTGCTTCTTCGATAAGCCCAGGAAGGCTTCTGTAGGCATCGGGGCCTACCACCATATCTACTAATTTCTCTTCCTCTAATAATTTAGATTTAAGCCTTTCAGCCATACAACCCAGCATACCAATTAAAGTACCTGGCTTTTGCTCCTTAATTTTTCTAAATTCGGTGAGGCGTTTGCGAACGGTTTGCTCGGCTTTTTCCCTGATAGAACAGGTGTTTAAAAAAATCAAATCGGCGTCTTCCAAATTTCTAGTAGCGCCGTAGCCTTCTTTGTTTAAAATCGAGGCAATCACTTCACTATCTGCAAAGTTCATGGCACAGCCATAACTTTCTATATAAAAGCTTTTCTTATACGTATTGGGGTCGTTAGAGAAGGGTTTGAAAGCTTCTCCTTGTCTAAGTTCGTCGTGTTCTTTTCCAGCTAAAGCGAGGGTTTCCATCCTTACAATCTAATTTAATGGCAAAATTAACATAAAAACACCGATTTGTGCCAGTTTGTCAGCTATAAAACGCTAAAAATTCTGTTAATCAATTAGTTTTGTAACAATTATAATTTTCAGTGCATGAAGTATGGCTTAACCCTTTGGGTTGCTTTTTTTATTGGAAGTCAGGCTTTTGGGCAGGAAATGCTCAATAAAATTAGAAATGAGTCGGCGCGTACCATTCGTAAAGATGCCGACACTGCTAATTGGCGTTGGAAAAGAGGCGGAATTTTTAATGCAAACCTAGCGCAGGGTTCACTTAGTAACTGGGCAGCGGGTGGCGATAATTTTTCATTGTCAGTTAATAGCTACTTCAATTATTTCTTATACTATAAAAAAGGGCGTCAAAACTGGGATAATAATTTTGATATGAACCTTGGTTATGTGCAAACCACCAGTTTGGGTAGCCGTAAAAATGACGATCGCTTTGATATCTTAAGTAAGTATGGTTACAAAATTGATAGTACCGGAAAGTGGTATATGTCAACCTTATTTAATTTTAGATCGCAGTATTTTGACGGTTACACATTCTCAAATAATGTAGCCAATTTTGCGTCTTCATTTTTATCTCCAGCTTATGTATTTGTTTCTGCTGGATTTGATAGTAAAACCTCCGACAAATTATCTATATTCTTATCGCCACTTACTGCTCGTTGGACAATTGTTGCCAATAATAAATTAGCTGCTCAAGGAAAGTATGGTGTGCCAAAAGGTAAAAACTCAGTTCAGGACGTGGGTTTGTTTGCCACCATCAACCACAACAATGTAATTGCCAGAAACATCAATTATAGAGGCCGTTTGGATTTGTTCTCCAATTATTCCAATAAGCCAGAAAATATCGACGTTTTTATGACCAATTTTTTCTCTTTTAAAATCAATAAATATTTTTCGGCCAACTACAATCTGGATCTTATTTACGATGATGATGTTAGGCTTTTTGGAGAAAATAAAAACTCTCCGGGCATGCAAATTAAAAGTATGATGGGTATTGGTTATACTAGGCCATTAAACATCAACAAAAAGATGCCCAACGGAACTACTAAAAAAGAAATCCGCTAATAGTTCGTAATTAATGGATCGAACTATTTTTTTGCCTCAACCTTTAATGTGTGTTTGATTTTATTTGCCTTGTACCTGAGGTCTTGATAGTCAGTGTGCATAATGGTTACATGGCCCATTTTACGACCAGGCTTTGTTTGCTTTTTACCATACAAATGCACAAACACATTGTCCATACTTAATACTTCGTCAAGGTTCGTGTAAACCGCTTCGCCACTATGTCCTTCGGCACCTAAAATATTTACAATGGCAGAGGGTAGGATAGCGTCCGGATTACCTAATGGATAATTGAGCATGATGCGCCAAAGCATATCGTACTGGCTCGAGTAATTTGCTTCGATACTATGGTGTCCACTATTGTGCACACGAGGGGCCGTTTCATTTACAAAAACATCTTCGTCTTTGGTAACAAATAATTCGACAGCAAATAATCCAGGACTGTTAAATGCCTTTACAAGTTTTAAAGCAATGGCTTCTGCTTTCCAAGAAACTTTATCTGGTAATATCGCTGGGCTAATTTGGTAGTCAAGTAAATTTAATACCGGATCAAAAATCATTTCGGCAGGTGGGTATAAAGTGGCCGAACCATCCTGTGCAATAGCTACAATCATGGCCAGTTCTTTATCAATAGCTACCATTTTTTCTAGAACCGATGGTGCATCAAAACCTTTTTCAAAATCGTCTTTGGTTCTAATTATTTGAACGCCTTTACCGTCGTAACCACCTTCACCTAATTTGTGCACAGCTGGTAAAAAAGCATGGTGGTGTGGTAAGCTTTCTTTGGTATGTGTAACCACAAAATCGGAGGTAGGGATTTCGTTAACCTGGTAAAATCCTTTTTGCTTGATTTTGTTTTTGATAATTTTAATGGCACTCGGTTTTGGAATAACTTTTACACCTTCTGCTTCCAATTTTTCTAGTGCTTCAATGTTTACATTTTCTATTTCAATGGTTAGTACGTCTACTTTTTTACCAAAAGCGTATACGTCGTCAAAACTAGTGATATCGCCTTGTATAAAATGGTGGCATAAATGAGCTGCAGGGCAGTGGGGGTCGTTTTCTAAAACATAGGTTTCAACGGTATAATTTGCTGCTGCTTGTAAGAGCATCCTACCTAGTTGTCCGCCACCTAAAATACCTGCCTTCATTGAAATATTTTTTGCAAAGTTACAATTTTTGTTTCCACTTTTGTTTCCATCCCTGATAGAGTTGCTGCGCATCTGGGGTGAGGTCTAAATAAAATACGCCACTAATCATAAGTATCGAAAACAATCCTCCTTTTAAAAAAATGCCAGTCCAGCCAGTAATGCCATCAAAAGCAAAATATGTAATGGCATAAGCAGCAGCGCCCAATAGGAGCGTGTAGGCAGTTTTACGGGTAAAAGGTTGCATGTTAAATTTGCGTCTTAAAAATTCGAACCTGATAAAATTATACGTGCCGTATGCAAAAAGTTCGGCAAAGGCAGAACCAATAATGCCATAATTTTTTATCAGGAAATACGTAAGCGGTAACCTGAGCGCTAAAAGTACTACGCCACTATAAAAATCGAAACGCCAAAAAGTAGAGGTATTAATTACAATGGCATTGAGCCCGGTGCCCGCATCAATAATGCGCACCATGCCTAAAACAAAGATCACACCAAGGCCATCTAAATAGGCCTTTTGTATGTGTAAGGCAATCATGCCTTCTTTTGCATTGAGCCAAATATTGCCAAAAATAAAGAGCGCCATAATTAATAAATTAATGCAAGAGCGCGCATAAATGCGGTTAATTTCTGGAAAATTTTTATCCTTCCATGCCTTAGAGAGTACCCCCACCGAAACCGCCTGAATACTTCGTTGTGGCACTTGAATCAGCGCTGCCGCATACTGTGCCCAAACAAAAATACCTACTTCGGTAAGGCCTAACATGCCCGCAATTAAAAAGCTATCGATGGTGGCAGCAAGGGCTGCAATGAGTGCACCTCCAAAAACCAATACCTGAATTGACACCATTTTTTTCCAAAACTTTTTGGTTACCCGGCTAACGGTTGTTGGAAAATGTAGCTTACCGGATTTTACCAAGTAACTCAGTAAAATAACAAACAGCACCAAGTATTGAATCGAGAATAAATAAATAAATACTTTAAAATCGATGAGCTTTAAATAAAAGAGTGCAATTAACACAGCGGTTAAAAGCCTTAAGCCGGTTTCTTTTAAAAAGTTTGAAACCACCGATAAATTAAGTGCCCAGCTAAAACTTTCTAGTACACAAAAAAACAGCATTCCCATGGCAAATGGGAACATCCAAAAATAATAATCAAGAATCAGTGGTGATTTAACCTGATATTTTTCAATAAAATAAGGTTCAAAATAAACGCCACACGCAAGTACCAAAACAAAACCAATAATTGATAAAAAAAACGACCAGGTAATCAGGTCAATTTCTTTTTCTTGAAGGTTGTCTTTATAATATGGGTAAAATTTATAGATAATGGGCACCACACCAAGTGATCCAAAAGCAAACATATTTTGAGCAAAATCGGTAAAGATGCGCGTTAGTCCATACTCGGCAGGAGTGAAAGATCCGTTTCGGGTAAAAAAGTAGTTGTTGACAAAGCCAATAGCAAACCCAACATATACTAGAATGCTGGAAATGATGGTTTGTTTTCTAATGCTACCCATGAACTATTTTATCTACTTTTTTACGTGAACCTCTTTATTGATCGCTTAAAAATAGGATATTCGGTGCCAAGATGCACCAGAAGGACCTATATAATGCTGTTAAAACGCCTAAACTCCTTGTTTTATTGGGTTTGGTTATTTGTTTGTTTACGGCTTGTTATGAAAAGGCCGCTACTTCAAAAAACGTTTTCAGTTACAATGAAGCCACCGGCATTGCAACCCTAGATCCTGCTTTTGCAAAAAACCAATCCATCATGTGGGCGGTGCATCAGATCTATAATACCCTTGTTGAAATTGATAGCAACCTAAATATTGTGCCATCACTCGCAAAATCATGGGAGGTAAGTGAAGACCGAAAAACCTACCGTTTCCACCTCCGTACCAATGTTTATTTTACACCAGATGAAGCGTTTAAAGGTGGCACTGGACGAAAATTAGTTGCTTCAGACGTAGCCTATAGCCTGGGCCGAATTATTGATAAAACAGTGGCAAGTAGCGGTGCTTGGATATTTAATGGTAGGGTAGATTCGGTGATGCCATTTGTGGTAATAAACGACTCTACTTTTGAATTAAGGTTGCAGCGCCCGTTTCATCCTATCATGGGCATTTTAAGTACACAGTATTGTAGTGTGGTACCCAAAGAAGTAGTAGAAAAATACGGTAAAGATTTTAGAAGACATCCTTGTGGTACCGGACCGTTTTTACTTAAGTCTTGGGACGAAGGAGAAGCGATGATACTTCATAAAAACAAAAACTATTGGGAGGTTGATACGGCCGGTGTTAGGCTACCTTATTTAGACGCTGTAAAAATTAATTTCTTTGATAACAAAGCCACCGAGTTTTTACAATTTAGGCAGGGTAAGCTCAGTTTTGTTAATGATATAGATGCTTCTTTTAAAGATGAAATTTTAACCAAGAACGGAACACTCCGAAAAGACTGGGAAGGAAAAATAAATTTATTAAAGCATCCTTATTTAAATACCGAGTATTTTGGAATTGTAGTGGATGCAAATAATCTTATTACAAAAGGGGCGGCTACCAGTAATAAATTAGTGCGTCAGGCTATGAATTACGCCATCAATAAAAAACAGTTGATGATGTACATGCGTAATTCAATTGGCATTCCGGCACAGGCTGGCTTTGTGCCTGCTGGGCTTCCGTCTAACAATGTAGATTATGTAAAAGGCTATACTTGCAATCCGGCCAAAGCGCGTGAACTCCTTGCTGCTGCTGGATTTCCGGGCGGTAAAGGGCTACCCACTACTAAATTATTAACGGTTGCCATTTATGCCGATATTGCATCCTTTGCGGCCAAACAAATGGAAGAAGTAGGGATTCCGGTACAAGTAGAAGTGATTCAAAAAAGTTTACTGCTCGAGCAAACAGCAAAGTCTGCTGCATTATTTTTTAGAGCCAGTTGGATTGCCGATTACCCTGATGCCGAAAATTATATGGCTATGTTTTACAGCAAAAATCCTGCTCCACCTAATTACACCCGTTTTAAAAACGCGGAGTTTGATTTGCTCTACGAAAAGGCACTTTTGGAAACACGCGATAGTGTTAGGTACGCGTTGTATAGAGCCATGGATCAGCTCGTGATTAATGAAGCGCCTATTATTCCGATGTGGTATGATATGGCCATTCATTTGGTACAACCTGGTGTAAAAGGCTTTGGACCCAATGCACTTAATTTACTCGAATTAAGGCGTACAAAACTTCCTAATTAGTGTTTTAGTTTTTCTTTAAACACTTTTTCAAACTTCTCTAATTTAGGCGCAATTACAAAACGGCAATAGCCCTGATTGGTATTGTTGTTGTAATAATTTTGGTGGTAGTTTTCGGCAGGATAATAATTTTTAAATGGCTCGATAGTTGTTACGATAGGTGCATCAAAAGCTCCGCTTTTATCAAGTGCTTCTTTGTATGCAAGTGCTTCTGTTTTTTGAGCTTCCGAAACATAATAAATAACACTTTTATATTGAGGACCCACATCAT
>Ga0315907_10002230_pt1 | contig 24874 bp, 21 predicted proteins | sample LakEriMetagenome_3_FD_203525 | JGI IMG/M metagenome (GOLD analysis project Ga0315907, IMG submission 203525) | Freshwater fungal communities from buoy surface, Lake Erie, Ohio, United States - Buoy 12 MA123 | ecosystem: Environmental > Aquatic > Freshwater > Lake > Lake biofilm | place: USA...
AGGATTCCGGCCAAATTCCCGCGTCGGCCAGGAAACTCAACTCGGTGGCTTTTGCGCATCGCTTGGCTCATGCTCAACGTCAATATTCACAAAACCGTACTATAAAGACTTAGCGAACACGGCAAAGGCCTAGCGAACACGGCGCATGGTGATCGTTCCGCGATCGCCGGCGGCTTGAAAGCCACCTGAAAGGGAGTCGCCGATGATTTGAGTGTTCATTTGATAGCTACCGAGGATGGGTCCTAATTTCTTCGACGAGGTCAGAACCGTTTGGCCTTGGGAGGTCGTTTGCGGGACCAGTTCGGCGCGGTAGGCAAAGGGGATCACCAGAGCGAAGCGCCCCGTGAAGCGTGCTTGATAATTCCCGTTCGAGGTCGGTCGTATCGAGACGTTCATCGGCCCGCTATGGCCGGTCGATTCGCTTTGCCATCGGCCGGACCATCGGCCTTGGGGGTTGCCTTCTTGGGCCGTAGCACTCGGAGAGCAAGCCACCAGAGCGACCGACAGTGCCAAGCCTATTTTGAGCGTAAGTGATCGCGAGGTACGGCGCGTTGATGATTTCATGATGGGTTGTTGGTTGTGGGTTGGAATCAGTTGGCGGGTGAAGGTTGGCGATAGGATTTCTTCTTTTGAAACAGGGCACGGTGTTCGGCAAATTCAATTCGCAGTGGCCCTTCTTCGGTGATTTGGATCGCTTGGTTGATGGTGTTGATCGCTTTTGCGAATTCGCCTTGGGCCGCTTGGGACATTGCAAGCACATCGAGCAGATGGCCAGTTAGGTTTCCGTTGCTCGCATCGATTGCCTTTTGGGCGGTCTTTGCGGCCGCATCGGGATCTCGGTAAAAGTCCTCGGGGCACGTGGCCATCATCCAAGCGGCATTTTGGAGGGCACGCACGTAGTTCGGGTCGGCTTTGATCGCTTTTTGATAAGCTTCGGCGGCTTCTTTCCAGCGACCGAGGGATTGGCAAGTATCGGCAAATTCGGTTGCGATTTTTGGGGAGTCCGGAGCGAGGCTCATGGCCGATTGGTAGTCGGCCAATGCGGCTTCGATTTGCCCGAGTGCAAAGCGAGCGTTTCCTCGTCCGCTGTACAGATCGGCGACTTGTTTGTCCAGCGCGATAGCTTGATTGTAGTCGTCGATGGCCGCGTTGTGATTCCCTTTTCGGAAGTGGATTTCGCCCCGGTTGTGGAAGGCTTCGACAAACTTGGGGTTCAGTTCGATGGTTTTGCTGAACGCTTCGATGGCCTTGGAGAAATCTCCTGCGATCGCCATTAGGACACCGAGGTTATGATGGGCGCGCCAGCGGCCTGGATCGTTTTGGATCGCCAAGCGGAAATCATCAAGGGCGGCGCGATCGAGGTTTTCGGCTTCGGCCAATTGCCGATTAGCGACCATTTCACCGGCCATATCGGAGCGGAGTTCACCGCGACGGTTGGCAGCCCAACTGAGGAGTTTTTTGGTGTAGTTGCGTTCCGAGACGATTCGGGTCGAGTCGCCAGCGATATTTTTGCAGCGTTCGATGATGCTGTTGAGTTCGATGACGGCACGGGCTTGCTGGGCCGCATCGAAGAGGGCTTGGAGGTCCGCGGGGACTCCGCCGGGGACTTCCTTGGCGTTCTGGGTCCGTTTGGCCAATTCGGCATCGACGGTCGGATCGCTGGGGGTCGCAGGGTTGGATTGCTCGGGAGCATCAAGCAGCCCGGGCAGATCGGGCCGAGGGTCTTGGCTGGTTTTCTCGTCCCAACTGGTACGGGGGATGGCCCTCTGCGCGATGGCCACCGGAGAGCAGATCGCACCGGACAGGCAAACCAATACCAGGCACCATAGAACTCTACGGTCAATCCGACTCGGATCGGTCCACCGAACGAACCTTTCTTGCTCCAACAAATCGCAAACCAACATTCCCTAGACTCCCTTCGTTGACCGGACTCGAAACTTCGCATTCGAATCATGAAACGTTGAAAATATCATAGCAAAAAACCTGTCGGGAGCATCGGCAATATCCCTGGTTTTTCGGGTGGCTTGTAGGTACATTGCCCTTAAGAACGATTCAAAAGCCCTTCCATGGCCTGTACCTCCTAGAGTTTGACCGCTATGCCAGTAACCGATGCGATTGTACGTCGACTTCACGAGGTCTTGCTCCAGGTAGCAGATATCCGGGGGCAGATCGAAAGGGGCCCCAAGCAGATCAAGGCGGCTCAAAATCGAGCTCAGCAAGCCCGCGATGCGGTGGCGGCTTGCAAGGAGACGATTAAGAAAAACCGAATGGATGCAGACCGCAAGCAACTCCAGCAGCGTCAATACGAGGCCAAGCTTTACGAGTGGCAAGGAAAGCTCAACGGGACCTCGAACAATAGGGAATATCAAGCGGTCAAGGACCAGCTAGCAGCCGACACCCAAGCCAACAGCGTCCTGTCGGATGAAATCTTTGAAATCCTCGAAAACCTTGACAATTTGCAGAGCCAACTGACGGGTTTGGAAGGCGAACTCAAAACGGTCGAAGAGGACACGGCCAAAGCGCAAGCCAGGATTCAGGATCGAATCGTCGTGCTCCGTGGGGAGCTCCTTCGGGTCGAGGATGAGCTCAAGCAAGCCGAAGGCCAGTTGCCCGACGACTTTGCAGCCATCTACCATCCACTTGTCAAAACCAGCGCTGAGGACGCTTTCGCACCGCTCGAGGATCGTTCCTGCGGCGGTTGCAACACCAGCCTTCCCCCACGTGTCGTCGACCAACTGCGTCAGGGCCACCCGATCCCCTGCTCGAGCTGCGGTCGATGGCTTTATAGACCGGAATGACTCCCACTGAAGTATTGATTTCGTCGCTACCTGTGCACCTGCAGGAACGCACTCGGGAAATCCCAAGACCTGCGTCCGGCCGCTCTAGGTTAGCTGAATTGCAGTTATCTCCATTGCAAGCATCGGATCGCAGGCCGGTTGTCTACTGGACGCACCACGCCCAACGCGTCGAGGAGAATCCAGCCCTCGATGTCGCATGCACGCTTGCTCTTACCCTCCGACGACCTTTGGTGGTCTATCACGGCCTGTCCTCGCAGTACCGTTATGCCTCGGATCGGCATCATGTGTTCCAGATCCAGGGTGCCAAGGATCTTCAGGAGGAGTACACTCAGCGAGGCATCCGCTACGCGTTCGAACTCCAGAGGCAAACAGAGAATTCACTCGGTCTTTTGCGATTGGCCCAGCAAACCGATTTGTTGATTACCGACGATTTCCCGGGTGAGCCCACCGATCGATGGCTCAAGCGATTGGCATATCTGCAGGGTTTGACGATCCTGGCCGTCGATACGGCTTGCGTTGTGCCGATGCAACTCGTCGGTCGTGCGCATGATCGGGCGTTTGCGTTCCGCGATGCGACGACCAAGCTCTACAAAGAGCGACTATCGAGGCGTTGGCCGATTCTCGAGAATGTTCCGCAGCGGTTCGATGGCCAGTTGCCCTTTGAGGCCTTGGATTGCTCGACGATCGAGCCTTATCAGATCGTAGCACAGTGCGACATCGACCCCACGGTCCCTCCGGTTGCCGACACTTGCGGTGGGAGTCGGGCCGGGTACAAGCGTTGGAACGATTTTTTGAAGTATCGGATTTCCAAGTACGCGGCGAAAAGGAATGACCCCTGCGCCGAGTACTCGAGTCGCATGTCGGCGTATTTGCATTACGGCATGGTATCACCGATGCGATTGGCCCGCGAAGCCAACGAGCGCAAGGCGGAGAAGTACCTCGATGAACTCCTGATCTGGCGAGAACTCGCTTATGGATATTGTTTTTATCGAAGCGACTACCATTCGATCGAGACGATTCCATCCTGGGCGATCGAAACGTTGCGCAAGCATCAGAAGGACCGAAGAGAGAAATTGTATTCTTGGGAGACTCTGGCTCGCGGAAAGACCGACGATAGGCTCTGGAACGCTTGCCAAGAGAGTTTGATTCGCCACGGTGAACTCCATAACAATCTGCGGATGACCTGGGGCAAAGCGATCTTGTCCTGGACCCAATCGCCCGAAGAGGCCCTCGGGTGGATCATCGATTTGAACCATCGCTATGCGCTCGATGGTCGCGATCCTGCTTCTTACGGGGGAATCCTCTGGTGCCTAGGACAATTCGACAGACCTTTTTATCCTGAGCAACCGGTACTCGGGACAGTCCGGGCTCGACCTACCTCCGGTCACTCGAATCGGTTGGACTTTGACCGCTACGAACGGATCGTACGCCGGCCGATAGCCAAAAGCCCATGCAGGGTGGCGGTTGTCGGAGCGGGAATCGCCGGTCTGCTATGCGCACGATCGCTTGCCGACGTCGGATTTGAAGTCGAGCTTTTCGAGAAGTCGCGCGGCCCCGGAGGTAGGGGAGCCACACGTCGATTGGACTCTGCCGGCACGATCGACCACGGAGCACCTTTTTTTCAGATCTCCTCGCGACGGTGGGAGAATCTTTTGGCCTCCTGGGAGCAAGACTCCGTGATCGCCCGCTGGGAGCCGAAGCTTGGGATTTGGACAGGCAGATCTCAGGCGGGTATGACGGCTGTAAATTCTGGGCTGGCCGCAGGTTCTATGGTAGCTGCAGATTCTGTCTCTAAAGATTCTGTCTCTAAAGATTATGTCGCGGAAGGTTCCCTGGAAGCTTGTGCTTTGGAACGGGCCCCGGGTCGGGTCGGCAAGTGGTGGGTCGGCAAGGGGGGAATGAATCGGATCGGCAAGCATCTATCCCAGGGGCTTGCGATCGGTTATCGCAAGACGATCGAAGGGATCGAGCGCAGGGGTCAGGGGTGGACCCTTCGGGGGAATGTCCAAAGCGAATCGAGTGTTGAGAGTTTTCAAGCAGGGCCGTTTGACTGCGTGGTCCTTGCGATTCCCTCCCCGCAGATCCCGGCCTTGGTTGACCCTGATTGCCGATGGAGAGAGGTTGCAAGCTCGCGGACGATGGAACCGACCTGGACCGTGATGCTCGAGTTTGCGAGCCGTTGGGAGATCCCTTTCGATGCGATCCACTTGGAGGCTCACAAGAGTCTCTTGTGGATGAGCCGCGAGTCGAGCAAACCGTCGAGCTACTCGGCGGGCTCCTCGGCGGATTTGCAAGTCAACTCTCGAGGACTTGCAGGTCCGGAGGCTTGGTGCATCCAGGCGACGAGCCGGTGGACCGGCGAGCATCTTGAGGAGGACCCCGAGTGGGTCAAATCCGAGCTGATCGGGGCGATTTCAAAGCTCGGAGTCGTTGCGATGCCCGAGATTCTGCAGGTTCAAGCCCACCGGTGGCGATATGGCCAATCCGTATCGGAGGGCGGTCGGCCAGAAGATTCACGCCCTTACTTGTGGGACCCGGATTTGCAGTTAGGCGCCTGTGGCGATTGGGTCACGGCCCCTGGGAGAACTCAGGAGGGGGACCGCATCCAGGCGATTCGCCCCCAGGGAATCGAGCGGGCCTTGGAATCCGGAGCGGCCATGGCAGGTGGGCTATACCGGCACTGGGTCGAGCGAAACGGACTTGCCTGCGACTTAAGTGTTGGAAACAAGCCCTATCAACCTTTGCTTTTCGATCCCGACGTTTAGTCATGTCGGTTTCGTCATGTCGGTGATCCGTCATTTCAATCGGTCGTGCTTCAGATACGGCTGACTCGCACGAGTCGGACTTGACGCAGACTCTCTATTTTCACTATTTTTTGCGCCTGCGGTGGGCTGTCGATCGGTGTCGGCCCTAGCATTGCAGAGCCGATCTGGAGTGTCGAACGTGAAGATATCCGTTGTTTCACCTGTGTATAACGAATACGAGGTCCTTCCGTATTTGTTGGATGCGTTGCCTAAAGCCTTGGTCAAACTCACCGATCACTACGAGATCATTCTGGTCGATGATGGCAGTACCGATGGGTCCGACCGGGTCATCCGCGAGCGTGCCGAGTCCGACAGCAGGATCAAGTTGGTCCAGTTCAGTAGAAATTTTGGGCAGCAAGCTGCGATCACTGCGGGATTGGATTGCGTCACCGGGGACATTGTGGTGGTGATGGATTGCGACATGCAGGACCCCCCTGAGATGCTCGGACCGATGCTCGATAAGATCCATCAGGGATACGACGTGGTCTCGTGCCGACGGATAGGTCGCGATGGAGAGTCGCTGTTCAAGCGATGGAGTTCGACGGCATTTTATCAAGTCATGAGATCGGGGATCGACCATCGGATACCTCCTGAGGTTGGGGATTTCCGGATGTACACGCGGCGAGCTGCCGATGGACTACGAGCGTTCCGAGAGCAGCACCGATTCATGCGAGGCTTGGTCGCTTGGTTGGGTCTCAAAGAAGCGATTTTGCCCTTCCATCGTCCGGCTCGTGCAGCCGGCCAGACGAAGTACCCACTATCGAAATTGGTCAAGTTGGCATGGACCGCGATCTCGTCTTCCTCGCCACTACCGCTCAAGGCCAGTTCGTATCTAGGAGCGGCAATGCTATGGATTTCTGCATGCGCGGCGTGTCTGTTTCTCATTGGATTTTTTGCCGATTGGAACGCCACCTCGAATTTGGCTTGGGTATCTTTTTTGCTCGGACTAAGCGGGCTTCAAATGACCGCGATCGGCCTTTTGGGGGACTATGTCGGAAGGGTTTTCGAGGAATCCAAAAGTCGCCCTTTGTATGTGGTCAGTCAGGTGTGCAACATCGAGCGTTCCCCTGAGCAACCAAGAGCCTTGTGGCTCGACACCCATGAAGCTCAATCGGCCGTCCGGATCGAGCCTCGCGTCTATGGACCGATCGTCTTACCGAGTACACCTCGCAAAGCGGGCTGATCGATCGGAATGGAATCCCAAGCACCGATCGATCTTGAGCGCAAGAGCAACTGGCGTTGGGACATCCTCCTGCTCCTGGCCGTTTGTTTTTTAGTACTTTGGACCGGACTTGGGGCAACCCGACTTTGGGACCAGGACGAAGGGTATTACGCCAGCGTCGCAAGGGAGATGCATGAGCGTGGGGATTGGGTAGTTCCGACGTTCAATCAAGAGCTCTTTGCGCACAAGCCGCCCTTGATGTACTGGGGGATGATCTGCGGCTTTCATTTTTTTGGTGTGTCGGAGTTTTCCGCGCGTTGGGCATCGGCGATCTTCGGGACCGCCATGGTCTTGATGACCTACTGGCTGGGTCGATTGCTTGCCGATCGCCAAACGGCTCTGATATCTGCTTTGGTGTTGTCGAGCAGCTTGATGTTCACGGTGGCATCTCGTTCGGCGACTGCCGACGTGCACTTAGGTTTCTTCGTTTTGGTCGCCCTGACTCTCTGGGTACGCTCTGCGAAATTGTCGCTAGATCGAATCGATGAGGGCTGCGATCGAACGCAGGACTACCCGGTGACGCATGGGGGGACCTGGTTGGCGATTTATGTTGCGATCGCCTTTGCAGTCCTTTCCAAAGGACCGATAGGCTTTGCCTTTCCGATCGCGATCCTAGGGACTTTGACCCTGCTCTGGCCGTGGGTGCAGGGTCAGCGTAGAGCATTCTGGGGTCTGGTCACGCCCAAGCGTTTTTTCGAAGCGACACGATCGATGCAGCCTTGGGTCGGTGCCATGGCGTTGATTGCGATCGCAGCCCCTTGGTTTTGGATCGTCCATCGGCGAACCGATGGAGCGTTTTTCGGCGAGTTTTTTGGGGTGCAGCATTTGGAGCGGTTCTCCAAGCCGATGGACAACCACAGCGGCCCGATCTACTACTACATCGTCTCGATTTTATTGGGCTTTTTCCCTTGGACATCCTTTGCGATCCCCATCGGCTTGCATGCCTTTAGGGCACGAAATTCCGACCGAACCCGATTCGCATCCATGGTGATAGGCATCTGGCTGTTTTTCTACTTGGTGGTTTTTTCGGTCGCCAGCACCAAACTCCCCAACTACATCATTCCGGCCTACCCTGGGATTGCACTTTGGATAGGTAGTTACTTTTCAGGTTGGTTGGATCATTCGGCTTGGAACTCAGGGGTCCGGGGAAGATTTTGGCCCAAGGCCGGTTGGACGTTTATGGTCCTAAGTGGCGTGGTCCTCAGTGGAGTTCCATGGATCTTAGCCTCACGGTTGGCCGAACCATGGCTCGAACGTTTGGCCGTCGATCCAAAGCTGCTCCCGGCGATTGCTACGTTCGCATGGCTTGGGTTGTTATTGCTCATCGGTGGGATCCTCGGTCTGTTCTTGGTGTCAACGAACAAGCCGGTTGGGTCGCTGGGGATTTTGGCCGGAGTTTGTTTGGTCTGGGTGGTGTTGATCTGGCAGCGGATTCTCCCTCAAATCGATCGATTCCAGACCCCCCAGCAAATCGCCATCGAGCACCTTGGGCCCTCGGGGTCGAGTGCATCGGATGGGTCGACGTCCAAGCGAGGTTTATCGCAGGGGGTTTCGGTGGTCGCTGGAATGTTTCGCCCGAGCATGGTTTTTTATTCGGCACATGTATTGGATTTCTGCCCCGACGATGCTTCCTTGGAGAAGTCACTTTCGGCCCAGGAGCCCCCGAGCTCGGTGGTGATCCATCAGGCCAGTCCCGAGGCGCATCGATCGCTTCAAGAGCATGGCTATCGGATCGTCGATCGGCTCGATAGTTTCCCGAAAAGAGGCTCGATCGAGGTCTATCGGAAATAGGCACCCTCGAGTTTGGTATCTGGTTTATTTACCGGTTCGCATCGGGTAGGATGGTCGGCTTGCGACCTATTTCTTTGCTTGTTGGTTTCGTGCTTGCAAACCCCAACAATCCTCATCCATGGAGAATCGCCTCGAGCGATCGAAAATGATGCTTTCTGAAACGAAGTTCACTCGCCGAGGCGTCCTGCAGCAAGCCACCGCGCTTGGCGGCGTCGCCCTTTGCTCGAAGATATCTAAGGCTTACAGTCCCAACGACGTATTGAACTTGGCGTTTGTCGGCGTCGGTGGTCGCGGAGGAGGGAACCTTCAGGAGATGGTCTCAGCCGGGGGCGTACGCGTAGGGGCGATCTGCGATGTCAATCGCAATACGCTCGACGGGGTCGGACAGCAGCACAGCGAAGCCAAGAGATACGGGGACTTTCGACGCTTGCTCGATGACCTAAATGGAATCGATGCGGTGGTGGTCTCATCGACCGAGCACACGCATGCCTTTGCGACACTTCCAGCCCTGCAGCAGAAAAAGCCGGTCTATTGCGAAAAACCGCTGACTTACAATGTCCAAGAAGCCCAACGGATCATGATCGAGTCGGCCAGGGCCAACGTACCGACGCAGATGGGAACCCAAATTCACGCCGGTGCCAACTACCGTCGAGTGGTCGAGTTGATCCAATCGGGCGCGATCGGTCCGGTCAGCGAAGCCCACGTCTGGACCTCCCGAGCTTGGGGACTCCAGAGCCAAGAGGATTCCAAGAAGAACGGGGATATCGTTTATGTGACGGATCGCCCGAGCCAAACGCAACCGGTCCCCAAAGAAATCGATTGGGATCTTTGGATCGGACCGGCTCCTACCCGGCCATTTCACGAGGTCTATTTGCCAGGTCCCAAGTGGTACCGATGGTGGGACTTTGCCAACGGAACGATGTCCGACTTAGGAAGCCACTTCAATGATCTGCCTTTCTGGGCGCTGAAGCTCGATCATCCTCAAACCATCGAGTCGTTTGGCCCACCTGCCCACAAAGAGATCGCTCCTGCCTCGATGACGGCCCTCTACGAATACGGACCGCGCGGAGAGCTGCCCGCCTGCAAAGTCGCTTGGTACCAAGGTGCCGACAAACCCCAATTGTGGAAAGACAATGCGATCCCGAAATGGGAAAGCGGCATCCTATTTGTTGGCCGCGACGGAATGCTCCTGAGCGATTACGGTAGGCACGTGCTATTGCCAGAGAACAAGTTCCAGGGGTTCGAGGGACCTAAGCCCTTTCTGCGAGAGTCTCCGGGCCAGCAACGCGAGTGGCTCGAAGCGATCCGCAATGGAACACCGACAGGAAGCCCCTTCGATTATGCCGGCCTATTGACCATCGCAAACCATTTGGGGAACGTCGCCTACCGCGCCGGCAAAAAGCTCCAGTGGGACCCGAAAGCGCTGCGCGCTACGAACTGTCCTGAGGCCACGGAGTTTATCGAACGCGAACCTCGGAATGGATGGTCGTTGGCCTAAGCATGCAAATCGCCAACCGAACGGTATTGGTCTCGGGAGCCAGCTCCGGCCTCGGGGCTGCCTGCGCACGGAGACTCTTGAAACTCGGGGCTAATGTCGTGGGTCTCGACCGATCGCCGCCGGGAGCATGGCTATCGTCCAACGAAACGGCTCAGGTTTCCTCGGATCGCTATTGGCATGGACAAGCCGATGTGACCGATGAGGCTTCGGTGCAACGAGTCGTTGCGCAAGGGATCGAGCGATACGGCGAATTTTCAGGTGTAGTCTGCTGTGCGGGTATCTTGCATGGCGAGCGGGTACTGCGTCGCGATGGAATCGCATCGCTCGATGCCTTTCGCAAGGTGATCGATGTGAACTTGATCGGGACTTTTCATGTCGCTCGCTGCGCAGCCGAGTCGATCGCCAGGGGAGAGCCACAAACTCCCGATGGAGAGCGGGGCGTTGTGGTGATGACCTCGTCGATTGCCGCCTTCGATGGTCAGATTGGCCAGTGTGCCTACGCAGCCTCCAAGGGTGCCGTGGCGGCGATGACCCTACCGATGGCGCGGGAATTGGCGAAATTCGGGATACGAGTCGTAAGCATCGCACCGGGCATATTCGAGACACCGATGATGCAATCCGCTTCGCAAAAGGTCCGCGGGCCACTGCTCGAGACGACCGTTTTTCCAAAGCGGTTCGGTGACTCCGAAGAATTCGCGGCGATGGTCCAGAGTGTCTTGGAAAACGCGATGCTCAACGGCTCGGTGCTCAGACTCGACGGCGCGTTGCGCATGGAGTAAGAATTGCTTGCATTCGAGCTATTTCAAGGATCTTGAGAGTTGGCAAGTTCGAATGGGAAATTCAACGGGATCGCCTCGTCTGGCAAAAGGCAAGGGATTCCGTCAATTATCGGGTAGAGCCAGCGTTGATCTTGTGAAACTAGAGCTTGCGTTGGAATTGCGGAAATAGTACGACCGATCTTATTGGTCATCGGGGAGCGTCCGTGGCGATCCTCTATTAGGCTCAAAAGTTGAGCCGAGGCCAGAGACAAACATGTACCTGAGTTAGGGCAGCGTATGACTCCCAAGATCCATTCTGGGAATTCGTGGTCGTTGGCGGTCGCGTGGTTCTTCATGGCCGCGATTGTAGTGGATTCCCTCCCGTTTGCCATTGCCCAGTACCCTACGACCCAGTCCCAAACACCCCAGTCCCAAACACCCTCGGTCGATCAGTTCCAAAACAACGTCCCGGTCATGACATTTTTGGATATGTATAGCGGGCAACCCTGGGGCCGCTATGTCGTTTCCGAAACAGTGACGGTGCCAAAGTACGAGTACCGCGAGGTCAAGGACAAGGTATGGGTTCCGGTATGGGTTCAAGAACCTAGGCAAACGACGACCACCCAGTACGACCAAGTCGTCTCGTACCAGCTTCGCCCCCGGTCGGTACCCAGCGCTAATCCTTTTGCTGCACCGCAGCAGATTCTCGAATACGTTCCGATCGTTCAGTACCAGCCCAGGAACGCGCAGACGACTCAGATGACGGCTTACCAAAAATACGAGGAACGCGAAGTCAGCCGAATGGTCCCTGTGCTGGTCAATGCCAGCGAACAGAGGCAGAGGTTTGTCGACCGACCTTTATCAGCCAGTGCCACTCCAGGAGTTGCAACGAGCAATCTGGTTCAGGATTCGGCGATGCTCGCGCAAGCCAACCGGACGACGGCCCGATACCCAACGCGTGCGATCGATTATCCTGCGCAGCCCAAGTACGGTTCGCCCGTGTATGGATATACATCGTCGAACACAACCTGGAACGCTCCGGTGACACTGGCTCCTCCCCCTCCGATGACCGTCCCGCAGTACACGGCACGTCAAACGGCGACAGCTCCGATCATTCCAATCGCATCGCAGACGGCCGCACCGGCTTATCCTCCGATGTATGCGGGAACCGGAACACCGATTCCACCTCCGAGTGGTCCACCGTCGATGCCATCGATTTATGGATCCCCAGCGGCTCCAGGTGGGTATCCGACTCCTGCTTACCCTGGATATCCGACGGGTGCCCCGACAGGGCCTCCGCTTTACGCCGCTACTCCAAATCCGCAGGCTGGGTATCCACAAGCTGGGTATCCACAAGCTGGGTATCCACAAGCTGGGTATCCACAAGCTGGGTATCCACAAGCTGGGTATCCACAGGCTGGGTATCCGCAGGCTGGGTATCCGATGGCTGGGTATCCGCAGGCCGGGTATCCGCAGGCTGGGTATCCGCAGGCTGGGTATCCGATGGCTGGTTACCCACAGGCTGGGTACCCTGGATATCCTGGATACCCCGGGTATCCTCCTAATGGCTATGCTGCTTGGTATGCCCAGCAAGGGGCTTTGTTCCCCACGACCTTGTTTGCGACCAATGGTGGGCAAGCATCGATGGCAAGTGGTGGGTATCCTTACAAGGGATATCCCCCCGGTGCCGTTCCACCTCCTACTTCGGGCTATAGCTATGGGTCGCCTGCCTATGGGGCTCCTCGGGTTGCAAGTGGTCCTTTGGGTGTTTCGTCGAATGCTCCGAACTTCCTGGGTAGAAACTCTCTGCCTTTTGGAACCGGCAGTTACTGAGAACCCAAGCAAACAGCATTACTTTTTCGGATGAAGCTGCTGAAGTAGGTTTAAAAGGGCTCATTTTCGGCCATCTGCGACCTACTTGAGTTCGAAGCGGTTCGAATGGTTTGACAGATTGATAGGATCGAAGTTAAATCAAGGATCTACGGTATCCCACCCCCCGCCCCCCCCCACTTCTGGAGAGACAATTCGATGAAGAAATGGATCGTTTATTTGGCCGTTGCGATGACCGCTTCGATGGTTTCGCCCAATGCGTTTGCCATCAAGGAGTTCAGTGAGGCTTGGGCAGCAATTTATGCTGAGAAGTCCACGAACGACGGCTTCAAGAAACTTGCGATGGAAGCCAAGTGCAACGTTTGTCACATCGATGGTGAAAACAAGAAAAAGCACAATCCGTACGGCGATGTGCTAGAGCATGATGGTTTGACCAAAAAGAATTTCCCACCGGCGAAGTTCAAGGAAGATCTTGAAGGGACCCGCAAGAAGGTCGAAGAAATCCTCAAGAAGGTCGAGGATAAGAAGGCAGAGGGATCCGACAAGACGTTCGGACAGCGGATGAAAGATGGTTTGTTGCCAGGGGGCGACGTGAAGGGTAAGTAAGGACGCCGATCCCTTAGCTGCTTTTCGACCACATACGACTTGCCGTTGGTCGCTTTTCGAATCGTGGTCTTCTGCGGTTCTTGTGAACACCGGCGATCGATTAGAAACTCCAAGGCGTCCTGAGAAACCCGCAGGACGCCTTTTTTCTTCGTTATTTCTGCTGCTGTGCGATCGTCGGTCGCAGACGAACCAGGACACCATAGATTTAGGTTATAATGACCCGAAGTTCTCCGGTGTCACGCGGTGCGGCATCGGCGATCCATCTTGTGAATTTGTACTTTAGAAAGGCGTTGGCCACGATGTTTCGTAGTCTATTTCAATGTGTCAGCATGCTGGGTCTTGGTTTGGCAGGGCTTGGTTCTACTCCCGTTTTTGCGCAGGATGCGACCAAGCAAGAGACCGAGGCTGGATTCGTTAGCCTATTTGATGGCAAGTCGATGAAGGGTTGGAAGGTCAACGAGAATCCAGAGAGCTGGAAGGTCGTAGACGGGAACTTGGTTTGCAAAGGCGAGCGATCGCACTTGTTCTTTGTGGGCGAAGAAAAGCCTTACAAGAATTTCCATTTCAAGGCTGAGGTCAAGACCGAGCCGAACAGCAACGCCGGGATCTACTTCCACACCAAGTACCAGGAATCGGGTTGGCCGAAGTATGGTTTTGAGTGCCAAGTCAACTTGTCCTACAATTCCGATCCACGCAAGACCAGCAGTCTCTATGCCGTCAAAGATGTTTTGGAAGCAGCGGCTAAGGACAACGAGTGGTACACCCAAGAGATCATCGTCCAGGGTAAGAAGGTGACCTTGAAGGTCAATGGCAAGACGATGGTCGAATACAACGAACCTGAGGACCAAAAAGCCGGTTCGGACTTTACCCGCAAGATCGACGAAGGGACCTTTGCCCTTCAAGCCCACGATCCGGGGAGCAAGGTTTACTTTCGCAACTTGCGAGTCAAGCGTCTCGATTGATCGATGAACCAATAAAGATGATTCATTGAATCGGACCGAGAATCCAATGCTCTTGTTTTCCTATTCCAAGCCGATGCTCCGGCCGGATGGCCGTCCGCAGTGGTTCTTTTCGACAGGTATTCCCAAGCTGATTTGCTTCTTGATCGCTTGGGGTCTGGGGATCGATTTTTCCCGGTCTCTCGCACAGGAACCTGCGCGGCAATCGGTGCTTGCACCTGCGGTGGCCGACCCGAGCGAAGTTCGATTGAGTGTTCGATCGGGGCTCGAAGGGCGATGGAAAGTCGGCTTTATGACTTGGCATCGCGTGCAGGTCGAATCGACTCGCACCTTGAACGGAGTCCTGGAGATCCAAACTGTCGACGGCGATGGCGACTCGGTACGTTATTCGGACCCTAAATGGTCTTTTCAGACCGGTTCTGGAACGTCTGCGGTCATCGATGTGTACGCCAAGCATGGCCGGTCTGATCGGCCGATTCGGGTCGTGGCGAAGATTGAGGGGAATGACCAAGTCGAGTATTCGGTGGTTCATTTGCTAAACGAGCAGGAGCGAGGAATGCCGCTCTCGGCGACCGAGCCTTGGGTCCTTGGAATCGGCACAGATCGTTTGGATTTGGATCAGGGCTTGATGAAGTCTGCCGGAGGTCGCGCCGAGGAATTGCGAGTCTCGGAACTGACCCGACTCGAGGACATACCCAACAGCAGGCTCGGTTACTCGGGAGTCGATGCGATTGTTTTTTCCTCATCGAATTCGCTGATCAATCAAGGATTATCGGTCCAACAGCGTCGAGGGCTTGCCGATTGGCTTGGCTTTGGCGGTCAGATGCTTTTGACTTGGGGCAAGGGTGGACCGGAATTGGCCAAGCATCCGGAGTTCGCCCAGTGGTTGCCTGGAGACCTGATCGGTGCGGCCGTCGATTGCGAACCTGGACCGATCGAGTCCTTGCTTGGATCCCAGGACCGACTTGGCTTGTTGGAGAGTTCGATCCTCAAAATGACCTCGGGAAAGATGGAGGTTCTTGGTGTCACAGCGACTCGGGTGCGGCTACCTTTGATCGCCCGATGGGCTTACGGTACCGGGAGCGTGACGTGGCTGGCAGCCGAGATCGATTCTCCGGTGCTTGCTCGATGGGAGACGCGACCGTCGCTGCTAAAATACTTGATGAAGGATTTTTGGGAGAAGGCCGAATCGAAAGCGAGTCGCAACATCTTTCTTTCGTACGACGATTTATCGGGTCAGTTGAATGCGACCCTAGACCGCTTCCCGAGCCTCCAGCTTGGGAACCTCGGCCATCTGGTACTTATCGCTGGACTCTTGGCGATTCTGATCGGGCCGCTCGACTATTTCCTGACGGTCAAGTACCTACGGAAACCGCGTTGGACATGGTGGACCCTGCTTGCCTGCTCATTGGCTACGATTCTGACAACTTCGGTTTTGTTTCGGCGTTGGAAGCCTCGCGAAGCGTCGATCAACACGATCGAGTTGATCGACGTGGACGATCAAACCCAGCAGTTGCAAGCGAGGGGTTTTGCGCATTGCTACGGAGGAAAAAGTGGCTTTTTCGATTTCAATTCCTTCCACCGTTCGTTGAGCTCGGATTCCGATGGACTGACGTTTCGCGAAGCGAATCAGGTCGACTGGTTCGGTCAGCCCGGCAAGAGCTTCGGTGGCTTTGAATCGAGCGTCACGAGTCAGCTCGGCTTGCCCGACTACAGCATACGCACCGTTGGGACTGGCAGTTTTATCGGTGGCTTGGGAATTCCTACAGCGGGAACCAAAGCGATCGAGTACTCCTGGACCGAGAAGCTTACGATTCCCGAGCAATCCAATGGGTTGTCGACGGTTTCTGGAAAAGACGATCTGTTGCAAGGCTCGTTTTCCAATCCGTTGAATATCGATTTGCTCGATGGTGTACTTTACTTTTCGGGTCGAGTCTACACGATCCCTGGGCGGATTCGCCCCAACGAGCGAGTTCCGATTTCGACGACTATCCCCAAGGACATCACGCGACGTTTGCAACGCCGCGCTTTTGTGGCAGGCCAGGAGCAGGGCGTCGAGTGGAATCCAGCCGACACCGACAATGTCGAGCGACTTGCCGAGTTGATGTCATTTTTCCGGTCTGCCGGTGGCACCTCCTATGTTGGATTGCAACATCGTTACTTGGCCTCCTTGGATTGCTCGGACTTGCTCAAGCTCGATCGTGCCGTATTGTTCGCGCGGTTGCCTAAATCAGCGAGCAAATGGAATTTGCAGCGCGATGGAGCTCAGCAAAATGATCCTCAGGAAAAGGGGACTACGATGATCCGATTGGTCTTAACAGTCCAAAACTCCAATCGATCCTTTGCACTACTCAAAGACCCCTCATCCAATGAGCCTCAGCCATAGAGCGACTCGCCCCGGAGCAAGTTTGTGATCAAGACGATTAAATTGACCAAAAAGTACGACGACATGTACGCAATCCGAGATATCGACTTGGATTTAGGCCAAGGGGATCTGTTTGGATTTATAGGTCCCAACGGCGCTGGAAAAACTACGACGATGCGAATTGTCGCAACATTGCTCGAGCCGACCGAAGGTGAAGCGTATGTATGCGACTATTCGATTTACACGCATCCTAAAGAGATTCGACGATTGGTCGGATTCATGCCCGACTTTTTCGGCGTCTACGACGACATGACGGTCATCGAGTACTTGGAGTTTTTCGCTGCTGCTTATCGTATCGGTCCTCAGGCAAGACGCAAACGCTGCAACGAAATGCTCGATATCGTCGACTTGGATTTCAAACGCGATGCCTATGCCAACACCCTCTCGCGAGGCCAAACCCAACGGCTCGGACTGGCGCGAACGCTTCTACACGATCCGGCGGTTTTGCTTTTGGATGAGCCCTTGAGCGGCTTGGATCCTCGAGCCCGTATCGAGATGAGGGCCTTGATGCGCAGGCTCGGTGCGATGGGCAAGACGATCATCGTCTCGAGCCACATCTTGCCCGAACTTGCCGATGTGTGCAACAAGGTAGGGATTATCGATTCGGGCAAGATGATTGCATGCGACGACGTAGCCTCGATCATCAAGCGAGTCAGTCCAAATACCACCCTGCTGATCGATTTGGTCAAACCTCAGGATTCGGCCAAGGCCATCGATACGATCTCGGCGGTGCCCATGGTCGACCATGTAGCCGTCGATGGCGCTAAACTCAAGGTGACGCTCAAACCTGGCGTCGAAGACTATTCCTCGCTGAGCATGCTTCTGGCCACCCAAGGGATCCCGTTCACGAAATTTGCAGCCGAAGAAATCAACCTGGAATCAGCCTTTATGGCATTTACCAAGGGAGCAGGGTCAAAGATCTGATGGCACCGTGTCTAAGAAAACCGTGGCTAAGAAAAATGTTTCCCCACGAGGACTGGCTGGTGATCCTCCTAGGGGCCATGGTCCTGGGCTTGTGTACCCTACTGGTCGAGTCAAAGCCCGGTCCGACACCCGGCGAAAAGCCCCAGGTGGTCAACTATGCCAAAGGAACGATTGCCAAGCTCGAGAAATGGGCCAGCAATCCGGTGCGAGCTTTTGTCTCGGAAGATCAAGCAAAAAAGCCTTACCAGCACCTCCCTTCGCTCGCCGTGACCTGGGCAGTCCTGGGAGCCTTGCTCGTCCCGGTAGGACTTTGGAAAGGGATTCGACCACTCGAATATTGGACCGGATTCCTGGTGCTCTCTTTCCTCGGGACTTTGGCTTTTGTGATGGCAAGTCAGGAGGTCATCAAGCAGTACAACTATGAATACGTACTATGGGCGTTGCTTCTGGGTTTGCTGATCAGCAACACCGTGGGAGTTCCTCGTGCAATCCGCCCGATGCTCATCGGTGATACGCTCATCAAGTTGGGGTTGGTTCTCCTGGGGGCAGAGGTTTTATTCAACAAGCTCGTGGCGCTCGGGCCGCCCGGGATCTTCACCTCCTGGATTGTCACACCGGTGGTGCTCATCAGCACCTTTTGGTTTGGACAACGGGTCCTGAAAATGGATTCACCGAGTTTGAACATGGTGATTTCAGCCGACATGTCCGTCTGTGGAGTCTCGGCAGCCATCGCAACAGGGGCCGCCTGCAGAGCCAAACGCGAGGAGATTTCCTATGCGATAGGCATCTCGCTGTTATTCACTTCGCTGATGATGGTCGTGCAACCCCAGTTCGTCTTATGGAGTGGCATGGACAAAAACGTCGGGGCAGCTTGGATGGGAGGAACGATCGATTCGACCGGAGCGGTGGCCGCCGCCGGAGCGGTTCTGGGGAAGGATGCCGAGACGATCGCTTCAACGGTCAAGATGATCCAGAATGTACTTATTGGCGTCATCGCATTTGCGGTGGCAGCCTATTGGACGATGGCTTACGGCGAAAACGACGACCAGCAGAAGATCGGTCTCGGAGAGATCTGGAAGCGGTTCCCGAAGTTCGTCTTGGGATTCTTGGCCGCCTCGTTGGCATTTTCTTTCCTCTTGCCCTCCCTGGGGGTTTCTTCGGCCGCGATCGATTCGATCACCAAAGACACCACCACACCGCTTCGCAGTTGGCTTTTTTGCCTTGCGTTTGTCGCATTTGGACTCGAAACGAACTTCAGAGAACTGGGAAAGTACCTCAAGGAGGGCAAGCCCCTGCTGCTGTATCTGATCGGCCAAACCTGGAGCATGATCCTGTCGTTGGCGATGGCGTACTGGATGTTCGGTGTGCTGTACGCCGATAGAGTCAAAGAGATTTTGGCCAAGTAAAGCGAGCCTGACTCGATGCGGTGGTTCAAGTTCTTAGGAGGATGCGCGGTCTTGAGCTTTGTTTGGCTCTGGGTCCTACCTCGGATTGCTCAGTACCCGTCGGTGCGCGACCACCTGGAATTGCTTGAACGACGCAACATCAATGCAGGAGCGATGTATTACACCGAGGTCGAGGAACACCGCTGAGAAATCGATCAGCGATCCTTCCGACCGTTTGCATCGGTTTGAACCAACTTTGCGACGAGTTTTCTCACCATCGCTCTGCGGTTCCAGTCCTGCGTAAATTCGATTGCCAGGGTGTCGACTAAATCCGCATCGATTGAATCAGAGACTTTGCTCGCATCAGAGACTTTGCTCGCATCGAGATTGCGTTGCGACTTGCCAGCGTACCGCAGCATCGATCTCCAGGTCCTCTGGATCTCGCTGCGAGCCAGAGATTCGGGCTCAAGCTTTCCGCCCGATTCGATTCGCCATCGTTTCGCCGGGGTCGTCATTAGAGCACCAGGACTTTTCGGCTCCAAGCTAGGGCGTGGGGCATTGCTGGGGTCAGCCAACGCAACCAAAGAGTTCGGGAAGCGTTCGCTTTGGACCAAGAAAATTGGCTCCTCGGGAGAGTTCAATACCGGAAGCATCGATTGGCTTTCTAGGACTGCTGCGATGTTCGATGCGTAATGGTCACGACTCTCTCGCTGGTATTTCCATTGGGAATCGAATCGCTTGGCGTAGTGCTCGATCCACTGGGTTTGTACCTTGGGTTCCATCTCGTTCCAATCGTCGATCCAAAGCGCATCTGCAAGCCCTTGGATCTCCGGTAAGCTCAAGCACTCTCGATAGAGCATCGCTTGCTCGAGTCTCCATCCGAGAGGTCCACTGGTTCCAATTCGCCAAGAATGCGGTTCCTTCGTAACGATCTCTTTAAAATTTCTCGACGATGCACCGACAAGCTCGGTGCTGATGCACTGGCCATCGATCACAACACGAATCGAATCGGATCGACCCAGACCGTCGTTGGTGATCGCCAAATGAAGGATCGCGTCGGCCGGTAGAGCCTCTTTGGTCTGAACCACATGGCACGATATCCTCGTATCGTGAATCAGACTCACGACAAGTCGACCTTGAGAAAGTTCCAAGCGAAAGACTCGCTGGGCCCGCGCCGGATCCATCCATTGCGATTCCGCCGTTTGCGATTGCTCGAAAATGCACACCGATTCGGATTGAGCCAGGAGTTCCGTTGGGAAACGTGCAACGAGCGCCAGCGTCCAGGGACGAAACCAGCGAATCATGGGGGGATTCGAGACGACCCGAAATTCATGAGGGCCGAAATCAACTGCAGTCGGATCTGGCCAAATCCATAGGAGATCTTCATCCGCCACGACTGGCCAAGTGCGAAGGGATTGCCAATAGTCTCGTACTGGATTGGCTCCTTTTTGACTTTGGATCTGTTGCGTCTGTTCGACGAGCCTCTGCCAGTCCTTCTGCTCCGAGCGTTCGATCGACTCGAGTGCCGTTCGAAACTGCCTTACCAAATTCGATTCGATCGGTGTTGGGGACTCGGCGATTTTGTAGTTCGACCATTGACCGGCTAGGTACCACGCATGGGTTGCTAGCACAGAGGTCGGCTCGTTGGTGCCGTCGAGTTGACTCTGAACAAACCGGTCGTAGGGGGTATTGTCTTGGTACCGATCGACCAGCCAGCGGCGAAAGCCCGGTGTATCCCATCGGGGCGCATCGAGCCGATCCGAAACGTAGGCGAAGTGATCGAGCATCCAAGCATCCGATTGGGCTTGGGCAAAGGCATCGGAAGCCAAAAGCTCTCCTAGGAACTTATCGAACACGTCGGTTCGTAGATCTTTAGGGGTATTTGCAAGATCGCGCGCACGGGTTGGTTCCAGATCGAGACCTGTCAGAGCACGGTGGGTTCGCTCCAAAGAGGCCATCCAATCCTGCGCATGGTTTTGATTTGATGGAGCAGTCAGAACTAGGACTAGTCCGAGGGCAGCAGACCAAAAAGAAAACCAGGCCGACTTGGAAGCGGTCTGGTTTTCGGTTTTTTGGATGGATGGGTTCACAAGCCGACTTGGGTGGAGCCAGAGGGTGTTTTAGGGTTCAAGGCTGACGGTTACCGTCTTGGATTCGGTGTATGCCTTGAGACCTTCTTCGCCCAATTCGCGACCTTGACCACTCATTTTGAAACCGCCGAAGGGTGCAGCAGCATCGAAGACATCATAGCAATTGACCCAGACGGTCCCGGCGCGCACCCGTTTGGCGAATTCGTGGGCGCGACCGACATTCTTGGTCCATATAGCGGCCGCTAGTCCGTAGAAGGTGTTGTTGGAGCGTTGGATCAGCTCCTCCCAATCGTCGAAGGTCAAGATCGACATGACGGGTCCAAAGATTTCCTCCTTGGCAATCGACATCGAGTCGGTCACACCGTCGAAGACCGTGGGTTGAACGAAGTAGCCTTTGTCTCCGAATCGAGATCCACCGGCGATGCAATTGGCACCCTCGGCATTTCCCTTTTCGATGTAGCTCATGATCTTGTCGAATTGGGCTTGGTCGACCTGTGGGCCTTGTTCGGTTGAAGTCGCGAGAGGATTTCCAAGCCGTCGCGCTTTGGCTAGGGCTTGCACTTTAGCGACGAATTCCCCGTGGACGCGTTTGTCGACAAACACGCGGCTGCCGGCACAGCAGCATTGGCCCTGATTGAGGAACAGCCCGACGTAGGCACCCTGGGCGGCTCGATCCAGGTCCGCGTCGGCCATGACCACATTGGGGCTTTTACCGCCGAGTTCGAATGTCAATCGTTTGAGGGTCTCGGACGCATCGCGCATGATGATCTGTGCGGTGCGATGCTCGCCGGTGAAGGCGATTTTGTCGACGCCAGGGTGACGGACCAAAGAGGCACCCGCAGTAGGTCCAAATCCGGGAACGACATTGATGACTCCGTCGGGTATACCTGCTTCTTTGGCCAGTTGTGCCAATCGCAAGCAGGACAGCGGTGTTTGTTCGGCCGGTTTCATCACGATTGTGCAGCCTGCTGCGAGGGCAGGTCCCCACTTCCAGGCCACCATGAGCATCGGAAAATTCCAAGGAATGATCTGTCCAGCAACACCGACGGCTTCTCGGCGTGTGTAGGTCAGGTAGTTGCCTCGGATGGGGATCGTCGAGCCATGGATTTTGTCCGCATAGCCGGCGTAGTATCGAAGGCAATCGAGGACCAGGACCAAGTCCCCGTAGCGAGCTTCATTGAACGGCTTGCCATTATCGAGACTTTCCAAAGCGGCCAATTCGTCGATGTGTTCTTCGATCAGGTCGGCCAGTCGGTACATCAGCTTCCCTCGGTCCCGAGCGTCCATACGGGACCAGGGGCCTTGATCGAAAGCCCTGCGGGCAGCTTGTACGGCCAGATCGATGTCCTCTTTGTCCCCCTCGGCGACTTGGCAAATCACCTCTTCGGTCGCCGGATTGAGTGTGGCAAAGGTTTTGCCGGAGACGCTCGGACGCCATTTGCCGTCGATAAAGCACTCGGTGTGTCGAATTTTGGGGGTGGCAATGGTCTTTTCTGCGTGTGCGATCGCCATGGTCTCTAAGACTCCGTTGGGGAAAGGATCAACTGAGGAACTCTAGATTGGTCGGAAAACAAAATCTGCGTTACGGTAACCGATCTAAGAATATCCGTTTGCAAGGCGTGATGCCAGTGCCGGAAAAATCGGTACCCAAGCCACAAAACCTTAAAATCACAGAATCCTTTGGAGTTAAAAAAACCTGTCTCGCTACAATAGGGGGCAGAATCAAAAGACCCGCAGGATCGATGGCTGAACTCCAAGACGTCCTCGAGATTGCAATTTGCAGCGAAATCACCCAATCCATTTCCGGTCCGGACTGCCATGAGCGTTGAAATATCGAGAATCACCTGGTGCTACCGCGGCGTTTTGGCCAGTGCTTTCGCCTGGATATGGACACTCGGGACCAGCACCCAGGCCCAAATCGTTCAGATTCCCAGCATGGGAACCTTCAACATTTCCAGTTCGGCTTCCGTTCCGGACCAAGGCTCTGCGTTCCTCGGAGGCAATCGGACCGCGGCGGGGAACTCTGCCCGAGGAACCGTCGGTCGCGATCGCAGTACCGCCTCGGCATCGGCCTCGACGACGGTTATCGATTTGGACGAACTCGATCGGATGATCCGCTCTCAGACTTCCAAGGTTTCTGCAGAGCCCAACCTCAAGCAATTCGATCCGAAGGGGTATTCAAGGCTTCCGGCCAAGGGTCGCGGTCGCCCTGCTCCTGCCGAGTACGATTACCTCGCGGCCCTCAGCGGCGACTCGCCCGACCAACCCCACGTCAGTGGCCATGGTAGCACCCTCCACGAAACGGGCAACGAGGCGACGAGTTACTATCTGAATCTTGCGAATTTGGCTCGGCAACGAGGACACTGGGCTTCGGTCGAGACCTACTACCTTCTGGCTTGGAAGAGCCTTCCTCAGTCGCGGCGAGACAGCGCGCTGCGGGCCCTCGAAAAATCCAGGGCTGAAGCGTCCAAGGAGAGGGTTCTGTATAAAGATCAAGCTCCCAGCGGGCGAGCGTCCAGCAAGAACTCTGCAACCGCACGATGAATTCACCGACACCTATCAACGTTCGAACCCTTCAAGGGATGAAAAAACGTGGTGAGAAGATCACCATGCTCACGGCGTATGACCATCCCACGGCGATGATGCTCGACCAAGCTGGAGTGCATTGTTTGCTCGTCGGAGATTCCCTTGGAATGGTCGTCCAAGGCCATGCGACGACGATCCCGGTGACGCTCGAGCAGATGATCTACCACGGATCGATGGTCGTACGCGGTGCACGTCACGCCATGGTGGTCGTCGACCTACCATTCCCCGTAGGTCAAATCAGCGTCACCCATACGGTCGAATCGGCAGCGAGGATCATGAAAGAAACCCAATGCCAAGCGGTCAAGATGGAGGGTGGACATCAGCAAGCCGACTCGATCGCTGCATTGGTCGACGCCGGGATTCCAACCATCGCGCACATTGGCCTGCGACCACAGAGTGTCCATGCTTTGGGCGGATACCGAGTCCAAAAGGACTCCGAACGACTGATGAAGGACGCCACGGCAGCCGAACAAGCCGGCGCTTTTTGCGTTTTGATGGAATGCGTTCCGGCCGAACTGGCAAAAGAAGTCACCTCGAAACTGCTCGTTCCGACCATCGGGATCGGAGCCGGCCCCCATTGCGATGGGCAGGTTCTAGTGACCCACGACATGCTCGGATGGAATACTGGGCATGTCCCCAAATTTGTTCGGCCTTTTCGGGATCTTCGGACCCAGGCACTCGACGCAGTCAGAGAATACTGCAACGAGGTCCAAGCCGGTTCGTTTCCTGGCCCCGCAGAGTCGTTTTAGGAATTTATGAATAATCCATTGCCGATCGTTGAACCAGAAGTCGCCGCATCGAGTTGTTCCGCATCGAGTGCATCGGCCTCGAGTCCCGCAACCGTAGGGCAAAACGCCAACGGAAACACCGTATCGCGATACTTGGATGATCTTGGCCAGCGACAACCCCACGGTCCGCTTGCCAAACTCCCACTGCCGATGTCGATGCAAGAGGCCCGAGACCGAGGTTGGGACCAACTCGATGTGGTCTTTATCACCGGCGATGCTTACATCGACCACCCTAGCTTTGCGATGTCGATCCTCGGCCGGGTCCTCGAGGCCGCCGGATATCGCGTCGGGATCGTCAGCCAACCCGATTGGCAATCGTGCAACGATTGGCAACGGTTTGGAAGGCCCCGCCTGTTCTTTGCGATCAGCGCCGGGAACATGGACAGCATGATCAACCATTACACGGCCAA
>Ga0315907_10002233_pt1 | contig 24859 bp, 20 predicted proteins | sample LakEriMetagenome_3_FD_203525 | JGI IMG/M metagenome (GOLD analysis project Ga0315907, IMG submission 203525) | Freshwater fungal communities from buoy surface, Lake Erie, Ohio, United States - Buoy 12 MA123 | ecosystem: Environmental > Aquatic > Freshwater > Lake > Lake biofilm | place: USA...
TCGGGCTCGCGTCCCTTGCGGGCCGTGGCCAACCACACCGTGCCCACCGGCTTGCCGGCCACCGCGCCGCCCGGCCCGGCGATGCCCGTGACCGCGACGGCCAGGTCGGCCGCAGAGTGCCGCAGCGCACCCGCCGCCATGGCGCAGACGACTTGCTCGCTGACGGCGCCGTGCTGCGCGATCAGCGCCGCGTCCACGCCCAGCATCTGCACCTTGGCCTCGTTGCTGTAGGTGACGAACCCGCGGTCGAACCAGTCGCTGGAGCCGGCCAGCGACGTGCAGGCTGCCGCGATAAGGCCGCCCGTGCAGCTCTCGGCCGTGGCCAGGCGCCAACCGCGTGCACGCAGGGCCTGCGCGAGGTCGCTCACGTCGTTCGTCACATTCAGGGCCCTCCCCACCACCAGGCCTGCAGCACGGGTGCCGCCTGCAGGCCCAGGGCCAGCACCAGCAAGGTGCAGCCCGCTGCCACCAGGTCATCGAACAGGATGCCAAAACCCTGAGCCCACCCGATGGGCTGGCCCGGCCGCAGCTTGAACAGCCCGTCCGCCCAGCCCACGGGCCCGGGCTTGACCGCATCGAAAAAGCGGAACAGCGCGAAAGCCAGGCATTGCATCCACCAGCCCGACGGCATCACCAGCCACAGCACCAGCCAGAAGGCCACGATCTCGTCCCAGACGATGGCGCCCGGATCGGACAGGCCCAGGTGCTGTGCGGTACGGGTGCAGGCCCAGGTCCCCACCGCCAGCGAGGCCACCAGCAGCGCGGCCCATCCCGGATCGCTCAGCCAGGGGTCGATGACCATGAAGGAGGCCCAGGCCCAGAGCGTGGCCACCGTGCCTGGGGCCTTGGGCGACAGGCCGCTGCCCATCCCCAGGGCGATTCCATGCGCCGGGTGTCTGAACATGAAGCGCGCGCTCGCGCGGCCCGGAGCCAGGCGGTCAGCGGTCATGACTTGAAGTGGTCGAAGGCCTGCAGCCGGCCCAGGTCCAGCGGTTGGCCTGCCTCGTCCAGCACCTGCAATCCGGGCTCGGCTGTGATGCGGCCGATGCACTGCACAGGCACCTGCGCAGCGACAGCGGCCTGCAGCACCGCAGCCCGGCGCGCGGGCGGCGCACAGAACAGCAGTTCATAGTCATCGCCCCCAGCCAGCAGGCATTCCTGTCGCAGCGCAGGCGGCTGAACCGCCAGCACCTGGCTGTGCGGCAGTTGACCAAGCGCCACCTGGGCTCCGACCCCACTGCGCTGCAGGAGGTGGCCCAGGTCGCCTACCAGCCCGTCGCTCAGATCGATGGCCGCGGTGGCCACCCCGCGCAGGGCCAGGCCCAGACCCACGCGGGGCTCGGGCCACTCCATCGCAGCGCGCACCTGCTCGAACCCGGCCCCCTCCAGGGTCACACGGCCCCGGAAGACCTCCAACGCAAGGCGTGCATCTCCCAGCGTGCCGCTGACCCACAGTTCGTCCCCCGGCGATGCACCGCTGCGCAGCAAGGCCTGGCCCGCGGGCACCTCGCCCAAGACCGTGATGCACAGGTTCAGCGGGCCGGCGGTGGTGTCGCCCCCTACCAGTTCGATGTCGTGTGCCTGCGCCAGCGCGAACAAGCCTTCGGCCAGGCCGGCGATGAAGGTCTCGTCGGGCCGCGGCAATGACAAGGCCAGCGTGAAGGCCAGGGGCCGCGCGCCACAGGCGGCGAGGTCGCTCAGGTTCACGGCCAGGGCCTTGTGTCCCAGGCACCGGGGCTCCACCGTCGACAGGAAGTGGCGCCCTTCGACCAGCATGTCGGTGGAGACTGCCAGTTGCATGCCGGGCGACAGCGACAGCAAGGCGCAATCGTCACCCACCCCCAGCGCAGCCCGGCGCACCGGATGGTCGAAGTAGCGACGGATCAGGTCGAACTCGCCAGGGCCGGCGCTGCCGGGTGAATCCTCCCGGGCACGCTGCGAGGTCATGCGGCCACCCCGTCGTGATCCCGCAGCCGGTTGGCCAGTTCCACCGCAGACTTCACTCCCATCTTCTCGAAGATGTGGGCGCGGTGCACTTCCACGGTCCTCACGCTGATGTGCAGCGCATCGGCAATGAGCTTGTTCGGCCGGCCTTCAACCACCAGCCCCATGACGTCGCGCTCGCGCTCGGTCAACTCGGCCAGGCGTTGTGCCAGTTCCCGGCGCTGACGGCGCTGCGCCAGGGCTTGCGCGCTGGCGGCCAGCGCCTGCTCCACGCGGTCTACCAGGGCGTTGTTGGAGAAGGGCTTCTCCACGAAGTCATAGGCCCCTCGCTTGACGGCCGCCACTGCGGTGGGCACGTCCCCGTGGCCGGTCAGGAAAATGACCGGCAGCACGGGCAGGCACCCGCGCTCGACCAGCCGATCGAACAAGGCCAGCCCGCTCAGCCCGGGCATGCGCACGTCCAGCAACAGGCAGCCCGGCGCATCGGGCCAGTCTTGTTCCGAAGGTCCCGCCCGGTCCTGGAGTGCGGCGTCAAGGGCGGCGTCAAGTGCGGCGTCAAGGGCGGCCTCAAAAGCTTCGGCGCTGGCAAACCCCTTCGACAAAAGCCGCCGGGAACGCAGCAGCCAGGCCAGTGCGTCGCGCACCACCTCCTCGTCGTCGACGATGTAGACGACCGGCAGGCCAGCAGGGATGTCTGGGGCAAGCATCTGGGCAAGGCTCAGGTTTCAGTCAGCTGGAAGGGTAAACCGGAACCGGGTGCCGGGACACCCGGCCTGCGCAGCCCCGCCCGGTGCCGGCGAATCGAAGTCGAGTGCGCCACCGTGTTGTTCCACCACGGTACGGCACAGGCTCAGTCCCAGCCCCATGCCCTCGGGCCGCGTGGAGAAGAACGGGGTGAACAACTGGGCCGAGACCTCGGGCGCGATGCCGCCGCCGGCGTCGATGACGCCGAATTCCACCCAGCGCGGGTGGCGCCGGGTCACCGTGATGCGCAGGACACGGCAGGGCAAGGGCGTGTCAGTTTCCATGGACTGGATACCGTTGCGTGCCAGGTTCAACAACACCTGCTCGACCATGGTCCGGTCGCAGCGCACCAGCGGCACCGGGTCGGGCAGTTCCAGCTCCACACGCGTACCGCTCTTGCGAGCCTGCAAGCGCACCAGGGGCAGCACCGCATCCAGCAACTGCGCACAGCCCACCACCTCGCGCTGCTGGTCCCGGCGGCGCACGAAGTCGTGCACGCTGCGAATCACGCGGCCCGCACGCTCGGCCTGCTCACCGATACGCTGCAGGGCTTCACGCAACATGCCGGGCACGCTAGGGTGACCCGGTTGCTCGGCATGCTCGGGCTGCTCGGCCAGGTTCAGGCAGGCGCTCGCGTAGCTGGCAATCGCCGCCAGGGGCTGGTTCAACTCATGGCTGAGCAACGAGGCCATCTCGCCGACGGTGGCCAGGCGGGCCGAGGCCTGCAGGCGCTCTTGCTGCTGGCGCGAGAGGTCTTCCACGCGGCGCTGCTCCGTCACGTCCAGCACCGCGCTCATCCATCCGGTGTGCCTTCCGCCCCCGTCCACCAGCGGTGCTTCGTAAATCATGACCGGGAAGCGCTCGCCATTGCGCCGCACGAACAGGGTCTCGAAGCCCTCACGCCCCTCACGCCCCGCAGGCCCCATGCGCCCGGTCGCCGGATCGTTCGCAGCGTCCGACGTCAGACGCAGGGCCTGGCGCCGGGCATAAGCCTGCACCTGCTCGGCCGGCCAGTACGGCGGCTCGGAACGGCCCAACAGCTCCTCTGCGGAGAAGCCCACCATCGCGCAGAAGGCCGGGTTCACGTAGGTGATGCGACCTGTCAAATCACGAGCGCGCAAACCCGTGGACAAGGAGTCTTCCATCGCCTTGCGAAACGCCAGCGCCTCGGCCAGGGCCGCCTCGGCCTGGGCCCGGCGGCGTGCATCCCGGGCCAGCAGCAGCACCAGCACCGTGAGCGCGAGCGACAACCCCAGTACCAACGCCACAGCCAGGTTGGGGATCAGGCTCGGACGCCCCGCGGCGCTGTCCACCCGCAGCAGCAGCGACCGGCCGGGCAAGTCCACGATGCGCTCGGCCACGTAGACGCCCACGCCGCGCGGCGCCCCGGCGCGCGCCAGTCGGGATCCGTCGCTTTCGACGAAGGACAGTTCATGCCGCCCGGACACCGCCACGCCCAGAGCCGCCTCCAGCAGTTGCGGCAAGGACCAGGTGGTCACCAGAAAGCCGGCTGCCTGGCCGGCTGCCTGCAGCGGCACGCACAGGTCCATGACCTCCACGCCCAGGCCACCCTCGTAGGGCACGTAGTAAGAGCGGGTGAAGGCCGGCGCTGCCGTACGCCGCGCCACAGAGCAGGCGGTGTCGATCTCGGGGCCCATGTCGCTGCGCTTGAACCAGGCAAAAGGTGGGGGACCGAAGCGGGTCTCAGACACCCGCTCGATGGCACCCTGGAGGCTGCGGGTCTCCAGCCGCAGCAACTCACGCCGGCTCGCGAGCAGTTGTTCGGCACGCACTTCCCATTCCAGGCTGCCAATCGCGGGCCATGTCAGGGGCTGCAGATCCTGCATTCCGCGGGTGACCTGGCGCTTGACTTCGGCCGCGGCCTCCAGCGCCATGGCCTCCGCCTGGTCCTGGGCGCGCGAGGACTCGTAGGACACCGTGAGCAGCACCAGCAGGCCCTGCGCCACGGCAAGCAACAGCAACAGCGAGGCCCACAACACCGTGCGGCGCCAGCGGCCGCGCAACGGCAGGACCCATCGAGGGCGCACCGACGACATGGCCGCAGTATGGCGCGGCCACGCGAAGCGGCCCCGTCTGCGGCCCGCGCTCATATCCCGCGGTCTTTCGCGGCGCAAGCCTTCGGCCCCACCTCAGGCGGCAAACACCCGGCCACCTACAATCTTTGGCCGCCCTGCCTTGGGATGCCTCACGGGCGGCATGGGCGCCGTCTGTCGTCGCCCCGCCCGTCCGCCCGTACGTCCGTCCGTCACTCGCACCATGTCCACACCTGAAGAAAAGCGTGCCCAGCTGCGGCGTGCCGCTTTGGAGTACCACGAGTTCCCCACACCCGGCAAAGTGGCCATCGCCGCCACCAAGCAGCTGGTCAACCAGCGGGATCTGGCCTTGGCCTACTCCCCAGGCGTCGCGGCGGCGTGCGAGGAGATCGTCAAGGACCCCGCCAACGCCTACCGCTACACCTCCAAGGGCAACCTTGTGGCCGTGGTGAGCAACGGCACGGCCGTGCTGGGCCTGGGTGACATCGGTCCGCTGGCCTCCAAGCCCGTGATGGAAGGCAAGGGGGTGCTGTTCAAGAAGTTCGCCGGCATCGACGTCTTCGACCTCGAGGTCAACGAGAAGGACCTGGACAAGCTGGTAGACATCATTGCTGCGCTGGAGCCCACCTTCGGCGGTGTCAATCTCGAGGACATCAAGGCACCGGACTGCTTCTACGTCGAGCGCAAGCTGCGCGAGCGCATGAAGATCCCGGTGTTCCACGACGATCAGCACGGCACGGCCATCGTCGTGGGCGCCGCACTGATCAACGGGCTGAAGGTCAGCGGCAAGGACCTGCAGCAGATCAAGCTGGTCACCTCAGGCGCTGGCGCTGCCGCACTGGCCTGCCTGAACCTGCTGGTCAAGCTGGGCGTGCCGCGCAAGAACATCTGGGTGACCGATCTGGCCGGCGTGGTCTGGAAGGGCCGCACCGAACTGATGGATCCGGACAAGGCCGAGTTCGCCCAGGACACCCCGCTGCGCACGCTGGCCGAGGTCATCGACGGCGCGGACGTTTTCCTCGGCCTGTCGGCCGCCGGGGTGCTCAAGCCTGCGATGGTGGCGCGCATGGCCGCACGACCGCTGATCTTCGCGCTGGCCAACCCCACGCCGGAGATCATGCCCGAGGAAGTTCGCGCGGTCCGGGACGACGCCATCATGGCCACCGGCCGTACCGACTATCCCAATCAGGTCAACAACGTCCTGTGCTTCCCGTACATCTTCCGCGGCGCACTGGACAGCGGCGCCACCACCATCACCGATGAGATGGAAGTGGCGGCCGTGCACGCCATCGCCGAATTGGCGCAAGCCGAGCAAAGCGAGGTGGTGGCTGCAGCCTACGCCGGCGCCAACCTGAGCTTCGGGCCGGAGTACCTGATCCCCAAGCCTTTCGACCCCCGGCTGATGATGAAGATCGCGCCCGCCGTGGCCCAGGCCGCCGTCGATTCCGGCGTGGCGCTGCGTCCGGTGCGCGATCTCGATGCCTATCGCGAGAAGCTGCAGAGCTTTGTGTACGCCTCGGGCACCATCATGAAGCCGATCTTCACCCTGGCCAAGCGTGCCGCGCACAAGCGCGTGGCCTACGCGGAAGGGGAGGAGGAGCGCGTGCTGCGGGCAGTGCAGGTGGTGGTGGACGAGAACCTGGCGCGGCCTACCCTGATCGGGCGGCCGGCGGTCATCGCTCAGCGCGTGGAGAAGTTCGGCCTGCGCCTGGTGCAGGGCCGGGACTACGACGTCGTCAACACCGAGGACGACCACCGCTACCGCGACTATTGGCAGACCTATCACCAGATGATGGAGCGCCGTGGCGTCACGCAACAGCTGGCCAAGATCGAGATGCGGCGTCGGCTCACGCTCATCGGTGCCATGCTGCTGCACAAGGGCGAGGTGGACGGCATGATCTGCGGCACCTGGGGCACCACCGCCTGGCACCTGGGGTTCGTGGACCAGGTCATCGGCAAGCGCGCCGGGGTCAAGACCTTCGCCTGCATGAACGGGCTGCTGCTGCCCGGACGTCAGGTCTTCCTGGTGGACACCCATGTCAACGCCGACCCCACCGCGGCGCAGTTGGCAGAGATCACTGTCATGGCCGCGGAGGAACTCAAGCGCTTCGGCATCGAGCCCAAAGCCGCCTTGCTGTCACACAGCAACTTCGGTTCCAGCAACCTGCCTTCGGCCGTGAAGATGCGGGAAGCGCTGGCCCTGGTGCGTGAGCAGGCACCGTGGCTGACCGTGGACGGCGAGATGCACGGCGACGCCGCACTGGACGCCGCCTACCGGGCCCAACTCATGCCCCGCAGCACCCTCACAGGGGAAGCCAACCTGCTGATCCTGCCCAATATCGATGCCGCCAACATCAGCTACAACCTGCTGAAGACCGCTGCGGGCGGGGGCATCGCGATCGGGCCGGTGCTCCTGGGGGCCGCCAAGCCGGTGCACATCCTCACGGCTTCTGCCACCGTGCGGCGTGTGGTGAACATGACAGCCCTGACCGTGGCCGACGCCAGCGCTGCCCGCTGAACGCTTTTCAGGCCCCGGCGGCCGCTGCGAGCGTTGCGGCCCTTCAAGGCCGCTGGCGGCCCTCGCGTCCACAAGGGGCGCCGGCAGACCCGTTGTGGGCGACGGCGAACCCCGAATGCACGTTCCCAGGGCGTGAAAGGTGAGTAAACACTAATTAACCTGCGCAACCTGCCTGGAACTCTTCTGGCGGCTTGAGGTTTCCGTCGGTCTCCGGTAACATCTCGCCCCTGGTTTTGAGGGTTTTCCCGTGCTCAGGCTGGGTGGGTCAAAGGTAGGGTACTCCGTCTCGAAGTTAGGGCTTGCTCTCGTTCTTGGTGTTCATTTTCTGGGGTCTTCCCCAGTTTTGGCCAGAACAGAGAGCCCGACGGAGAGTGTGGGCATCGTGGCCTTGGCTGCCTTGCCGCCCGAGGCTCGGGAAACCCGCCGATTGATCGGCACAGGCGGCCCGTTTCCTTACGAAAAGGACGGGACGGTGTTTCGCAACCGTGAACGGTTGCTGCCCGCGGAAGCCCGAGGCTTCTACCGGGAGTACACCGTCAAGACGCCCGGGCTGAAGCATCGCGGAGCCAGAAGAATCGTCTGCGGCGGCCGCGAGCCGAGCAGGCCTGTGAATTGTTATTACACCGCCGACCATTACGCGAGCTTTCGCCGGATCGTGGAGTGAGCGGCAGGTGTCAGTGCTTGATTTTTTGAACCCAGGGGACAGCGACCATGCAGTTGCAGACCATCCGATCCAACATCGTGCAGTCGATCCGCGCTTATCGGGTCGAAGACCTGATGGCCGCCGCGCAGGCGGCCGGACAGCACTTTCTCTACGCCAACGTCGCTTCAGCCCAGAGCAAGCAGGACGTCCTGGACGGCATCGCACAGGCGTTCACGTTTCCCGCCCATTTCGGCAAGAACCTGGACGCGCTGTACGACTGCATGACCGACATCGTGCACAAGGCCGGTGCGCAGCCAGGTTTCGTGGTCGTGCTCGAGCAATTGCCCGACAACCCTCGGTTCGACCGCGAGGCGCGCGAGCAGTTGCTGGATGTCTTTCGCGATGCTGCCGATTTCTGGGCCGAGCGCAAGATTGCGTTCCGCTGCTTCTACTCGTTTTCGGTGACCCGAGGGCAGGACCAGGGTGACAAGCCGCTGGAAGCCCTGCCGACCGAGCAGCCCATCGTGCCCAAGCCCGCGCCCAAGGTGACCGTGCCCAAGTCGGGCGTGAACCCCAACTTCGGCATGAACATGCCGATGATGAGCAGCGCCTTCGACACCGCAGCCTGGCTGCGCGCCGCGGCCTGATCAGCAGCCCAGCGCCTGGGCCAGGTCGACAAACTCGCTCACCGGCACTTCTTCGGCACGCCGCTGCGTGTCGAAGGTGCCGGTGAAGCTTTTGTGCTCCAGCCAGCGGCCCAGGGTGTGGCGCAGTAACTTGCGGCGCTGAGAGAAGGCCACGGTCACCAGTTCCGACAGCAAGGCCGCGTTGGCCAATGCAGGCGTGGGCAACGGCTGCATGCGCACCACGGCCGAATCCACCGCCGGTGGGGGGTCAAAGGCCTGCGGCGGCACGTCCAGTACCCGCTCCATGGCATAGCGCCACTGCAGCATCACGCTCAGGCGGCCGTACGCCTTGGTGCCCGGTCCGGAGACCATGCGGTCGACCACTTCGCTTTGCAGCATGAAGTGCTGGTCCTGGACCAGGGCGGCAGCTTCGAGCAGGTGGAACAGGATGGGCGTGGAGATGTTGTAGGGCAGGTTGCCCACCACCCGCAGAGGTGTTCCCGGTGGCGAACCGGCATGACTGCAGGCTTGCACCTGCACGACGTGCCAGTCCACACCCAGCACGTCGGCCTCGATGATCTGCAGGCCCGGCCAGGCCCTGAGCCGGGCCGCGAGGTCGCGATCGAGTTCGATGACCGTCAGGCGACCGCAGCGCTGCAGCACGGGCCGCGTCAGGGCCCCCAGACCAGGCCCGATCTCCACCAGAGGCTGACCCGGCCTGGGGTCGATGGCGTCGGCGATAGCCTCGATCAGGCCGGTGTCGGTCAGGAAGTGCTGGCCGAAGCGCTTGCGCGGGATGTGCTTCATGCGCGCTGCGCCGCCGGACGCCGCACACCTGCCCGGTTTGTCGCCGGGTGACTCAAAGCGGCGGCTCGCGCATCTCGACGTAAGCCCGCGCGCGCAGATCGCGGGACCAGTCGGCATAGGCGTCATCGAAACGCTGCTCGCGCAAGGCATTGCGGGCCTGCTCGCGCAACTGCTTGGGATCGACGGCGACGTCGCGGCGTTCCAGCACCTGGATCAGGTGGGCCCCGAAGCGTGACACCACGGGCTGAGAAAGCCCGCCCACGGGCAGCGCGTTCATCGCCTCCTCGAACTCCGGCACCATGGTGCCTGGGGAAGCCCAGCCCAGGTCACCGCCCTGGGCAGCTGAGCCATCTTCGGAAAACTCGCGCGCCATGTCCTCGAAGGTGCGCGCACCACTTTCAATCTGACGCCGGTAACCGGCCAGACGAGCCTGGGCCGCCTCGGGTGTGAGGCGGCTCGAGGTACGCAGCAGGATGTGGCGCGACCGCGTCTGCGTAACCTGCGCCGGCCCGGCATCGCCCCGAGACAGCACCTTCAGCACATGAAATGCGGCACCACTGCGCACGAGCACCGGTGTCACCTCGCCGACCTTGAGCGATCGCGTGGCCTCGACGAACACGTCCGGCAGGCGCGAGGCCGGGCGCGCGCCGATCTCGCCGCCCTGCTCGCGCTGAGCATCCTCTGACAGCTGGCGCGCCACCGCCTCAAAGGGCTCCCCGGCGCGGACCCGGGCGAGCGCGGCCTCAGCCAGACGACGGCGCTCGGCGACCACGGGCTCTGACGCCCCCTCAGGCACCGAGATCAGGATTTGCGCCAGGTTCAGCGGGGCCTCGGCTGCGGCTGCGCGCCGCTGGCGCTCCAGGTAGTCCTCCACATCGCTGTCGGTGATGCGGATGCGCTGATAGACCTCGCGCTCACGCGTGCGCTCCACCAACAACTGATCGCGCAGGTTGGCCCGGAAACGCACCAGGTCAATGCCTTCGGCGGCCAGACGCTCGCGCAGTTGCGGGACGCTGAGCTGGTTCTGCGCGGCCACAGTCTGCACGGCACGATCAAGCTCCGCATCGTCGACCTTCCCGCCGCTTTCACGGGCGTAAGTGAGGATCACGCGCTCTTCAATGAGCGCCTCCACGACCTGATTCCTCAGTTCCTCCTGAGAAGGCAATCGTGCACCGGCGCGCTGGGCATCTTCACGGGCTCTTGCCACCCGGCGTGACACCTCCACTGCCGTGACCAGTTCCTGGTTCACGATGGCCACGATGTAGTCGCCACTGCGCACGGCCGACCGGTCTGCCGCACGCGTGGCCGCACGGTCGGTGGCCGTCGGCTGGCCTTGAGCCCAGACGGCAGAGGGGTGGACAGCCCACAGACAAGCCGCCGCCAGGGCCACCAGGGCCAGCCCGCGCAACGGGGCTTCGAGTTGAGTCATGGAAGGGTCCCCGTGGGGGTCGTGACGCTTTCTTCACGCATGGGGCGGAAGGCGGTTGTATTGTCCTTCAAGACCCGCAGCAGACCGCCCGGCGAGCTGGACAAGCCCGTCAGCTCAAGCTGGAACATCAGGCGAGCCGTGGACTGGCCGGTGCCCGTGGCCTGGACATCAACGAACAGGCGACTTGACCAGCACCCGGCGTCCACCTCGAAGCCGACCAGGGCGTTGGTGACGCGACGATCGTTCACGCTGTAGTTCATGCGGCCCAGGCTGTACCACTGACGCTGGCAGCCTGCGGAGGGCCCGGGCGCCGCGGGGCCCGCCCTGCCCAGGCTCCAGCGCAAAGGCCATTGCCAGCCAAAGGCCCACTGGTCGGACTGGCCCCGCGTGTAGGAGTGAGAAACACTGACGCGCCGGGCCTGGCCCGCGTCGTGCTGCGCTGTGATCACCGACCGGATGAGGGCGCGGTCCTGCGCGCCCCAGCGCAAAGAGCCATCCAGGCTCCACTGCGGGATGACCGACGTGGCACCCACCGCCAGCACGTCCGACGCCCGACCCGTGACCTTCTGGCCCGAGGGGGTGATGCGCTGGTCACTGAACAGCAGGCGCTGCACCAGGCCCAAGCGCATCAACTCGGCGCCCGTAGAGGCGTCCAACAGCCGCGTGACGGCGCCCACGTTCAACTGGTTGGCGTCAGAGACGCGGTCCACGCCGCTGAACTCATTGCCCGTGAAGATGGAGGTGTAGTTGAAGTCCTTGCCCGCGCTGTCAAAACTCAGATAAGGGCTCTGTTCTCGCCAGGGGGTTCTGATGTAGAGGACACGGGGCTCCAGCGTCTGCCGCAGCGCCCGGCCGAAGGCCGCGGTCTGGCGCTCAAACGTCAGGCCCCCGTCCAGACTGAAGGTCGGGATGGCGCGTGACAAGCGACGCCGGCCGTCAGGCAAAGCCTGGTCCAGGTCATAGCCTGCGACGTTCAGCGCCAGGCGCGGCACCAGCCAGCCGCTCGGAAAGAGCCAAGGACGTTCCACATGGCCCAGCAAATGGAGCCGATACCCGTTCGGCCGGGTGGCAGAGGCGGAGGTGCCCGTCATGCCCGCGCCGGTGGTCGCGCTGGGCAGGTCGAAGCGGTTGAACTCCAGTTCGAAGTCTCCGAACAGCCCGGGCGATATGTCGCCGCCGCTTCGCATCCCGACCTGCAAGGAACGGTTGTACGGACTCGCGAGGGGATCGGTCAGCGACTGCAACACCTGCCAGCGGCGAGCGCGCACGTAGGTATCCACCTCCAGCGAGAGTATCGACAAGGGCTGCTCGGCCGCGACTGCCAGGGGCAACAGGCGGGGGGTCCATGACAGGCTAGCAGTGGGAAAGTCTTTCCACCATTCAGCATCAGAGACCCGGGCCACTGACCACTCATACCGGCCGCGGTCAGCACCCACAGACCACGGCAAGACTCCGCTGTGGTTGGATTTCAGGGCGTGCCGGCTGCGTCCCGCCAGGCGGTCTGAGGGCATCCAGTCCACCCAGACCGAGCCCTGGAATTCCGGCTCCAGATAGCGGAACTCGGCGTCCACGGCAGAACCCCGACGAACCACGAGCCTGGGCGAGATCGTCGCGTCCCGGTTGTGGGCGATGTTCCAGTAATACGGTGCGGTCACTGACGCGCCGCTGCGGCTGTCCAACCGGAATTCCGGCGGCAGCCAGCCGGACTTGCGATCACCCGTCACGGCGAAGGTCAACCACGGCAGCGCCAGCAGCGGCACCCCGAGGAAATGCAAGCGGGCGCCCTCGGCCACGCCTTCGTTGGCATCGAGGTCGACACTGAGCTTGCGCGCTGTCAGCAACCAGTCGGGGCCTCCCGTGCCGTCCAGCGGACAACTGGAATAGATGGGCTGGGTGGCCAGGAAGCGCGAGGGGCCCAAGAAGTCGATGCGCTGCGCACGCCCGGCGGTCTTTGTGCGGCCGATGTCGAAATCCGGCTGAAGAAAGAAGCCTTCCACGGTCTGCACCTGCAGTTCCAGGCGCGGGCCGCGGAAGGTGGAGCCGTCGTTGTTCACGACCACCCGCCCCTCGGCCACGGCCCGATCGGACTCGGTACGGTAGGTCAGGCGATCGGACTTCAGCAACAGCCCGCCGCGGCGCAGTTCGACGTCGCCCTCGGCCCGGGCCTCCTCGTCGACCGTGCCGCTGACGGTGCGAGCCTCGATCTTCACCGGCTGGTCCGCATCGCGACCGGCCGCCCATGCGCCTTGGGCCAGCAGGGCCGCCTGGACAGCCAGGACCAGCGGGATCAAGCGTGGGAGGGACACCGGATGGCAAAGGTGAATGAGAAGCCCGGACGCGGGGCCAAATGCGCAGTGATCCATCACGGTCGCTGCCCAGTCGGCTTCCTAGAATGTCACGGATTATCGACTTGGCCCAGCTGACAGACTTCACATGACGCCCAGCAAGATCGAGTGGCCCAGCGCGCAACGTCAAACCGCCTTCGCGCAGTGGCTGGCGGGCTTGACCGGGGCCTGGGCTTTGGAGGCCGACACCCTGGCCCCTGCATCCGCCGACGCGAGTTTCAGGCGTTACCTGCGCATTCAGGGCCAACAGCACGGGCGTGCCTGCAATTTCATCGTGATGGACGCGCCGCCGCCGCAGGAAGATGTCCGCCCCTTCGTGCGCATCGGCGCGCTGATCCGGCAGGCCGGGTTGCATGCGCCCGAGGTGCTGGCCGCTGACGAGCACAACGGCTTCCTGCTGCTGGAGGACCTGGGCGGCACGCTGTACCTGAAGGCGATGCAAGCCGAACCGGCGACGGGCCCGGGCACGCCCGCCGATACGCTGATGCGCGCGGCGATCACGGCCCTGGTGCAGTTCCAGACGGGCGTGCCCGCCGCGGCCCTGCCGCCCTACGACGAAGCGGTGCTGCGGCGGGAACTGGAACTGTTTCCCCAGTGGTGCGTCAAGCAGGAGTTCGGCACCGACTGGACCGCCGAGCAACAGGGCCACTGGGAACGGGTGAGCCGCCTGCTGATCGACAGCGCCCTGGCGCAGCCCGTGGTGGCCGTGCACCGCGACTGGATGCCGCGCAACCTCATGGTGACAGAGCCCGGGCCCGGCATCCTGGACTTCCAGGACGCGCTGGCAGGGCCCATCACCTACGACTTCGCCTCCTTGCTGCGCGACGCCTTCATCTCATGGGAGGAGGGCCAGGAAATCGACTGGGCCGTGCGCGGCTGGGACGCCGCGCGCAAGGCGGGCCTGCCCGTGGCCGAGGACTTCGGCGAGCACTGGCGCCAGCTCGAATGGATGGGCCTGCAGCGCCACCTGAAAGTGCTGGGCATCTTCTGCCGCCTCAAGCACCGCGACGGCAAGCCCGCCTACGCCCAGGACCTGCCGCGCTTCTTCAACTACGCCACCAAGGTAGCCCTGCGCTACCGCGAGCTCTCGCCCTTGCTCAAGCTGCTGGAGCCGTTGTCGGGCCGGCAGGTGGCGGCCGGGTTTACCTTCTAGCGTGACCCCCCGCCCTCACGGACAAGCCGCAATCACCTGCGCCACGGCGGCGGTGAGTTTCTTGCCGTAGCCGATGTGCAGGAACTCGTTCGGGCCGTGGGCATTGCTCTTGGGGCCGAGCACGCCGCAGACCATCATCTGGGCCTTGGGGAAGCCTTGCTGCAGCATGTTCATGAGCGGGATGGTGCCGCCCTGGCCGATGTAGCCCACGGGCGCGCCGTAGTGGGCGCGTGAGGCGGCGTTGAGCGCGTCTTCCAGCCAGGGGGACAGCTCGGGTGCGTTCCAGCCGGTGGCACCCAGCGCCCCGGCACGTCCGTCCGGGTGGAAGGTGACCTTGGCGTTGTAGGGCGCGTTGTCCTCCAGCAAGGTCTTGAGCTGCTGGCTGGCCAGGTGCGCGTCCACCAGCGGCGGGGTGCGCAGGCTGAGCTTGAAGGCGGTATAGGGGCGCAGCACGTTGCCGGCATTGCGCATGTCGGGGAAGCCCTCGGCACCGGTCACGCTGAGCGCGGGCCGCCAGGTGCGGTTGAGCAGGCCCTCCACCGGGTCGGTGGTGGTGGGCAGGGACACCGCCCCATCGGCCCCGCAGGACCAGGGCAGACGCTTCCACACCTCGTCGCCCAGGATGGCTGCGGTGGCACGCGCCTGCGCCTGGCGCGAGGCGGGCACCTCGCAGTGGAAGACCTCAGGCAGCAGGCGGCCGCTGGCGCTGTCTTCCAGCCGGTCCAGCACGTGGCGCAGGATGCGAAAGCTCGATGGCACCAGGCCGCTGGCGTCGCCCGAGTGCACGCCTTCGGTGAGGATCTCCACCTTCAGCACGCCGCTGACCATGCCGCGCAGGCTGGTGGTGAGCCACAGCTGGTCGTAGTTGCCGGCGCCCGAGTCCAGGCACACCACCAGGCCCACGTTGCCCAGGCGGGGCTTGAGCGCATCCATGTAGGCTGGCAGGTCGAAGGAGCCGCTTTCCTCGCAGGTCTCGATCAGGCCCACGCAGCGCGGGCGCGGGATGCCCTGGGCGTCCAGGGCCATGAGGGCGGTGATGGCGGCGTAGGCCGCGTAGCCGTCATCGGCGCCGCCGCGGCCGTAGAGCTTGCCGTCCTCGATCTTGGGCGTCCAGGGGCCCAGGTCCTTGCGCCAGCCGCTGAACTCGGGCTGCTTGTCCAGGTGGCCGTACATCAGCACGGTGTCACCGCCGCCCGCCTTGGTGGCGGGCACGTCGAAGAAGATCACCGGTGTGCGGCCCTCGATGCGCAGCACCTCCAGGGTGAGCCCGGCCACGCCCTGGCGCTCGATCCAGGCCGCGGTGTCGCGCACCACGCGCTCGACAAAGCCGTTCTTCGCCCAGTCGGCGTCAAACATGGGGCTCTTGGAGGGGATGGCGATGTAGTCCACCAGCGCCGGCAGGATCTGGTCGTCCCAGGCGCGGTCGGTAAAAGCCGCCAGGGCCTGAAGGCTGTCATCGGCGTCGCCGCCCGGGATGGGCATGGAGGGGTCGCGTGCGTTCATGGGTTCCTCGGGTTGTCGGGTCCTGACCATGGGGCCACCGCCCCGCAGATGCTGAGTCTACGTGCCGGCCTTCGGGTCGACGTGTCGGCCGGCGCCACGGCAACGTTGTGGAAACACCCCACCTCTAGAATCGCCCGCATGGAACAGGCCCGCAAGGCGCTGCTCATGGCGTTGCGCTCGGCGCTCGCCGAAGTGGCCCCAGACTCCCCCGTCGAACCCGCGTTCGAATCCCCGCGCCAGGCCTCGCATGGCGATCTGGCCATCACCTGCGCGATGCCGCTGGCACGGCCCTTGAAGAAGAACCCGCGCGAGGTGGCGCAGGCGCTGGTAGATGCCCTGCGTCGCCAACCCGAGGTGGACCACTGGGTGCAGGCCTTCGAGATCGCCGGGCCAGGCTTCATCAACCTGCGGCTGTCGGCCGCGGCCAAGCAGTCCGTCGTGCGCGAGGTGCTTCAGGCTGGCGAAGCCTTCGGGTCGCAGGCGCCCAACGGCCAGCAGGTGATGGTGGAGTTCGTCTCGGCCAACCCCACCGGCCCGCTGCACGTGGGCCACGGCCGGCAGGCCGCCCTGGGCGATTCGATGTGCAACCTGATGCAGACGCAGGGCTGGCAGGTGCACCGGGAGTTCTATTACAACGATGCCGGGGTGCAGATCGCCACGCTGGCACGCTCCACCCAGGCGCGCCTGCTGGGCCACCAGCCCGGCGACGCCGCCTGGCCGGAAGACGCCTACAACGGTGAATACATCGCCGACATCGCTACCGACTTCGCCGCGGGCAAGACGGTCAAGGCCGATGACCGCGCCACCACCGCCTCGGGCAACCCGCAGGACCTGGACGGCATCCGCGAGTTCGCCGTGGCCTACCTGCGCCACGAGCAGGACCTGGACTTGCGCGCCTTCGGCGTGCGCTTTGACCACTACTACCTGGAGTCCAGCCTCTACGCCACGGGCCGGGTGGCGCAGACGGTGCAGCGCCTGGTGGACGCCGGCAAGACCTACGAGAAGGACGGTGCGCTGTGGCTGCGCAGCACCGACTACGGCGACGACAAGGACCGGGTGATGCGCAAGTCGGCGCCGGAAGGTGCTGATGCGGCCGCCTCGCCCTACACCTACTTCGTGCCCGATGTGGCGTATCACATCCACAAGTGGCAGCGCGGCTTCGTGAAGGTCATCAACATCCAGGGCAGCGACCACCACGGTACCATCGCCCGCGTGCGAGCCGGCCTGCAGGCCGCGGGCGTGGGCATCCCGGCGGGTTATCCGGACTACGTGCTGCACAAGATGGTGACCGTGATGCGCGGGGGCGAGGAGGTGAAGATCTCCAAGCGCGCCGGCGGCTACGTGACGCTGCGTGACCTGATCGACTGGACCAGCCGCGACGCGGTGCGCTTCTTCCTCATCAGCCGCAAGGCCGACACCGAGTTCACCTTCGACGTGGATCTGGCGCTCAAGCAGAACGACGAAAACCCGGTGTTCTACGTGCAGTACGCCCATGCACGCATCTGCTCGGTGCTGGCGCAGTACGCCTCAACACACGGGCAGGACACCACGGGCCTGGCGAGCCTGCCTGACCTGACGAACGCCGACCTGTCCTTGCTGACCGCGCCCACGGAAAGCGCCCTGATGCTGAAACTGGCGGAGTACCCGCTGATGCTCACGCGCGCCGCCGCCGAACACGCCCCGCACGATGTGGCCTTCTACCTGCGCGATACGGCTTCGGCTTTCCACAGCTATTACGCCGCAGAACGCTTCCTGGTGGCCGACGCTGCTTTGGCGCGCGCCCGCATGGCGCTGCTGTGCGCCACCCGTCAGGTGCTGCGTAACGCGCTGGCGGTGCTGGGCGTCAGCGCGCCCGACGCCATGAAGCGCGAAGAGATGGAGACCTGAACGTCCATGCAGCACGTTGTCACAGCCCACCATGCAACCGGGGCGGGCTCTTCCCTCTCGCGAAGCCCCTGGGCCCGCCGTGGCCGTTGGGGTACCGGGGTGCGCGGCCAGCGCGGCGGCTTCGGCCTGGGGCTGATCGTCGGCCTGGTCATCGGCCTGGCGCTGGCCTTGGGGGTGGCGCTCTACATCACCAAAGCCCCCATGCCGTTTGTGAACAAGGTACCGCAGCGCAGTGCCGAGCAGGATGCCGCAGAAGCCCAGCGCAACAAGAACTGGGATCCGAACGCGCCGCTGGCCAGCAAGGTGCCTCGTCCGGTGCCCCCTGCAGCGGAGGAGCCCGCTTCCGGCCCTGCGGCCGCAGGCGCAGCGGCATCCGCGCCCGCCGCCACCGGCGGACCCGGCGCGGGACAGGCTGCGGCGTCCCCGGCACGCAACCCCGCGGCTATCCTGGCCGGGCAAGGCCCTGCCGCCGGGCCGGCAGCAGCCGTGCCGGCGCCTGGCCCCGCCAAGGCCGCCAAGGCCGCGGAGCCCTACACCTACTTCGTGCAGGCCGGCGCCTTCCAGCGGCCTGATGACGCAGAGGCGCAACGCGCCCGGCTCACGATGATGGGGCTGGAGCCGCGGGTGCTGGAGCGGGAACAGGGGGGCCGCGCGGTCTACCGGGTGCGGCTGGGGCCTTTTGACAAGCAAGCCGACGCCGAAGCCCTGCGTGAAAAGCTCGCCACCACGGGGATGGAAGCTGCCCTCGTGCGCATGGAGCGCCCACCGCAGTGAACTCCTGGCGATCTGCAGACTCAAAGCTCACAGAACCTCGCACGAAAGGAATCAAATGAACCGCCGCAACTTCTCGCAATCGGTGGCCGCGTGGATGGCCGCACTGGGTGGCAGCGCTGCCGTTCAGGACGCCTTCGCCCAGGGCGGCCCCGTGGAAGGTGTGCACTACGTCAAGTTGTCGCAGCCGGCGCCGGTGTCTGCGCCCACCGGCAAGATCGAAGTGGTGGAATTCTTCTGGTACGGATGCCCGCACTGCAATGCGCTGGAGCCCGCACTGGAGGCCTGGATCAAGCGCCTGCCCGCCGACGTCGCGTTCCGCCGCGTGCCCGTGGCCTTCAGCGCCACGCACGAATCGCACCAGAGACTGTTCTACGGCCTGGAGGCCATGGGCCAGCTGGAGGCCCTGCACCGCAGAATCTTCGCAGCCATTCACACGCAGCAGCAGCGCCTGGACCGTGAAGCCGACCAGCTCGCCTTCCTCAAGGCCCAGGGCGTGGACGAAGCAAAGTTCCTGGAGATGACCAAGTCGTTTTCGGTGCAAACCAAGATGCGCCAAGCCAAGCAGCTGTCCAGCGCCTACAAGATCGACGGGGTGCCGGCCATGGGCGTGGCCGGGCGCTTCTACACCGCCGGCTCTTTGGCCGGTGACAACCAGCGCGCTCTGGCAGTGACCGACTTCTTGATCGAACGGGCCCGAAAGGGCAATTGAGAGCGGGCCTCGGGTGCCCTGAGGCGCGCGGTAGCCTGTCGGCCGCCAGGCCGCACCCCTAGAATGCGCTGCAAGTTCTGTGCCGCACCAGTGTTGCCGCCTTCAATGCCCCGCCTCCTGCCACCCCCGCCAACGCTTTCACGCTCCGACCTGCGGCTGCGCTCCCCGCGCAGGGTCCGGGCGCTGGCAGTGGTCGCGGGCATGCTGTGGGCGACGGGCCCGGGCACGGTGCTGGCGGAGAAGGCCGACCGCAGCCAGCCCATCGTGGTGGAAGCGGACAAGCGCGGTACCGTGGACACGCAGAAGCAGGTCACGGTTTTCACCGGCAACGTGGTCATCACCCAGGGCACGCTGCAGGTGCGCGGCGACCGGGTGGAAATCCAGGAAGGGCAGGACAAGTTCCGCACCGCCGTGGCTTTCGGCTCGGCCCAGCGGCCCGCCTTCTTCAAGCAAAAGCGCGAGGCCAGCGAAGAGACCGTGGAGGGCACGGCCGAGCGCATCGATTTCGACGAGAAGAACGACACGCTGCGCCTGACGGGCAACCCGGTGGTGCGGCGCATGCTGGACGCCAAGATGATCGACGAGGTCACCGGCACGCTGATCACCTGGGACAACCGCACGGAGTTCTTCACGGTGGACGGCGGGGCGCCGACCACGGCCAATCCCAGCGGTCGGGTGCGCATGCTGTTGAGCCCGCGGCAGGCCGCCTCCAGCCCTGCGGCAGCGGCCTCGTCACCCGCGAAAGCAGCCAGCCCCTCGAACACCCCGAAGACCCCCCGGTCCGCCGGCGCGGCGGGCAAGTGATGCCCGGGCCCAGCCGCCTGGAGGCCGCCGGCTTGCAGAAGCGCTTCGGCGCCCGCAAGGTGGTGAAGGATGTGCACCTGGCCGTCGGCGGCGGCGAGGTGGTCGGCCTGCTGGGCCCCAACGGCGCCGGCAAGACCACCACCTTCTACATGGTAGTGGGCCTGGTGCGGGCTGACGCCGGGCGCATCCTCATCGACGGGCAGGAGGTGCAGGGCTTGCCCATCCACCGGCGCTCGCGCCTGGGCTTGTCCTACCTGCCGCAAGAGGCGTCCATTTTTCGCAAGCTCACGGTCGAGGAGAACGTGCGCGCGGTGCTGGAGTTGCAGCAGGACGCCGACGGCAAACCGCTGAAGATCGAGGCGCTGGAGCGGCAGCTCGAGCAGTTGCTGACCGAGCTGGGCATCGAGAAGCTGCGCGACGTGCCCGCCCCGGCGCTTTCAGGCGGCGAGCGGCGGCGCGTGGAGATCGCCCGCGCGCTGGCCACGCGCCCGCGGTTCATCCTGCTGGACGAACCCTTTGCCGGCGTGGACCCCATCGCCGTCATCGAGATCCAGCGCATCATCAGCTTTCTGCGCGCGCGCGGCATCGGCGTGCTCATCACCGACCACAACGTGCGCGAGACGCTGGGCATTTGCGACCGTGCCTACATCATCAGCGACGGCCTGGTGCTGGCCGAAGGCAGCCCGCAGGAGATCGTGGACAACCCGCAGGTGCGCCGCGTCTACCTGGGCGAACACTTCCGGATGTAGGCATGCGCACCTCCTTGCAGGTTCGCCTTTCCCAACATCTGGCGCTCACGCCCCAGCTGCAGCAATCCATCCGGCTGCTGCAGCTGTCCACGCTGGAGCTGCACCAGGAAGTCGAGCAGATGCTCGAACAGAACCCCTTCCTGGAACCCGAAGACGACTCGGGCTCGGTGTGGGAATCGCCGCTGGAACGAGCGGCGCTGCCGGACCGCGCGACCGAGCGGGATCAGCAATCCCAGGGTGAAGCCGCGGGCGAGGTGGGGGCCGAGGGCGCCGAAGCCACGGGCGAGCTGGACGCGGCGGATTTCGGCAACACCGAGCGCGAGGACTGGGCCAACGGGACCGAGGCCGACGACTTCGACGGCATCCGCGAGTTGCCCTCCTCGCCTGGCGCGGCCGGCCCCGCTGGCGACGACGACCTGAGCCCGCAGGAGCGGCGCGCCCTGGACGTCAGCCTGGCCGACCACCTGCGCGCCCAGATCCCGGGGCTTCGGCTGTCGGCCGAGGACGCCGCGGCGCTGATGGTGCTGATCGAATCGCTGAACGAGGACGGCTATCTGGCCGATCCGCTGGAGGACATTGCGCAATCGCTGTCAGGCGGGATGCAGGGGCTGGATGAGGATGACGCCGACGACCTGCGCAGCCGGCTGCGCTGCGCACTGCACTGGCTGCAGCGTCTGGACCCGCCCGGCGTGGGCGCGCGCTCGCTGTCCGAATGCCTGACGATCCAGCTGCGCGCAGGCCCGGTCACCCCGGCCCGCGAGCTGGCCCTGGCGCTGTGCGCCGAGCACCTGGACCTGCTGGCGCGGCGCGACGTCAAACGGCTGATGGCCGCCACGGGCGCTGACGAGGCCCTGCTGCGCCAGGCCCAGGCCTTGATCCTGGCCTGCGAGCCCAAGCCCGGACGGCCCTTTGCCGACGCGCAATCACAGATCGTGGTGCCCGATGTGGTGGTGCAGCGCAGCGGGCGGGGCTTCAAGGTGTCGCTCAACCCGGACGTGATGCCGCGCCTGCGCATCAACGACCTCTACGCCGCCGCCGTTCGCGGCCAGCGCGGCGGGCCGATGTCGGCGCGGCTGCAAGAGGCGCGCTGGTTCATGAAGAACATCCAGCAGCGCTTTGACACCATCCTGCGCGTGAGCCAGGCCATCGTGGAGCGGCAAAAGGCCTTCTTCACGCACGGCGAGATCGCCATGAAGCCGCTGGTGCTGCGCGAGATCGCCGATGAGCTGGGCCTGCACGAGTCCACCATCTCGCGCGTGACCACGGCCAAGTACATGACCACGCCGCAAGGCACCTTCGAGCTGAAGTACTTCTTCGGCAGCTCGCTGAACACCGAGGCCGGCGGCAACGCCTCCAGCACTGCGGTGCGGGCCCTGATCCGCCAGATGGTGGCGGCGGAGGACCCGAAAAAACCCCTGTCCGACAGCACCTTGAGCGAGATGCTGGAGGAGCAAGGCATCCAGGTGGCGCGCCGTACGGTGGCCAAGTACCGCGAGGCGCTGAAGATCGCTCCCGCCAACCTGCGCAAGGCGATTTGAGGGCCTGTGAACTGCCCCCTCGTTGCACCGGCCATTCGCGCACCCGCTCGGGCGCTCGGGCACGCCATCACCCTTCTCAGGCCCTGAGCCCCTCATGACCCACCCACGCCTGCCGCAGGGCGAAACACAGGCCCCCCTGAACCGCACGGTAGACCTCTTCCTGCCCGCCGCCGGCGGCTCCGAAGCCCTGCTGGCCGAGGAGGTGCAGCGCCTGACCGGGCGCCCCGCCCAGGCCGGGCGCGGCGGCGTCTGGGCGCAGGGTGACGGACTGCAGGCTCTGCGGCTGAACCTGGAGAGCCGCATCGCCCAGCGCGTGCTGTGGCCGCTGGTGGACGGCCCTTACCGCGACGAACATGACCTCTACGACCTGGCCCGGCGCGTGCCCTGGCCCGACTGGATCACCCCCGCCCAAACCCTGCGCGTGGATGTGAACGCCCAGGGCAGCCCGCTGCGCAGCGTGAACTTCGCCGCGCTGCGCATCAAGGACGCTGTGTGCGACGTGATGCGCGAAGCCACGGGCGAGCGCCCCAGCGTGGACACGCGCCACCCCGACCTGCCGCTGGTGCTGTACGTGGGCCCCGACCACGCCACGCTGTTTGCCGACACCTCGGGCGAGGCCCTGTTCAAGCGCGGTTGGCGCGACGCCCAGGGCGGGTGCCAGGAGGTCAAGGGTGAAGCGCCGCTGAAGGAAACCCTGGCCGCGGCCATGCTCGCAGCCGCCGGCTGGCAAGGCCGGGCGCAGGACGGCCCGCTGCTGGACCCGTGCTGCGGCGCGGGCACCATCGCCATCGAGGCCGCGCAGATGGCCTGCGGCATGGCCCCGGGGCTGCAACGCCGCTTCGCCTTCGAGCGCATGCGGCCCTTCCGCACACTGCTGCCGCAGTGGCAGGCGATGCGCGAGCAGGCCCAGGCGCGCGTGCACGCCCCGGCGGTGCCCATCTTTGCCGGCGACGTGAGCTTTCGCATGACCGACTTCGCCGCCCGCAACGCGCGCCGCGCCGGCGTGCAGCACGCCATCGAGTTCAAGACGGCGGATGCGCTGCAGCGCCCCGCGCCGGCGGCGGCCGGTGTGATGCTGCTCAACCCGCCCTACGGCGAGCGCATCGAGGCCAAGGGCGTGGCCCGACGGGGGGCTCGCGAAAGTTTCGAGGCCGGCGGCAGCTCGGCCGAGTTCTTCAGCGGACTGGCCTCCCACTGGAAGCGCCACTACCCCGGCTGGACCGCCTGGCTGCTGAGCCCGGACATGAAGCTGCCCTCGCTGATGCGCCTTAAAGAGAGCCGGCGCGTGCCGATGTGGAACGGCCCGATCGAGTGCCGCATGTTCCGCTTCGACCTGGTGGCGGGATCGGCACGGGGCTGAAGAGACCGGATTTCGACCACCCCCGCTCACCCTGAGCTTGTCGAAGGGTCGCCCTGAGCCTGTCGAAGGGCTTCAGCAGATCAGGCGCTTAGCCCCCACCACGCCAGCAAGGCCAGCGGCGCGGTATCGGCGCGCAGCACGCGCGGGCCCAGTGTGACGGGCTGAAAGCCCGCAGCGCGCGCCGCCGCCTCTTCAGCAGGCGACAGGCCCCCTTCCGGGCCGGACAAGGCGAACACCGCCTGATCGCCACCGTCCCTAAGCCCCAGGGCCTGCAGGGCCGCCGCGGGTGACACGGCATCGGGGCTGAAACTCAGGACCAGGCGCAGCGTGCGGGGCGTGGTGTCCGCTCCAGCCGCCGCGCCTGCAACCGCCGCGCCTGCGGCCGAACCCGCATCCGCATCCGTGGCCGCACGCTTTCTTGCCAGCGCCTGCAGCCACCCCGCAAGGGGCTGGACCTCAGCCACCTGCGGCACCCAGGCCCGGCCGCACTGCTCGCTGGCGGCCACCGCCACCGCCTGCCAGTGCTCGCGCTTGCGCTGCGCGCGCTCGCCTGACAGGCGCAGCACCGAGCGCTCGCACTCCAGCGGCTGGATGGCGTGCACGCCAAGCTCGGTGGCCTTCTCCACCAGGGTGTCCATGCGTTCGTTGGCCGGCATGCCCAGGGCCAGGGTCAGGCGCTGCGGCATTTCGGGCAGGGTCGCGCAGGCCGGCCCGACGCGAACCATCACCGCCTTGCGCCCCATCTCCAGCAGCTGCGCGGCATGCTCGTGACCCCGCCCATCGAACAGGCGCAATTCATCGCCGGGCTGCACCCGTCGCACCTGGGCATGGCGCGCCGCACCTTCGGGCAGGGCGAATGCATCGTGCTCGACCAGTGTGCGATCGACGTGCAGGCGGATGGTCATGACAGAACCAACTCCTGCCACGCCTGTCTGGGTGACACGATAGCCATTGGGTCCTGAGGATGCCAGCCCAGTACCCGCTGGTCGCCCGTGATGAAGAGTTGCGCGCTGGCCCCCAATGCTGCAGCTACCAAACGGGCGTCGGCGTCCTGGGCAGGCTCGGCCAGATCAGGCACACACAAAGCACAGGCCCACAGCGAGCCAAACCGCTCCCAGGCGGCCGCATGGCGCTTGAACTTGCGCTGCATCACGCCACGGACTTCTTCCCGCACCAGGGCGCTGGTCAGCAAGCGATGTCCACGAGCATCGAGTTCGAGCACCAGCTCCGCGCACAGACCGGGAAACACGACCGCCGCCAGCCAGACGTTGG
>Ga0315907_10002234_pt1 | contig 24851 bp, 22 predicted proteins | sample LakEriMetagenome_3_FD_203525 | JGI IMG/M metagenome (GOLD analysis project Ga0315907, IMG submission 203525) | Freshwater fungal communities from buoy surface, Lake Erie, Ohio, United States - Buoy 12 MA123 | ecosystem: Environmental > Aquatic > Freshwater > Lake > Lake biofilm | place: USA...
CCAGCAAAGCAGCTTGCTTTTCTGGGTTGTTGATGAAGTAGGGAGACAGGTAGCCGCGGTCAAACTGCATGCCTTCCACCACATCCAACTCGTTGTCCAGGCTCTTGCCGTCTTCCACGGTGATCACGCCTTCTTTGCCCACTTTGTCCATGGCGTTGGCAATGATTTCGCCGATGCTGGTGTCAGAGTTGGCAGAAATCGAGCCCACTTGGGCGATTTCTTTGGAAGTGGTGGTGGCTTTGGAGGCTTTTTTCAGCTCCGCGACCAGGGCTGTTACAGCCTTGTCGATACCGCGCTTCAAGTCCATTGGGTTTAGGCCAGCGGCTACGTACTTGGAGCCTTCGCGCACGATGGCTTGGGCCAGAACGGTAGCGGTGGTGGTGCCGTCACCAGCGTTGTCGCTGGTCTTGGAGGCCACTTCTTTCACGAGCTGGGCGCCCATGTTTTGCAGTCTGTCTTTGAGTTCGATTTCCTTGGCCACGGACACACCGTCCTTGGTCACGGTAGGGGCGCCGAAAGAGCGCTCCAGCACCACGTTGCGACCCTTGGGGCCCAAGGTGACTTTAACGGCGTTGGCCAGAATGTTCACGCCTTCAACCATGCGTGCGCGGGCTTCGCCGCCGAAAACTACGTCTTTTGCTGCCATTTTTGGCTCCTAAAATCTAAAAAATTCGTGAAACAGATGACTGTGTCGAGAAAAGAATTGTGTAGCGAGCGGTTCACAGGCTAGGCGGACGGAACGCAGGAACCGGAACGTACTTGTGTACGTGAGGATTCCGAGTACCGCCCAACGACGCCTGTGAGCCGCGCAGTAGCAATTACTTCTCGACAACCGCGAAGAGGTCGTCTTCTTTCATTACCAGCAGCTCGTCACCCTTGACCTTGACGGTCTGGCCCGAGTACTTACCGAACAAAACGCGGTCGCCAACTTTGACGTTGGGGGCGAGCACTTCGCCTTTGTCGTTGCGCTTGCCAGGGCCTACGGCCAGTACTTCACCTTGATCGGGCTTCTCAGCGGCGTTGTCAGGGATCACGATGCCAGATGCAGTCGTGGTTTCGCTTTCAATGCGCTTGACGATCACGCGATCGTGCAGGGGGCGAAGGTTCATTTGGTTTTTCTCCTGGGTTGAACAATTTGGACGTTGCAGGCAGCTCCAGCAGGAGCTGCTTTGGTATCCCAGCAAACAGTGTTAGCACTCGTTTGCGGTGAGTGCTAATGATAGGGGCATTTGCCAAGCTTTCAAGACCTTGGGGGGATTTGCAAGGGTTTTCTGGGGGCGTTTGGGCTGATGCCCCTGGTTTGGGCTGCCATGCGGCGGCTTATACGCCTTGTCCTGTCACCCCAAAAAAATGATCCAGCATATGAAAGTGGTCTTCGAAGAACAGAGGCTCCATAGCGGGCAAATCGGCCAAGGGTAACCAGACCACTTCAGCTGCATCGTCGTCCGCCTGCACGTTTGGCAAAGGTTGATTGCCCAGGTCAAAGTAGTGGGCGTGGGTAATGGTACGGCCGCGTTGGCTGCGGTCGGGGTGGTCGAACACGGCGGTGGCTTGCAGGGCGGCGGCTAATGTGGCCTCGGGCAAGTTGCAGTGGGTTTCTTCGGTTAGTTCGCGCAGGCAGGATTGCCACAGGGTTTCGCGTTGTTCAATAAAGCCGCCAGGCACTGCCAGTTGGCCTTTGCCAGGGGCATGCGCGCGGCGTATCAGCAGGACTTGGTTTTGGCAGCGCAGCACGGCATCTACCGTGACAAAAACGGGCGGGTAAGGCGCTGTGGCCCACGCTTGGCGGTAGCTGCGCAGCATGCGCCATTCTTCTTGCAGGGCGGCGTAGTCCGGTTGCTGGGCAAATTGCTGCAAAAAGGCCAGGGTGCTGGCGGGCATGTGAGGGGCTACAGAGGCCATAGCATGGCCTAGGTCGCCGGGGGCTGCGCCAAAGTAGGCGTCGCGCAGTTGGGTGGCGTCGGTGGGGCCTTGGCGGGGCAGATCGATCAAGGCCCAGCCGGGAAAGGCACTCAAGTAGCTGCTGGTGGCGTCTTTGAAGTGGCCTACCAGCGCAATGCGGCTGCTGGCGCTGGTGTGCGCTGCCACGCCTTGGCGCACGGCGTTGACCCAGCGGGCTTGGTTGTAATAGTCGCGCACAGGCAATATGCGCAGGCGGGCGCTGTCGGCGGCGCCCAGGGTTTCGGTAACGGCGGCCCGCAGCATGGATTCGCGCTCTTGCCATGTGAAGGGGTTTTTGGGCGATCTGCCTTGCCAAGCCGACCCTACCACCACGATGACTTCCTTGGCGCAGGCCAGTGCGTGTTGCAGCAAAGCCATGTGGCCGTTGTGGACGGGTTCAAAGCGGCCAATGAAAAGTGCGGTGTCGTAGGTGGTGGTCATGGTGCTGAAACCGTTTCTATTTTTAAGCATAGTGCGCCGCAATTGGCATTTGCCGTCCGCTGCCAAAGGCGCGGGCACGCACGCGCAGTATGGGTGGGGCTTGGCGGCGTTTGTACTCGTTGCGGTCGATCATGCGGCGCACGCGCTGTACGGTGGCTGCGCCTTGTTCTGTGGTTTGCAGGTGCTGCACAAATTGTTGGGCGTGGGCCAGTTCTGCGGCACCCAGGCGGTCGCCTTCAATCAACAGCTTGAGGATTTCATCGAGCACGGGGTAGGGGGGCAGGCTGTCCACGTCGCGCTGGCCGGGGGCCAGTTCTGCAGAGGGTTCTTTGTCGATGATGGCTTGGGGGATGAGCTCGCGCCCCGCGTGTTGGTTAATGTGGCGGGCCAGGGCAAAGACTTCGGTTTTGTACAAATCGCCCAGTAGGCCCAGGCCGCCGTTGGTGTCGCCGTACAAAGTGCAGTAACCCACGGATATTTCTGACTTGTTGCCTGTGGTGAGCAGCAGGTGCCCAAAGGCGTTGGAGTATTCCATGAGCACGGTGCCGCGGATGCGGGCTTGCAGGTTTTCTAGCGGCAGCCCTTGCAGCGGTTTGCCAAAGCTGGTTTCAAATTGCTGCGCATAGCCTGCTACCAAATCTGCAATGGGGTGGGTGTGCAGTGGCATGCCCAGGTTGCGGCACAGCGCCACAGAGTCATCCACTGAGCCGCTGCTGGAGTAGTGCGAAGGCATGGTGATGCCCACCACATTGCCCGCCCCCAGGGCTTGCACGGCAAGGGCCATGGTCAGGGCGCTGTCAATGCCGCCCGAGCTGCCCACCACGGCTTGGGTAAAGCCGCAGCGGCGGGCGTAGTCGCCAAGGCCCAGCACAATTTGCTGGCGGTAAAACTCCATGGTGCTCAGCCCCTGGGCAGGCACGGGTGGTAATGCGCTGCCGTCGGCTTGGGCAAAGTGGCCGTTGTCAAAGCGCAGGGTGCAGATGTCTTGTGCAAAGCGGGCGGCTTCAAACACGATGCCACTGGCGGGGGCATTGGGTTCTGCGGCAAACGATGCGCCGTCGTACACCAGTTGGTCGTGCCCACCCACTTGGTTGACGTACAAAATGGGCAAGCCGTGCCGGCGTGCGGCGCTGGCAAAAATATGGTGCCGCTGCTCGCGTTTGCCGCGGTGGCTGGGGCTGGCGTTGATGCTGACCACCAAGTCGGGCGCTGCGTCGGCCAGGCGTTCAAAGGGGTTGGTGCGGTAGTCGGTGCCTTGGTCGTTCCAGCCGTCTTCGCAAATCAAAAAGCCCACTTGGGTGTTGCCTATGCGCAGCACCTTGGCAACGTCGGGGCCGGGTTCAAAGTGGCGGCGTTCGTCAAACACGTTGTAGGTGGGCAGCAGCTGCTTGGCGTATTGCAAGCACACCTGCCCCGCGTGCAGCACCACAAGGCTGTTGTGCCACTTTTTGCCAGGGCCGGGCGCTGGCGTGGGTGCGCCCACTACCCAGTGCAGGGTAGGCATGTTGGCTGATGCAGTTTGCAGCGCTGCAATGCCAGCGTGTATGCGCTGGGCAAATGCGGGCTCGTCCAGCAGGTCGCCCGGGTAATAGCCGCACAGGGCCAGTTCGGTAAAGACCACCATGTCGGCTTGTTCAGCCAATGCTTGCTGGGCGGCCTGCACCATGCGCTGTACGTTGCCTTCGATATCGCCCACGGTGGGGTTCAGTTGCGCCAGTGTGATGCGGAGCATGGTTGGGGTGTGGTTATGAAGTTGGTTGGGCCACGTTGAACACCTGGCGCAGATAGGCCAAAAAGGTGTGGTCGTCGCAGAGGGTTTTGCCCGGGCTGTCGGACAGCTTGGCCACCGGTTGGTCGTTGGCCTGGGTGATTTTCATGACGATGTTCAGCGGGGTCAGGCCCATGTCGTTGCTCAGGCTGGTGCCTATGCCAAAGCCCAGTTGGGTGCGGTCGCCAAAGTGCGCGTACAAATCCAGGGCGCGTTGCAGGGTCAGGCCGTCTGAAAACACCAGGCGTTTGGTGTGTGCGTCGATGCGCAGGCGGGCGTAGTGGGCCAGGGCCTTTTCGCCCCACACCACGGGGTCGCCAGAGTCGTGCCGCAGGCCATCAAACAGCTTGGCAAAGTACAGGTCAAAGTCGCTTAAAAAAGCATCCATGCCGACGGTGTCGGTCAAGGCAGTGCCCAGGTCGCCCCGGTACTGCTGCACCCAGTCTTCCAGGGCGGCTTTTTGAAAGTCGCGCAGCCGCACGCCCAGGGCTTGGTAGGTTTGCAGGTACTCGTGCGCCATGGTGCCTATGGGCACCAGCCCCAAGTCGCGTGCCAGCAGCACATTGGAGGTGCCTTTGAACCACTGCGGCGCGTGCTGTGCCATGGTGCCCACCACCTCGCGCTGCCAAGCGCCGCTAAAGCGCCGGCGCAGGCCAAAGTCAAACAGCTCGAACGGGTGGCGCTTTTGTTGTGTGGGGCCTATGGCTTGCAATTGCGCTACTTTGGCGGCCAGGCGCTTGCGGCCTTCTGCCAGGGCTGCGGCGGTGTCAAAGCGCCGGAAGTACAGCTCGTTGACGATGGCCAGCACGTAAATCTCAAAGCCCATGATGTGCACCTGCGGCCCCCGCGCCACGATGCGCAGCTGATCGCCATCAACGCTGGCTGCAATGAAGTTGCGCTGAAACTGGAACAGCCGCAAAAAATCGACAAAATCGCTTTGTATGAAGCGCAGGCTGCCCAGGTAGGCCAGGTCTGGCTCGGTAAAACGCAGCTGGCACAGGTCGTCCAGCGCTGCGTTCACGTCTTGCAGCAAATCGGCCAGGGGGTAGGCGGGCTGGTTGCGGCATACAAAGTGGTACTCGGCCTGGGTGCGTGGGTGCCGGTGCAGCAGTGTCTGCCACATCGTGAACTTGTACAGGTCGGTGTCGAGCAAGCTGGTGATGACGGGGGCCATAAGGGGCTTTCAAATGCTATGAAATTAATAGCTAATAGTGCTTGTTTTACTAAGGCGCAAGGCGTATTTGACTACTTTTTTGCAGTTTTAGGCCCTTGGATTGCATTTGGGCCATAAATGCATCGTGCTGTGCCTCAAAGCCTGCCACGGGGCTCATGCAGTCTGTCAGCAGCACCACACGCTCAGGCCGTCCGCTGGGCAGGTGCGCCACGATGTGTTCTGTGGTGGCGCGCACGCAGTGGCTGCTGGCCTCGCCTGCAATCAGCAACAGGTCGGCGGTGTCCAGTTGGGTCAACAGGCGGGTGTTCAGGGCGGTGTCGGGGTCGGTAGCATCGGGCACTTCGGCTTCTATGGCGCTGTAGTGCTCTGTCCAGGGGTTGGTGCCCTTGAACACATGCTGTACGGCCCGCTGGGTGTTGGCCTGCCAATCACCGCAGGCGGCCAGCACATCGACATGCACACCGTGGCCCCAGGTGCCAATCTCGCAGTGCAAGGGCCACACCATAAGGGTGTAGCGGCCTTGGCGCTCCAGTGCATCCAAATACGCCAGCACCCTGGGCATTACGGAGGGGTTGCGTGGCAGCCATTGGCCTGCCCGTACCTGCGCGGCGGTAATGGTGGTGAAGGGTGCCACTGCGCTGCCGTCACCTTGCTGCCAAAAGGCAGGGTGGGCAATGTCGTAGCGCTGGTGTGAGTCCAGGGTCAAGGTAATGCCTGCCAAATGAGCGCCTTGTGCCCGGATAAAAGCCGCAGTGCGCTGCATGTCGGCATGTGCGCCGGCCACGGGCAGCGCGGGGCGTATGCGTTCGCCCGTCAGCGGGCTGGTGGGTTGCCACGCCTCGGGCACGTCGCAAAAGTCGTTTTGGGGGTCTATCACCAAAAGCTGGATGTTGCGGGTCATGGTTGCTCCTTGCTGTTGGGTGCAGTATAGGTTTGTTAATTTAATTTTGCAACTAACTATTCATTTGTCAGTATTGGATTGAAAGGTTGTTTGAACTTGTTTGTGACAAACTATGCGCCTTTGCTCTATTTGCCTGAACATGCCCCAAGTTGCGCCAGTTGATTCAGTTGAGCCGCCACGGCCACCCGTAATTTGTACGGTGGATGTGGTGCTGCTCACCCTTGATACAGGCAGCTTGCATGTGGCGTTGCTACCACGTGAACGGGCTCCGTTTGCAGGGGCATTGTCGCTGCCCGGTGGGTTTATTCACCCACAGGAGGATCACGATACCCAAGCTAGTGCAGGACGGGTGCTAAAGGACAAGGCGGGGCTTGTAAGCCCCTACCTGGAGCAACTGGCCACCTTTTCTGGGCCTGTGCGCGACCCCCGTGGGTGGTCTTTGGCAGTGGTTTACTGTGCCTTGGTGCCGCTGCAAGTGTTGGCCTCTGCGAAGGACGGTTTGCAGCTTTTCCCCGTGCATGCATTGCCACCACTGCCTTTTGACCACCGCAGCATGGTGGATGCCGCAGTGGCTAGGGTGCGCAGCAAAAGCCAATACTCGTCGCTGCCAGTGCACCTGTGCCAGCAGCCGTTTACCTTGCCGCAGTTGCAAGCGGTGTACGAGGCAGTGTTGGGCGAGCCCATTAACAAAGTGAGTTTCAGGCGCAAGATGGACGAGCTGGGTTTGCTAGAGCCCGTACATGGCGCCATGCAAACGGGCGCAGCCCACAGGCCAGCGCAGTTGTACCGGGTGCATCCGCAATTTGCACATGGCTTGGCAATGAGTACGCGGGGGTTGTAGCCACGGATAAAAGCGGTGGTTTGCAATGGACGCAACGCTGCATTTGTGGCACAAACGCGGCTTTGCGCTTTACTTGGCATGACAGCTTTTCAGTGGGGCTTGTCACGTAAGAGCACTGACTACAAGAAGGCCGGGCGTAAGCGCCCTAAAAAAGCCATAAGGGAGTTAATCGAATGTCTTTGCGTTGGAAGTTCAACTTGGTACTGGCCGCCACCTTGCTGCTAGCCCTTGTAGGGGCGGGCATGTACGTGCACCGGTTTTTGCAGCAAGCCGCAATGGAAGAAGTGCGGCACAACTCGCAAATCATGATGAACGCCGCCATGGCCATTCGCGACTACACCACCGAGTTGGTCAAGCCCCACTTGGATGTGACCCTGGCCGAGCAGTTTTTGCCGCAAACCGTGCCCGCCTTTGCCGCGACCGAAACCCTGCGCCGCCTGCAAAGCCGCTTTCCGGGGTATGAGTACAAAGAGGCCGTGCTCAACCCCACCAACCCGCGCGACCGCGCCACCGACTGGGAAGAGCGCGTGATTGAAGACTTTCGCCAAGGCCGCTTGGGCGAACAAAAAGAGGTCAGCGGTGAAGTGGGCGACGGCATGCACCGCGCCTTGTACGTGGCCCGCCCCATCACCATCAAGCAGCAGCAATGCATGGCTTGCCACAGTACCCCCGAAGTGGCTCCGCCGACTATGCGCAAGGTCTATGGAGATAAAAATGGTTTTGGTTGGCAAATGGGAGAAACCGTGGGCATTCAAGTGGTGAAAGTGCCCATGTATTTCCCGCTAGAAAAAGCCCGTCAAACCTTTAACACCGTCATGTTGGCGCTGGTGGGCAGCTTTTTGCTGCTGTTTGTGGGCTTGAACCTGTCGCTCAATGCCTTGGTTATTGGCCCCATGGGCCGCATGAACCGCAAATTGGAAGAGTTGGCGACCAAAGACTTTTTGACAGATCTCGTCAACCGCCGCCGTTTTTTTGAGCGCCTGGAAGCCGAAATGGCCGAGACGCGCATCAAAAAAGGCAGCCTGTCAGTGGTGATGTTTGACATCGACTTTTTCAAGCGCATCAACGATACCTTCGGGCACGACTCGGGTGATGTGGTGCTGAAAAACACGGCCTTACGCGTGCGCGAGCTACTGCGCTCGTCTGATTGTGCTGCGCGTTTTGGGGGCGAAGAGTTCATCATCATGCTCAAAGAAACGCCTCTTGACGTTGCTATGGCCATGGCAGAAGCGGTGCGTGCTCGCATTGCTGGCACCCCGTTTGATACCGTGGGCCATGTCAGTGCCAGCTTTGGGGTTGCCACTTGGAACTACCTGGAAGGCAGTCACGCACTCATTAAGCGTGCCGACACAGCTTTGTATGTTGCCAAATCACGGGGCCGCAATTGCGTGGTCAAGGCCGATGAGGCAGTGCTGGATGTACCGGTGTAGCTTTGGTACCTGTTTATTGGTCAGGGTATAAAAAAACGGGCCGAAAGGCCCGTTTTGTTTGAAGAAGCCTAAGCCTTTACAGCCCTGCGGCAGCGCGTAGCACCGCAGCCTTGTCGGTGCGTTCCCAAGTGAACTCGGGCTCTTCGCGGCCAAAGTGGCCGTAAGCGGCCGTTTTTTGGTAAATAGGGCGCAGCAAATCCAGCATCTGGATGATGCCCTTGGGGCGCAAGTCAAAGTGCTCACGCACCAAAGCCGCAATGCGGTCGTCGGCAATCACGCCAGTGCCTTCGGTGTACACCGTAATGTTCATGGGCTCTGCCACGCCAATCGCATAGGCCACCTGGATCTGGCATTGCTTGGCCAGGCCCGCAGCCACAATGTTTTTGGCCACGTAGCGGGCGGCGTACGCGGCAGAGCGGTCAACCTTGGTTGGGTCTTTGCCGCTGAAAGCACCACCGCCATGGGGGCAAGCACCACCGTAGGTGTCCACAATGATCTTGCGCCCCGTCAGGCCGCAGTCGCCTTGCGGGCCACCCACCACAAACCGACCTGTGGGGTTGATGAGGTAGCGGGTGTTTTGCAGCCACTCTTTGGGCAACACGGGTTTGATGATTTCTTCAATAACGGCCTCGGTAAACGACGCCTTCATTTTGGTTTGTGTTTCACTTTGGTCAGGGCTGTGCTGGGTGGACAGCACCACGGTGTCAATGCTGTGGGGCTTTCCATCCACATAGCGCATGGTCACCTGGCTTTTGGCATCGGGCCGCAAAAAGGGCAGGCGGCCATCTTTGCGCAACTGCGCTTGGCGCTCTACCAAGCGGTGGGCGTAGTAAATCGGCGCAGGCATTAGCTCAGGGGTTTCGTCGCAGGCGTAGCCAAACATCAGGCCTTGGTCACCTGCGCCAGTGTTCAGGTGGTCGTCGCTGGCATGGTCCACGCCCTGGGCGATGTCGTTGCTTTGCTTGTCGTAAGCCACCAGCACCGCGCAGCCTTTGTAGTCAATGCCGTATTCGGTGTTGTCGTAACCAATGCGCTTGATGGTGTCGCGCGCTACCTGGATGTAATCCACATGCGCGTTGGTGGTGATCTCGCCTGCCAGCACCACAAGGCCTGTGTTGGTCAGGGTTTCAGCCGCTACCCGGCTGCGGGGGTCTTGGGCAAAGATGGCATCCAAAATCGCGTCAGAGATCTGGTCTGCCACCTTGTCGGGGTGGCCTTCCGAGACGGATTCAGAAGTAAAAAGAAAATCGTTCGCCATTTGAATAAACTCCTAGTGTTGGCATTTAGGGCGTTGCCCTTAGCCTTAGAAGCTTCTGGCGAACGCTTTAGCAGATTTGTTTAACGTCGCCCTGCAAGTTGCTCATTTAACTCAGCGACCTTTCTATCTTACCGCCACGCGCTTGATGTCTGCCTTGTTTCGTTTGTTTTCCGTGTTTCCTTTGTGGCTGTTGCATGGCTTGGGCGCAGCCGTGGGCTGGCTGGTTTTTGTTGCATCCTCTGTCTACAGGCAGCGTTTGCTGGCCAATGCAGCACAAGCAGGTTACGGTTTTACTGATGTACGCCCCGCCATTGCCCATGCAGGGCGTATGGCAGCCGAGCTGCCGCGCCTATGGCTCGGAAGACCCTTGCCCTGCGCCATTGAAGGTGCCGCCTGTGTCGATCAAGCCTACGCAGTTGGCCGTGGCGTTGTTTTTTTAACCCCGCACTTGGGCTGCTTTGAGATTGCAGCGCAAGCCATTGCCCAACAATGGTCTGCACAGCGCGGCCCCATCACCGTCTTGTATCGGCCTGCTCGCAAGGCATGGCTGGCAAGCATCATGGAGACTTCACGCAGCCGCCCGGGTATGGCGGCTGTGCCCACCAATTTGCAAGGTGTGCGCCACATGATCAAGGCCTTACGCCGTGGCGAAGCGGTGGGCCTGCTGCCCGACCAAGTGCCACCAGAGGGCCAAGGTCTCTGGGCCCCATTTTTTGGCCGCGACGCCTACACCATGACTTTGGCTGCCCGTTTGGTGCAACAAACAGGCGCAACGGTGGTGTTGGTTCGTGCGGAGCGCTTGTCGTGGGGGCGGGGTTTTGTGGCCCACTTTGAACCCTTGCCCCTGGCACTGTCAGACGAACTTGCCACCGCCACGGCACAAATCAACCAAGCCATGGAAGGCCTGATTCGCCAGTGCCCGCAGCAATACCTGTGGGGCTACGCCCGCTACAAACATCCCAGGGCAGACACCCAAGCCGGAGTGGCCGCATGATCGGGCGCATGGGGGTGTGGTTCATGGGCGTACTGGCCCACCTGCCATTGCCTGTGCTGCGCGCCATGGGCTGGGTGATCGGTCAGTTGCTGTATGTGGTGGCGGTGCCCCGGCGCAAAGTGGCTTTGCGCAACCTGGCCCTGTGCTTTCCGCAAGTGCCCGCCGCCCAACGCCGCCAATGGGCACGAGAGTCGTTTGTAGGGTTTTGCCAAACATGGCTAGACCGCAGCTGGCTGTGGTTTGCTCCGCGCGAGGTTGTGATGGCCCGGGTCAAGCTGCAAGGGGCATTGCACGAACTCGATGGCAATACACCAACGGTCATTTTTGCCCCGCATTTTTACGGCATGGACGCTGGCGGCACCATCGTTTCCCTGCACACCGACCGAGTATCCACCTCCATTTTTACGCCCCAGACCGATCCAGCCGTAGATGCCTGGATACGCAATGGCCGTCAGCGTTTTGGCAATGTGCGCATGCTCAACCGGGCCGATGGTGTCAAACCTATTTTGAGCGCACTGCGCAAGGGTGGTCTGCTGTACCTACTCCCCGACATGGACTTTGGCCGCAACGACTCTTTGTTTGTGCCCTTTTATGGCGTGCCTGCAGCCACGGTGCCATCTCTGTCACGCTTTGCCCGCCTGGGCCGCGCCAAGGTAGTCGGCATGGTCACCCGCATTACCCCCAGTGGTTATGTGGCAGAAATCACCCCCGCTTGGCCCGCTTACCCTACCAATGACGCCGAGGCCGACACGCTTTTTATGAACCAGCAGCTGCAAAGCTATATCGACGTATCGCCAGGGCAGTACTATTGGGTGCATAGAAGGTTCAAAACCCGGCCGGAGGGGCAGGGGTCGGTGTATGGCTAAGAACCGGCCATACCCACAGCAAAACGCGACCCAATTGAAATCTGCGGCAGATTGAGCACGTCAGCTTTGAGGTGGTTGGGGCTGCCCAATGGCGCCATCTGCTACGACAGATGCATTTGCGACCTGCGCATCCGGTATGGACGTTGCCACCCCAGCCGGATGAGACCATTGCCAAAGCAGTTGCGCCACCTCGCCCACACCTTGTTTCTTAAGGGCAGAAAACAACATCACCTCGCCGCCGCCGGCTTGCAGCTTGGTAATAGACAGCACCTTGGCTTGTTCAGACCGGGTCAGCTTGTCGGCCTTGGTTAGCAGCACCAAAAACTTCAGACCCTCTTCAACCCTTGGGCGCACTACCTCTAGCAAGGCTTCGTCCAGCTCTGTCAGCCCTAGGCGTGGATCACATAGCAGCACGATGCCTGTGAGTTCTTTGCGGCTGACCAAATAATTGACCATGACTTGTTGCCAACGCTGTTTGTCTGTGCGCGACACAGCGGCGTAGCCATAGCCGGGCAGGTCGGCCAGCACTGCGTCTGTGGTGCCTTGGCGGCCTAGCGAGAACAGGTTGATGTGTTGCGTCCGGCCTGGTTTTTTAGAGGCAAAAGCCAGTTGTTTTTGCTGGGTCAGGGTGTTGATGCAAGTGGATTTGCCCGCATTGGAGCGGCCCACAAACGCAATTTCTGGCACCTCGATGGGGGGCAGGTGGTGCAGTTGCGCGGCGGTGGTCAAAAAGCGTGCGGTGTGCATCCAGCCCATGGCGGTTTTGGCGTCAGGTGTCGGCACAGGGGTGCCAGTAGCTGGCGCAGTAGGGGTTGTCGTCATGGGGGTTTCGCTTTGCAAGGAGCCGCATTGTAGAATCTGCAGGTTTTGCGCACACAACACAGACCTACGATATGAAGTTGCTCGCCTCCTTGTTGACGTCTGCCGTGCTGGCAGCCGCTGCCCTGCCTGCCCTTGCTGCTGGCCCCGCTACCACCGCTGCCAAGCCTGATCTGGTGCGTGGTGAGTCTGTGTACACGGCTGTGTGCGCGTCTTGCCACGGTGCTGATGGCAACTCTGCTGTTGCCGCCAATCCCAAGCTGGCGCAGCAGCACCCTGAATATTTGGTCAAGCAGTTGCAAGAGTTCAAGACTGGCAAGCGTGAAAACGCCATCATGAAGGGCTTTGCCAGCGCTTTGTCTGATGCCGACATGAAGAACATCGCCTGGTGGCTGGCATCCCAAAAAGGCAAGCCTGGTTCTGCCAAAGAAAAAGACCTGGTCGCACTGGGTGAGCGTATTTACCGCGGTGGCATTGCAGACCGCCAGATTGCAGCTTGTGCAGGTTGCCATAGCCCCAACGGTGCGGGCATTCCAGCACAGTACCCCCGTTTGGGCGGTCAGCATGCTGATTACACCGAAGCGCAACTCAAGTTGTTCCGTGAAGGCAAGCGTGGCAACAGCCTGCAAATGATCCAAGTGGCTGCAAAGCTCAACGACAAAGAGATCAAGGCGGTGTCTGATTACATCGCTGGCCTGCGTTAAGTCAAAAAAATATTCTCTGTCAGTCCCAGGAGGGGGCTGAACCCCCACCGCCGACAACAACCCCAAAAAGGGCGGGCCCATCGAACTGATGGCCCGCCCTTTTGCTTGCCTTGCTTTCTAATTCTGTTATGTCTGACAACACCTTAGGCGTTCGCGTCCAGTCTGGCTCACAAGCCCTGCGTTCTGCTGTAGAGCTGCTGTCGTCTATGCGCTTTGCGATCTCGCTGCTGAGCGTGATTTGCATTGCCTCGGTGATTGGCACTGTGCTCAAGCAGCACGAGCCTGCGGTCAATTACGTCAACCAGTTTGGGCCTTTTTGGGCAACGCTGTTTGGGGCTATACAGCTCAATGCGGTGTACAGCGCTTGGTGGTTTTTGCTGATTTTGGCGTTTTTGGTGCTCAGCACTTCGTTGTGCATTGCACGCAACACACCCAAGATCATTGCCGACCTCAAAACCACCAAAGAAAATATCCGCGAGCAAAGCCTGCAAGCCTTTCACCACAAGGCCCAGGCCGACTTGTCCGAAGCACCAGAGGCGGCCGCCCGGCGCTTGGGCGAGCTGTTGGCCCGGCATGGCTGGAAGGTTAAGCTGCAGCAGCGTGACACCACCGCAGGCCCTGGCACAGGCTGGATGGTGGCTGCAAAGGCGGGGGCTGCAAACAAGCTGGGCTACATCGCTGCGCACAGTGCCATTGTGCTGGTGTGTGTGGGTGGGCTGCTCGATGGTGATTTGATCGTACGTGCCCAAATGTGGCTGGGTGATAAAACACCTTTTGCGGGCCAAGGCTTGATTGCGGATGTGCCAGATCAGCACCGACTGTCTGCCCGTAACCCCACCTTCAGGGGCAATATTTTGGTGGCTGAAGGCACGCAGTCCAGCACGGCTTTGCTCAACCAATCGGATGGTGTACTGCTGCAAGAGCTGCCTTTTGCCATTGAGCTGAAAAAATTTGTGGTGGACTACTACTCCACCGGCATGCCCAAGCTGTTTGCCAGCGATATCGTGATCCACGACAAAACTACGGGCGAAAAGAAGGAGGCCCGTGTAGAGGTCAACCACCCTGTGGTGCACCAAGGCATCGCCATTTATCAGTCTAGCTTTGACGATGGTGGCTCCCGCCTCAAGCTGCGGGCCGTGCCCATGCTGCCCGGTGTGCAGCCGTTTGAAGTCGAAGGCACCGTGGGGAGCAGCAAGCCCTTGACAGCAGAGGGCGTTGATCCCTTGACGCTGGAGTACACCGCTTTGCGCACCATCAACGTAGAAAACTTTGCGGCCAATACCGCCCCAGGGGTGGATGTGCGCAAGGTGGACTTGCGCCAATCGGTTGAGTCCCGCCTGGGGGCGGCCCATAAAACCGTGACGCAAAAAGAACTGCGCAACGTAGGCCCCAGCGTGACTTACAAGCTGCGGGATGCAGCTGGTCAAGCCCGTGAGTTCCACAACTACATGCTGCCAGTGGACACGGGCGATGGAGTGCCCGTATTCTTGCTGGGTGTGCGCGATACCCCGTCAGAGGCTTTTCGGTTTTTGCGCGCTCCGGCGGATGCCCAGGGCAGCCTGGACGGCTTTATGCGCCTGCGCCTGGCGCTGGCTGACCCTGCTTTGCGTGAGTTGGCGGTGCAGCGCTATATTGCCAAGGCCATTGACACATCCCGCAGTGATCTGACGGGGCCTTTGACCGAATCAGCGTTGACCACTTTGCGCCTGTTTGCCGAAGGCGGGCAGCCCGGCCCCGATGGCCGCAAGCCCGGCGGCTTGCAGGCGTTGTCTGATTACATGGACGCAAAAGTACCCGCCGAAGAACGCAACCGTGCCAGCGATGTACTGGTGCGCATTTTGAACGGCACCTTGTTTGAGTTGGCACAAATCAGCCGCGAACGCGCTGGTTTGCCCCCACTGCCTACCGACGACGCTACCCAAGGCTTTATGACGCAGGCGGTTTTGGCGCTTAGCGACGTACAGCTGTACCCAGCCCCATTTGCGTTTCAGCTGCAAGACTTTACCCAAGTGCAAGCGAGCGTTTTTCAGGTGGCCCGCGCCCCTGGGCGCAACATCGTTTACCTTGGGTGTTTTTTGCTGATTGTGGGTATTTTTGCCATGCTTTATGTGCGTGAACGCCGCGTGTGGGTATGGCTGCAACCCCATGCCAACGGCAGCCACGCCACGATGGCGCTGTCCAGCAACCGCAAAACACTCGACGGCGATCGCGAATTTGACCAACTGGCCACCCAATTGATCGGGGCACAGCCCCGTACAGGTACCACCCTATGACCACTGCAAGCACTCCCACACCTAACACTACCATTGCCCTGGGCGGCGGCTACTGGGCTCGCCGCAACTTGCTCGACTGGCTGTTTGCCCTTGCGGTCACTGTTGGAGGGCTTTATGCCTTGCAGCGCTATGGCAGTTTTATGGATGTGTACGAAAAAGGCATCTTGCTGGGCACCATCCCCAGTTTGATTGCGCTGTGCTGGTTTTGGCGGCCCCTGCAAACGCTGACCCTGGTGGTGACGACGCTGGCGCTGCTGGCACTGGCGCTGTACCAGCAAGATGGGGCAGGGCAGTTGGCCCGGTCAGAGTCGGTGTTTTTGCTCAAATATTTCTTGTCCAGCCAGTCGGCCATTTTGTGGATGAGCGTGCTGGTGTTTATGAGCACGGCGTTTTACTGGATCAGCATGTTCTCGCGCGGTGAGGGGCGTGCCATGGGTCTGATTGGGTCGCGACTGGCATGGGTGTCGGTTGCCATGGCCTTGATTGGTACCCTGGTGCGCTGGTACGAAGGGTATTTGATTGGGCCTGATGTGGGCCATATCCCAGTAAGCAACTTGTATGAAGTATTTGTGCTGTTTTGCTGGATGACCACCGCTTTTTACTTGTACTACGAAGAGCACTACCAAACCCGCGCCCTGGGTGCGTTTGCCATGCTGGTCGTCAGCGCAGCGGTGGGCTTTTTGCTGTGGTACACCGTAGTGCGCGAGGCGCATGAAATCCAGCCCCTGGTGCCAGCCCTTAAAAGCTGGTGGATGAAGCTGCATGTACCCGCCAACTTTATCGGCTATGGCACTTTTGCCCTGGCGGCCATGGTGGCCTTTGCCTACTTGGTCAAACAACAAGCCGCTGAAACCCGTTGGTACAAACTGGCCCCGCTTTGGCTGTTGGGCGTTGCTCTTTGCTTTGAGCCCATCGTGTTCCGCAAAGCGTCTGCCGATGGTGGTAGCAGCTATTGGATGGTGTACTTTGGTATCTCTGCCCTTATCGTCGCTGGCATTTTGATGGCCCGCAAGCGCCTTGGTGAGCGCTTGCCGTCGTTTGAAGTGCTGGACGATGTCATGTACAAAGCCATTGCGGTAGGCTTTGCATTTTTTACCATTGCCACCGTGCTGGGCGCGTTGTGGGCTGCAGAGGCATGGGGTGGCTACTGGAGCTGGGACCCCAAAGAAACCTGGGCACTGATCGTGTGGCTGAACTACGCCGCGTGGCTGCATATGCGCCTGATGAAGGGGCTACGCGGCACAGTGTCAGCTTGGTGGGCCCTGGTGGGGCTTGCCATTACTACGTTTGCCTTCTTGGGTGTGAACATGTTCCTGAGCGGTCTGCACAGCTATGGAGAGCTTTAAACCGTTGCTTTGCTTGTAACTTTTGACCTGGCGGGAACGAATAAACCCATGCACGGCTCAACATGTGCAGTGTGTTTACCTTTGATATTGAAAGCCCGCCATGCTCATACGCTCTCACGACAACGGCTTCATTCACCCCCACGCCAGCGAGATCACGCCCCAAGCGGTGTACCAAAGCCGCCGCCAGTTGCTGCGCCAAATGGCCGCTGGCGCTGCGGGTGCCACCATGGCGGCCTGGGCAGTCCGTGAGGCCTTGGCGCAAACGGTGCGCCCCGGCAAGCTGGCTGCTTTGCCTGGTGCGCCATCGCAAGTAGCCGGCGCCACTACCCTCGAAAAACCCACCAGCTACCAAGACGCCAGCACCTACAACAACTTTTACGAGTTTGGTACCGACAAGTCTGACCCCGCTCGCAATGCCCACACCCTCAAAACCAGGCCTTGGACGGTGGAGGTTGAAGGCTTGGTGGCCAAGCCTGGGCGTTACGGCATTGAAGACCTACTCAAGCTGAGCGCACAAGAAGAGCGCATTTACCGCCTGCGTTGTGTTGAGGGCTGGTCTATGGTGATCCCTTGGGTAGGGTATTCACTGGCGCAACTGCTGCGGCGCGTAGAACCATTGGGCAGCGCCAAATACGTAGAGTTTGTGACCTTGGCCGACAAAGCCACCATGCCCTACATAGGCTCGCCTGTGCTCGACTGGCCCTACGTAGAAGGCTTGCGCCTGGACGAGGCCATGCACCCTCTGACTTTGCTGGCCTTTGGCATGTATGGCGAGGTGCTGCCCAACCAAAACGGCGCCCCCGTACGTTTGGTAGTGCCTTGGAAGTACGGTTTTAAAAGCGCTAAAAGCATCGTCAAAATCCGCCTGACTGACAAAGAACCTGCAACTGCCTGGAACAAAGCCGCCCGCAATGAATACGGTTTTTATTCCAACGTAAACCCCCAAGTGCGCCACCCCCGCTGGAGCCAAGCCACCGAGCGGCGTATTGGCGAAGGAGGTTTGTTTGCCAAAAAGCGCGAAACGTTGATGTTCAATGGCTACGAGGCGCAGGTTGCGTCGCTGTATGCCGGAATGGACCTTAAAAAGTTTTACTGACCCGCGCCCGCATTGCCATGAACCGCCTGCTGATGCACGCCGCTGCCAAGCCCACAATGTGGCTGCTGTGCCTGTTGCCCGCGCTGTGGCTGGTGTATGCCGCCGCTTTTGACCAATTGGGGGCCAACCCCGCAGAGGCGTTGATTCGATCTACTGGCGACTGGACTTTGCGCGCCTTGTGCGTGGTGCTGACAGTTACCCCGCTGCGCACCATGGCGGGCCTGACAGCATTGGCACGCTACCGCCGCATGCTGGGCCTGTATGTGTTTTTTTACGCTGTGCTGCACTTACTGAGCTACAGCTTTTTTGACATGGGTCTGGATGTGCCCGAAATATTGCTCGATATTTGGGATCGCCCGTTTATCTTGGTGGGTTTTGCAGCTTGGCTGTTGTTACTGGCGCTGGCGGCCACATCGTTTAATCGCGCGATCCGTGCAATGGGTGGACGTCGCTGGCAGTTGTTGCACCGTGCCGTCTATGCAGTGGCGGGCCTGGGCTTGCTGCACTTTTTTTGGATGCGCGCCGGTAAAAACGACTTTGCCGAGGTGATGGTCTATGCCGTGATTTTGTCGGTTTTGCTGGGTTGGCGTGTATGGAATGCCAAGTTGCGCAGACCCGGTGCCAAGAGCGTTAGCACCTGACAACTGCTAATTTTTTGCTATTAATAGAGTAGCAATACATGCTTGATTTACTAAGGCATAGTGCCAATTTGGCTTAAAAATGGCCTGCCAATGCAGTTTTGCAGGTCTTAACCGCCCCCAATACCGACAAACCAGGCGTCAAGGCTTGGTGGTTGTGGTGGGCGCACTGGCCGGAGTGATGACCGGCACCAAGGTCTCGGGCAGCGAAGCCCTGTTTTGTGCTGCAGGGCTGTCAGGCAGGTAAAGAGCACCCTTTTGACCGCAGGCACCCAGGGCCAGCAGGCTCACCATGCTGGCGGTGATGGTAAAGCGACTTACTAAAATCCGTGACAACTTTGACATGCAGGCATTCTAATGAACGACCTTGAATTTTCTGACCGCGCAGAACGTCTTTTGCTGGCTATCGAGCAATGTTGCGACCACATTAACGAAACCAGCGACGCCGATATTGATGCCCAGCGCTCAGGTGGCATGGTCACTTTGACCTTTCCTAACCGCAGCCAGATCGTCATCAATTTGCAAAAACCCCTGCACGAGGTGTGGATGGCCGCCAAGTCGGGCGGCTACCACTACCGGTTTGATGGCAATCAATGGCAAGACACCAAAGGTGCAGGCGAGTTTTTTGCAACTTTGAGTCACAACACATCACAGCAATCAGGCATGACCCTTGTTTTTACTGCGATGTGATCTTGCGTGCGTACTTGGTTTAGTTGCGGAACAAATCCAGGATGCGATTGCGCTCCTCAGTGGCAGGGCCAGGTGCAGAGGCTGCACCAGCAGCTGGGGCGCCAGTTGCGTTGCCTTCAGTGACGCCGGTGCCGAAATTGATCGTTGGAGCTGCACTGTTGTTGGCAAACTCCTCAAACATCAGCTCACCCCCCACATTGATCAAGCCTGACGGCACATTTGCTTCTGCAACAGGCACGCCTTTGAGTGCCTGCTGCATATAGCTGATCCACACAGGCAAGCTTAGGCCACCGCCCGTTTCGCGGCTGCCTAAATTGCGTGGGGTGTCATAGCCTATCCATGTCACAGCAGCACGGGTAGGTTGGTAGCCTGCAAACCAAGCATCCACCGAATCGTTGGTCGTACCGGTTTTGCCGTACAAATCGTTGCGCTTGAGCGTGGCCTGGGCGCGTGCCGCTGTACCAGAGCGCGTCACTTCTTGTAGCAAGCTACCCATCAGATAGGCGTTTCGGGCATCAATCACACGAGGCAAGTCAGCAATTTTGGGTTGCGTTACTTCGGTAATCACTTTCCCCTTGTGATCTGTCACCTTGGTAATTAACCATGGGTTGACCCGGTACCCGCCGTTGGCAAAGACCGAATACCCCACAGCCAATTGCATGGGTGTGACAGAGCCTGCACCTAAAGCCATGGTCAAGTAAGGAGGGTGTTTTTCGGCTTCAAAACCAAATTTTGTGATCCATTCTTGCGCTGTTTTAGGCCCTACCGCTTGCAACAGACGGATCGAGATCATGTTTTTGGAGCGCGCCAAGCCAGTGCGCAAAGTCATGGGGCCGTCGTACTTACCGTCGTAGTTTTTGGGCTCCCAGGGTTGGCCGCCTGTGACCCCAGCGCTAAAAAACAGGGGCTCATCGTTGACGATGGTGCCAGGCGTAAAGCCTTTTTCGAGCGCTGCCGAGTAGATAAAAGGCTTGAAGCTAGAGCCCGGCTGGCGCCATGCTTGAGAGGCATGGTTGAACTTGTTTTTGCCAAAATCGAAGCCACCCACCAATGCTTTGATAGCCCCGTCACGCGGATCTAACGCAACAAAGGCACCTTCAACTTCCGGTAGTTGGGTGATCTCCCAAACATTCTTGGCTACAGTCGCAATTCGCACAATTGCGCCTCTGCGGATCTTGATATTAGGTGGTGCTCTGTCTGCCAAGCCAGATCGAACGGGTTTAAGGCCATCGCCAGTGATTTCGATGTTGTCGCCACTGGCTCGGGCAACCACTACCTTCTTAGGCGTAACTTCCAGCACCACTGCGGCCATCACATCCCCGTTGTCGGGGTGGTTGCTCAGTGCTTCGTCTACGGCTTCTTCAACTTCAGCTGGGTCAGTAGGCAAATCTACAAATTTTTCAGGGCCACGGTACACCTGTCTTCGCTCGTAGTCCATGATGCCTTTGCGCAGGGCCGAATAGGCAGCCTCTTGTTCGGCAGCATTGAGCGTGGTGTAAACGTTAAGTCCCCGTGTGTAGGCTTCGTTACCGTACTGCGCAAAGACCAATTGCCTTGCCATCTCGGCAACGTACTCGGCATGCGTGCGCGATGTTTCTTGTCCCGAGCGGATCTTGAGTTCTTCCTTCTTAGCAGCGACAGCTTGTTCTGCAGTAATGAAGCCGTTTTCTTCCATCCGCTCAATGATGTAAAGCTGCCTACGGCGTGCTCTTGGGTAGTTCACTACTGGGTTGGCAGTGGATGGAAATTTAGGCAAGCCAGCCAACATGGCGGCTTCAGCAATAGAGATAGATTTGAGCGGTTTGCCAAAATATGTTTCCGATGCGGCTGCAAAACCATAAGCCCGTTGACCCAGAAAAATCTGATTCATATAAATTTCAAGAATCTGATCTTTGGTCAATAAATGCTCAAGCTTAAAAGTTAGTAATATTTCGTAAATTTTGCGTGTATATGTTCTTTCGGAGGACAAATACACGTTTCGGGCCACTTGCATGGTAATAGTGGATGCGCCTTGGCTTTTAAGTCGCCCAAAATTCGCTAACGCAGCGCGCAGCATGCCTTTGTAGTCCACCCCACCATGCTGAAAGAATCGTGCATCTTCAATCGCCAAGACGGCATCTTTCATAACCTTAGGAATTTCTGCGATGGGAGTGAGGTTGCGCCGCTCTTCTCCAAACTCGCCAATCAAGGCCCCTTCAGACGAGTAAACCCGCATCGGAAGCTTGGGTCTGTAGTCAGCCAAATCAGAAACGTCTGGTAAGTTGGGGTAAGCCACCGACAACATGACAGCGATCACCAGGGCCACAGCCAATGCGCCTGCAACCGCCAATCCAAGCAGCCAGCCAAAAACCCTCCAAATCCATTGGAGCCAAGGAAATTTGGGACTGGTGTTGCTGGACTGTTGCTGCGTGGCTGGCTTGGATGGGGGGCGGGAAGATGGCATGTCGCTGGGCTTAGTTATTCAAAGATTATAAAAACTGGGCACTGTAGAGTGGGCCTGACTACATCCCCAATCTTTTTTGTCCGTGTCGTTCATCACGCTCACACAGGAAAAACACAGTAAAAATCGTCTGCTTTTGGCAACGTTTGGGGCGTTCGTATTCGGGAAAGTACTTTGCCCGTCAACAACCTTACTGATAGCATTGATCTCGACTGTTAAGTTTTGTTGCGTTAATTAGATAAGTTACAGGGGACCAATCTTGATCTCTACGGGGTCTTTGTTAAGTCGCCAGTCTGCGCCCTTGCTAGGCATTGACATCAGTTCGTCCAGCGTCAAGCTGGTTGAGTTGAGTCGCGGCAAGTCTGGTGGATTGGTGCTCGAGCGTTGCGCTATCGAGCCATTGGAGCGCGGTTGGGTGACTGACGGCAACATCGAAAAATTTGATGAGGTCGCAGATGCCATACGGCGTGTTGTGAAAAAAAGCGGAACCCGCACCAAAAACGTAGCCTTGGCGCTGCCTCCGTCTGCGGTAATCACCAAAAAGATTGTTTTGCCCAGTGGTATGACTGAACAAGAGCTTGAGGTTCAGGTCGAATCTGAGGCGAATCAGTACATCCCATTTTCTTTAGACGAAGTAAGCCTAGACTTTTATGTCATGGGCCCAAGCAAGTCTTCTCCCGGCGATGTTGATGTGCTGATAGCTGCGTCTCGCAAAGAAAAGGTACAAGACAGGGAGGGCCTGGCCCAAGCAGCTGGACTTAAAGCAGTGGTAATGGATGTCGAATCGTATGCCTCCAGGCTTGCTGCTGAGCGTTTGATTGCGGCGTTGCCAAACAAAGGGGCAGACGCGTTGGTCGCGCTCTTTGAAGTGGGGGCGCTAACCACCAGCATGCAGGTGATGTGTAATGATGAGGTGCTTTACGAGCGCGATCAGGCTTTTGGTGGTGCTCAATTAACGCAGTTAATTGTTCGTCAATATGGCTTTTCCTCTGAAGAGGCTGAAAGCAAAAAACGCAGCGGTGATTTACCCGAAGATTATCAAACGTCTGTGTTAACTCCTTTTGTGGAAAGCACAGCCCAAGAGATCGCCCGGGCTCTGCAGTTTTTCTTTACCAGCACCCCCCATAACCGTATTGATCACATTATGTTAGCGGGTGGATCCGCACCCCTTCCAGGTTTAACGGAGGCGGTAACACGTCAAACTGGTTTCGCTTGTAGTACGGTAAATCCTTTTGACGGTATGGAAATTGGCGGTAACGTTCGATTGAAAAAAATGACACGTGAAGCCCCCTCCTATCTCACGTCGTGTGGCCTTGCAATGCGGAGGTTCATGCAGTGATTTTGATTAACCTACTTCCGCACAGAGAGGCATCGCGTAAACGCAGGCGTGAAGCTTTTCAAATGACCATGGTCGGCTCCTTAGTGGTTGGCTTGCTGATTGCTGGTGCTATTTACTGGTGGTATCAAATGATGATCGCTGACCAGCAACAGCAAAATGCATTGCTTACGCGTGAGATCAAAGCCCTTGAAGAGCAAATCAAAGAGATTGCATCCATAGAGCAGGAAATTGCAGCGCTTCAAGCACGTCAAAAAGCAGTAGAAAACCTGCAGGCAGACAGAAATCTTCCGGTTCATTTATTAACGCAGTTAGTAAAGCAAATGCCAGATGGGTCATATGCTATTTCTCTCAAACAGTCTGGCCAATCTGTCTCAATGGCGGGTATGGCGCAGTCCAATGAGAGGGTTGCTGAGGTTTTGCGGAATTTAACTGACAATACACCGTGGTTTTCTAAGCCTCAGTTGGTAGAAATTACATCCAAGAATGTTCCTTTGACACCGCGTGACCAGCGTAAAGTTTCAGCCTTTAACCTTAATTTTCAATTGGTGCGTGTCAGCGATGTCAAAAAGACTGCAGATTCGGGTGCAGCACCAAAAGCGCGGAACTAAGCTATGGCTAAAAGTCCTTCTAAAAAATCCCTAGATTTGGGTGCCAGTATTGCTAGCTTGGGTTCCCAGTTCAGTAATCTGGACTTCAAAGATCCTTCTTTGTGGCCAGCTGCTCCCAAGTTTTTGTTGTGCTTGTTGATCACTGCTGCTGTCACAGCAGGCTTGTGGTTTGCGTTGCTAGTAGATTACAAAACTGAGCTTGAAACTGAGCAATCTAAAGAGGTTGCTTTGCGAGATGATTATCAAAAAAAGTTGATCAAAGCAGTAAGTCTTGAAGCCCTGAAGAAACAGCGTGAACAAGTCCAATTGTTTGTGATTCAACTAGAAAAACAACTTCCTAGTAAATCAGAAATGGCTGCATTGTTATCTGATGTTAACCAAGCTGGGCTGGGCCGTAGCTTGCAGTTTGAGTTATTCAAACCTGGGCCGGTTGTAATGACTGAATATTATGCAGAGCAACCAATTGCCTTAAAAGTAAGCGGCAAATACCATGATATTGGTGCTTTCGCGTCTGATGTTGCTCATTTGTCGCGTATTGTGACTTTGAATAATATTTCGATTTCACCTGCCGGTAAAGATAGTACAGGTCTTGTAATGGAGGCCACAGCCAAAACATTCCGCTACCTTGACCCTGACGAAATAGAGTCTCAGAAACAAGCCCAGCAAAAAAATGCTCCGAAAAATCGCGCAGGAGGAGCTAAGTGAAATTCATATATTCAATTGCTGCGTTAGCAGCGTTGGTGATCCTGAGTGGCTGTGGGCCATCTGGCGAAGAAGAATTACGACAATGGCTTTCCGAGCAACGGGCTAATGCTAAACCCAAGGTTACGCCTTTGGTTGAGCCCAAGCAGTTTAACCCTGAGCCATACAAGGCGCAGGATGTGACGGATCCATTCGATTCAATAAAATTGCTGCAAGCGATTAGACGTGACTCTGCTCAAACTGCAACGAACGCGTCTTTGATTGCCAAAGAAAATAATCGACGGAAAGAGCCACTTGAAGCGTTTCCTTTGGACTCAATGGCTATGGTGGGTAGCATGACCAAAGAGGCTGCTCCTACCGCTATTTTGAAGATCGGTGCTTTGCTTTATCCAGTGAAGGTCGGTTCGTATATCGGTCAGAACTACGGGAAGATCACTAAGATCACTGAAACTGAAGTCCAATTGCGCGAAGTAGTTCAAGATGCTACTGGCGAATGGGTTGAACGTATGGCGACGCTTGATTTGCAAGAGGGGAAAAAATGAAACACGAACAAAACACTGGATTGATCAGGCGCTGTCTTGC
>Ga0315907_10002238_pt1 | contig 24810 bp, 16 predicted proteins | sample LakEriMetagenome_3_FD_203525 | JGI IMG/M metagenome (GOLD analysis project Ga0315907, IMG submission 203525) | Freshwater fungal communities from buoy surface, Lake Erie, Ohio, United States - Buoy 12 MA123 | ecosystem: Environmental > Aquatic > Freshwater > Lake > Lake biofilm | place: USA...
ACACCAACGACCTCGATCAAGGTGCGTACATTTCGCAAACCTTGCGCATGGACGAAACGGTCGACGAATTCGCCGCTCGTGTTGCCATCTACCGCATGATGCGCCCTGGCGAGCCGCCAACGGAAGACGCCGTTCAGGCCTTGTTCCATCGTCTGTTCTACAACCCCGATACGTACGACTTGTCGCGTGTGGGCCGCATGAAGTTCAACGCCCGCGTGGGTCGCAACGAATCCACCGGCGCCATGGTGCTGTCCAACGAAGACATCTTGGCCGTGGTCAAGATCTTGGTGGACTTGCGCAACGGCAACGGTGAAGTCGATGACATCGATCACTTGGGTAACCGCCGCGTGCGTTGCGTCGGTGAACTCGCCGAGAACCAGTACCGCACCGGTTTGGCTCGCATCGAAAAAGCCGTCAAAGAGCGTTTGGGACAAGCCGAGCAAGAACCGCTCATGCCCCACGACCTGATCAACTCCAAGCCGATCTCGGCCGCGCTCAAAGAATTCTTTGGTGCATCGCAGTTGTCGCAGTTCATGGACCAAACCAACCCCTTGGCCGAAATCACCCACAAGCGCCGCGTGTCGGCCCTTGGCCCAGGTGGTTTGACCCGCGAGCGTGCTGGCTTTGAGGTGCGTGACGTGCACGTGACCCACTACGGTCGTGTGTGCCCCATCGAAACGCCCGAAGGTCCCAACATTGGTCTGATCAACTCGCTGGCTTTGTACGCCCGCTTGAACGAGTACGGTTTCATTGAGACGCCTTACCGCCGCGTGATCGATGCCAAAGTCACCAACGAAATCGACTACCTGTCGGCCATTGAAGAAGGCAAATACGTCATCGCGCAGGCCAACGCTGCGCTCGACGCCGAAGGCCGTTTGACCGGTGACCTGATCTCTGCCCGTGAAAAAGGCGAATCGATCCTGACGCCCGCCGACACCATCCAGTACATGGACGTGTCGCCCGCGCAGATCGTCTCGGTGGCTGCCTCGCTCGTGCCCTTCTTGGAGCACGACGACGCCAACCGCGCTTTGATGGGTGCGAACATGTCGCGCCAGGCGGTGCCCGTGCTGCGTCCAGAGAAGCCCTTGGTCGGTACCGGCATCGAGCGCGTGGCCGCGATCGACTCTGGCACCGTCGTCACCGCCAAGCGCGGTGGTGTGGTGGACTATGTCGACGCGACCCGCATCGTGATTCGCGTCAACGACGCCGAAGCCGTGGCCGGTGAAGTGGGTGTGGACATCTACAACCTGATCAAGTACCAGCGTTCCAACCAGAACACCAACATCCACCAGCGCCCCATCGTCAAGAAGGGCGATAAGCTGGCCTTGGGTGATGTGATCGCCGACGGCGCCTCGACCGACTTGGGTGAAATCTCGATCGGCCAGAACATGCTGATCGCGTTCATGCCTTGGAACGGCTACAACTTCGAAGATTCGATTTTGATCAGCGAGCGCGTGGTGGCCGAAGACCGCTACACCTCGATCCACATCGAAGAACTCGTGGTCATGGCCCGCGACACCAAGCTGGGCGCAGAAGAAATTTCGCGCGACATCCCCAACTTGGCCGAGCAGCAGCTCAACCGTTTGGACGACTCCGGCATCATCTACGTGGGCGCCGAAGTGCTGCCCGGTGACGTGCTGGTCGGTAAAGTCACGCCCAAGGGCGAGACCACGCTGACGCCCGAAGAGAAATTGCTGCGCGCCATCTTTGGCGAAAAAGCCAGCGACGTGAAAGACACCTCGCTGCGCGTGGACCAGGGCTCGCAAGGCACGGTCATCGACGTGCAGGTCTTCACCCGCGAAGGCATCGTGCGCGACAAGCGCGCTCAGCAGATCATCGACGACGAACTCAAGCGTTTCCGCTTGGACCTCAACGACCAGCTGCGCATCGTGGAAGCCGACGCGTTTGACCGCATCGAGAAATTGCTCAACGGCAAGATCGCCAACGGCGGCCCCAAGAAGCTGGCCAAAGGCACCAAGATCGACAAGGCTTATTTGGCCGACGTCGAGAAGTTCCATTGGTTCGACATCCGTCCGGCCGATGAGAACGTGGCCGCCCAGCTCGAGTCCATCAAGAACTCGATGGAAGCCACGCGCCACAGCTTCGATTTGTCCTTCGAAGAGAAGCGCAAGAAGCTCACGCAAGGCGACGAGTTGCCCGCGGGCGTGCTCAAGATGGTCAAGGTTTACTTGGCCGTCAAGCGCCGCTTGCAGCCCGGCGACAAGATGGCCGGCCGTCACGGCAACAAGGGCGTGGTCTCCAAGATCGTGCCCGTGGAAGACATGCCTTACATGGCCGACGGCACCCCCGCCGACATCGTGCTCAACCCGCTGGGCGTGCCATCGCGCATGAACGTCGGTCAGGTGCTCGAGGTTCACTTGGGCTGGGCCGCCAAAGGCTTGGGCCAGCGCATCGGCAACATGCTGCAACAAGAAGCCAAAGCCGCTGAGCTGCGCAGCTTCTTCGAAACCATCTACAACAAGGCCGGCAAGAAGGAAACCTTCAAAGACCTGTCCGATGCCGATGTGTTCGAGATGGCTGGCAATTTGCAGCACGGCGTGCCGTTTGCCACGCCCGTGTTCGACGGCGCGTCGGAAGACGAGATCCGCACCATGTTGCAACTGGCTTACCCCGACGAGGCCGCCAAGGCCAAGGGTTTGACCGCCACGCGCACCCAGGCGCAGCTTTACGACGGCCGCACCGGCGACGCGTTTGATCGCGTCACCACCGTGGGTTACATGCACTTCTTGAAACTGCACCACTTGGTGGACGACAAGATGCACGCCCGCTCGACCGGTCCTTACAGCTTGGTCACGCAGCAGCCGCTGGGTGGTAAAGCGCAGTTCGGTGGTCAGCGTTTCGGTGAGATGGAAGTGTGGGCTTTGGAAGCGTACGGCGCTTCTTACATCCTGCAAGAAATGCTCACCGTCAAGTCCGACGACGTGCAAGGCCGTACCAAGGTGTACGAGAGCATCGTCAAGGGCGATCACGCGATCCAGGCCGGCATGCCCGAGTCGTTCAACGTCTTGGTCAAGGAGATTCGCTCCTTGGGCATCGACATCGAACTCGAACGTTCTTAATTCAAGGCTCGAAAGGTTTAAACCATGAAATCATTACTCGACCTGTTCAAGCAGTTCACGCCCGATGAGCATTTCGATGCCATTCGCATCGGCTTGGCATCGCCTGAAAAAATCCGCTCGTGGTCTTTTGGCGAAGTCAAAAAACCCGAAACCATCAACTACCGCACCTTCAAGCCCGAGCGCGATGGCCTGTTTTGCGCCAAGATTTTTGGTCCCATCAAGGACTACGAATGCTTGTGCGGCAAATACAAGCGCCTCAAGCACCGCGGCGTGATCTGCGAGAAGTGCGGCGTTGAAGTCACGCAAACCAAGGTTCGTCGCGAACGCATGGGTCACATCGACCTGTCCGCACCTTGCGCCCACATCTGGTTCTTGAAGTCCTTGCCCTCGCGTCTGGGCCTGGTGCTCGACATGACGCTGCGCGACATCGAACGCGTGCTGTACTTTGAAGCGTATGTGGTGACCGACCCCGGCATGACCCCGCTGAAGAAATTCAGCATCATGTCCGAGGACGACTACGATGCCAAGGTGCAGGAATACGGCGACGAATTCCAAGCCAAGATGGGCGCCGAAGGCATCAAGGACCTGTTGCAAAGCATCGAACTCGACGTTGAAATCGAGAAGCTGCGCAACGACCTGACCGGCTCCGAGCTCAAGATCAAGAAAAACGCCAAGCGTTTGAAGGTCATCGAAGCGTTCAAAAAGTCGGGCATCAAGCCCGAGTGGATGGTGCTCGAAGTGTTGCCCGTGTTGCCACCGGACCTGCGTCCCTTGGTGCCCCTGGACGGCGGCCGCTTCGCGACCTCCGACTTGAACGACCTGTACCGCCGCGTCATCAACCGCAACAGCCGCCTGCGCCGCTTGTTGGAGTTGAAGGCCCCTGAGATCATCGCGCGCAACGAAAAGCGCATGCTGCAAGAATCCGTGGACAGCTTGCTGGACAACGGCCGTCGCGGCAAGGCCATGACCGGCGCCAACAAGCGCGCCTTGAAGTCTTTGGCCGACATGATCAAAGGCAAGAGCGGTCGTTTCCGCCAGAACTTGCTGGGCAAGCGCGTGGACTACTCCGGTCGTTCCGTGATCACCGTGGGCCCCACCCTCAAGCTGCACCAGTGCGGTTTGCCCAAGTTGATGGCCCTGGAGCTGTTCAAGCCTTTCATCTTCTCGCGCCTGGAAGCCATGGGCATCGCCACCACCATCAAGGCGGCGAAGAAGGAAGTTGAAGCCGGCACGCCGGTGGTGTGGGACATTTTGGAAGAGGTCATCAAAGAGCACCCCGTGCTCTTGAACCGCGCGCCCACGCTGCACCGCCTGGGCATCCAAGCGTTCGAACCCATCCTGATTGAAGGCAAAGCCATTCAGTTGCACCCCCTCGTTTGCGCGGCCTTCAACGCCGACTTCGACGGTGACCAGATGGCCGTTCACGTGCCTTTGTCGGTGGAAGCCCAGATGGAAGCCCGCACCTTGATGCTGGCCTCCAACAACGTGCTCTTCCCCGCCAACGGCGAGCCTTCCATCGTTCCTTCGCAAGACGTGGTTTTGGGTCTGTATTACACGACCCGCGAAAAGACCAACGGCAAAGGCGAGGGCATGGTGTTTGCCGACATGCTCGAAGTGCAGCGCGCCTTGGACGCTGGCGTGGTGGAGGTCACCAGCCAGATCAGCGTGCGTTTGACCGAGCACACCTTGGACAAAGCCACCGGTGAATTCGTGGCCGAAACCAAGCTGTTCGACACCACCGTCGGCCGCGCTTTGTTGTCCGAAATCTTGCCCAAGGGCCTGCCTTTCTCGGTGCTCAACAAGCCCTTGAAGAAGAAAGAGATTTCGCGCCTGATCAACACCTCGTTTCGCAAGTGCGGCTTGAAAGAAACCGTCGTGTTCGCCGACAAGCTGTTGCAAAACGGCTTCCGTTTGGCCACCCGCGCCGGTATTTCGATCGCGGTGGACGACATGTTGGTGCCCAAAGAAAAGCAAACCATCATCGAGCGCGCCGAAAAAGAGGTCAAGGAAATCGCCCAGCAATACGCTTCGGGTTTGGTGACCTCGGGCGAGCGCTACAACAAGGTGGTGGACATCTGGGGCAAGGCCGGTGACGAAGTCTCCAAGGTCATGATGGCCCAGCTGGCCAAAGAAAAGACCACCGACCGCCACGGCAAGGAAGTCGACCAAGAGTCGTTCAACTCCATCTACATGATGGCCGACTCCGGTGCTCGCGGTTCTGCTGCGCAGATCCGGCAGCTCGCGGGTATGCGCGGTTTGATGGCCAAACCCGACGGCTCCATCATCGAGACCCCCATCACGGCGAACTTCCGTGAAGGCCTCAACGTGTTGCAGTACTTCATCTCGACCCACGGTGCGCGTAAAGGCTTGGCCGACACGGCGCTGAAGACCGCCAACTCGGGTTACCTGACCCGCCGTTTGGTGGACGTGACGCAAGACTTGGTGGTCAACCAAGTCGATTGCGGCACCAGCAATGGCACGCTGATGCGCGCCATCGTTGAAGGTGGTGAAGTGATCGAATCCTTGCGCGACCGCGTGTTGGGTCGCACCACGGCCGATGAAGTCATCCACCCCGAAACCCGCGAGGTGCTTTTGCCCGCCGGTGTTTTGTTGGACGAAGACATGCTCGACGAGTTGGAAGTGGCTGCGGTGGACGAAATCAAAGTTCGCACCGCCTTGACTTGCGAAACCCGTTTCGGCATTTGCGCCAAGTGCTACGGCCGCGACCTGGGTCGCGGCGGTTTGGTCAACATCGGTGAAGCGGTCGGCGTGATTGCCGCTCAGTCCATCGGTGAACCCGGCACGCAGCTGACCATGCGCACCTTCCACATCGGTGGTGCCGCTTCGCGCGCCGCCATCGCCTCCAGCGTGGAAGCCAAGTCCAACGGCATCATCGGCTTCAACGCCACGATGCGCTACGTGACCAACTCCAAGGGCGACTTGGTGGTGATTTCCCGCTCGGGCGAGATCGTCATTCAAGACGAACACGGCCGCGAGCGCGAGCGCCACAAAGTCCCATACGGTGCCATCCTCACCATCAAGGCCGACCAGACCATCAAGGCCGGCACGATCTTGGCCAACTGGGACCCATTGACCCGCCCCATCATCACGGAATTCGCGGGTCAGGTGCGTTTCGAGAACGTGGAAGAGGGCATGACCGTGGCCAAGCAGGTCGACGACGTCACCGGTTTGTCCACCTTGGTGGTGATCGACCCCAAGCGCCGCGGCGCGACCAAGGTCATTCGCCCACAGGTCAAACTGATCGATGCCTCTGGCTCGGAAGTCAAGATCCCTGGCACCGACCACTCGGTGACGATTGGCTTTCAAATCGGTGCGCTGCTTCAGGTGCGCGACGGCCAAGAAGTGGGCCCTGGCGAAGTGTTGGCCCGCATTCCCATCGAAGGTCAGAAGACCCGAGACATCACCGGCGGTTTGCCGCGTGTGGCCGAGCTGTTCGAAGCCCGCAGCCCCAAAGACAAGGGCATGTTGGCCGAGATCACCGGTACCGTGTCCTTTGGTAAAGAAACCAAAGGCAAGGTGCGCTTGCAGATCACCGATCCCGATGGCAAGGTGTGGGACGAACTCATCCCCAAAGAGAAGAACATCTTGGTGCACGAAGGCCAAGTGGTCAACAAGGGCGAGAGCATCGTGGACGGCCCCGCCGACCCACAAGACATCTTGCGCCTCTTGGGTATCGAGGAACTCTCGCGTTACATCGTCGACGAAGTGCAGGACGTCTACCGCTTGCAAGGCGTGAAGATCAACGACAAACACATCGAAGTGATCGTGCGCCAGATGCTGCGCCGCGTGATCGTCGACAGCGTCGGTGACTCCACCTACATCGCCGGTGAACAGATCGAGCGCTCCGAGATCCTCAACACCAACGACGCGCTGCGCGCCGAGGGCAAAGTGCCCGCGGTCTACAGCAACGTCTTGCTGGGCATCACCAAGGCTTCCCTGTCGACCGACTCGTTCATCTCTGCGGCTTCCTTCCAGGAAACCACCCGCGTGTTGACCGAAGCGGCCATCATGGGCAAGCGCGACGAGCTGCGTGGTTTGAAGGAGAACGTCATCGTGGGTCGTTTGATCCCCGCCGGTACTGGCATGGCGTACCACGAAGCCCGCAAGGTGCGCGAGAAAATGGACGACGAAGAGCGTCGTGCCATCGCAGAAGCCGACGCTTTGTCTTTGGCGGCCGATCAAGCCGCCAGCGAAAGCGAGGCCGATGCCGCCAACACCAGCGAGTCCGCGGAGTAAAGCCCGCTCGGCGCCCTTGCTGGCGTCGAATTCGCTGCATGCCCCTGGCCTCACGGCCCGGGGCATTTTTTCTGGTTTTGAAGGAGTCGCATGACCGCAGCCCCCGTGCCTTTGTCCACCCAACTGCAAGCCACCGCGCGCTGTGTCTTGGCCGTGCAGCAAGGACAATCGCTCAGCGATGTGTTGCCCAAGGTGGACGGGCATTTGCGCCCTGGCGTCCAAGCCCTGACCTTTCACGTCTTGCGCCATTGGGGCACCGTGGCCGCCGTTGCCCGACTCTTGGCCGACCGCGCCCCCGCGCCGGGCGCCTTGGCCTTGATGCACAGCGCACTGGCCTTGATGCTGCCCAGCAGCGCGCCGCAGGGGACTTCCAAGCCCTGGGCCTCGGGCATGGCGTACGCCGAGCACACCGTGGTCAACCAAGCCGTGCAAGCGGCCAAGGCCGACCCGAAATTGATGCGCACTGCAGCGTTTTTGAACGCTTGTTTGCGGCGCTTTTTGCGCGAACGCGACGACCTGTTGGACGAGGTGTCCCACGACCCCGTGGCCCAACACAACCACCCGCTGTGGTGGATCGAGCGCGTACAGCATGACCACCCCAAGCATTGGCGCGCCATCTTGGCGGCCAACAACCAAGCCGCACCCATGGCCTTGCGCGTCAACCCTCGCCGCACGACCCCCGCCCAATTGCAAGCGGCCTTGTCCGCGCAAGGCGTGGACAGCACACCGTTTGCCGATCACGGCCTGGTCTTGGCCAGCGCTTTACCAGTCCAGCGCATCCCCGGTTTTGAGCAAGGCGATTGCTCGGTGCAAGACGCTGCAGCCCAGTGGAGTGGGCGCTTGTTGCTCCAAGGCATGGACGGTGTGGTGGGTGCACGCGTGCTCGACGCCTGCGCCGCGCCCGGCGGTAAAACCGCCGACGTGTTGGAACGGGCCGATGTGCAGATGTTGGCCTTGGATGTGGACCCCGAGCGCGCCGAACGCGTGAGCGCGAACCTCGCTCGCTTGGGCCTGAGCGCCGAGGTGCGTGTGGCAGATGCCGCCGAGGTCGCCTCGTGGTGGGATGGCCAAGCTTTTGACGCCATTTTGTTGGACGCGCCGTGCACGGCTTCGGGCATCGTGCGGCGTCACCCCGACGTGCGCTGGCTGCGCCGCGAAAGCGACGTGCAGCAGCTGGTGGCGACCCAACGCCGATTGCTCAAAGCCCTGTGGCCTTTGGTCAAACCCGGTGGTCGGCTCTTGTACGCCACCTGCTCGGTTTTCAAAGCCGAAGGCGAAGACCAAATGAAACGCTTTGTGAAAGACCACCCCGACGCCGTGTTACAACCCCACTTGGGCCACTTGCTCCCCGGTGCAGCTGCGTCTGGTGGCGAGTTCAATGACAACCCCCTCGGTGGGCACGATGGATTTTTCTACGCACGACTCGACAAAGCACGCGCCTGACGTGCCAGACCCGTGGCGACGCCGCTGGACGGCTGCGTTGGCCTTGTGTCTGTTGTCGTCCGGCGTGATGGGATCGGCGCAGGCGCAAAGCCCATTGCCCTCAGGCGTGGTGGTGGAGCGCACTGCCGAGCACCTGCTGCTGAGCACCCGGGTCGGTGAGCCTCTGTCCCCTGCGATTCAAGAGGCTTTGAACAAAGGCGTGCCTTTGTACTTTGTGTGGACCGCCGAGGTGCAAAGTCCGCGCTGGTACTACTGGCAAGACCGAACCCACAGCCGCGCCGTGCGCACCCTGCGCTTGGCCTACCAAGCGCTCTCGGGCCATTGGCGTTTGAGTTGGTCCAACGACAGTTCCCCCGCTGGGGGCTGGCGCAACGCCGTCCACCAAAACCACCCGACCTTGGATGAAGCGTGGGCCGCGGTGGGGCGCATGCTCAATTGGCCGGTGGCCAACCACGCCGACCTGCCTCCTCAAGGGGCATGGTTGACGGTGAACTTCGCCATGGACTTGAGCTTGTTGCCCAGGCCGTTTCAAATCGGCTTGGGCAACCAGTCGGACTGGGTGCTGGAGCGCAATTACCGTTTGCCGGTGCCTGCGGTGGGCATGACCTTGGAGTCGCGCCATGGCCAATAAAAGCCCGTGGCGCTCCACGCAAACCCTCCGCTGGAGTTTGTTGATCATGGGTGTGGCCATGGTCGGCGCCGGATTGGTCTTGCTTTTCTTGTTGACCTTGGCCACTGGCAACCGTGGCGTTTACGACGCCAACTACGCGGCGCTGTTTCGCGTCAACCTGGCGGTGGCAGCCGTGCTGCTCTTGGTCATCACATGGTTTGGTGTTCGGCTGGGCGTTCGTTTGTACCAAGGCAAATTCGGCAGCCGCTTGTTGCTCAAACTCGCGGCGGTGTTTGCTGTGGTGGGCTTGCTGCCAGGCTTGCTGATTTACACGGTGTCCTACCAATTCGTGTCGCGCTCCATCGAGAGCTGGTTTGACGTGCGTGTCGAATCGGCCTTGGCGGCGGGCTTGAACTTGGGTCGCACGACCCTCAATGTGTTGAGCAAAGACCTCAGCCAGCAGGCCCGTGTCGCGGCCAACGAATTGGCCAGCGTGCCAGAGCGCTCCATCGGGCTCACGCTGGAGAACTGGCGTGAGCGCTTGGGTGCGACCGATGTGGTGCTGTGGGACAACAACGGCACGCTCATCGGCAGTGCGGGCAGCTCACGCTTCGCGCTCAACCCCGAGCGACCCAGTGCAGCGTCGCTTCGCATGGTGCGAGAGCAGGGCGTCTTGGTCAACGTCGAGGGCTTGGACGATGCGCAAGCCGAGGTCAGCGGTGGCGGTGCTGTTTCGGGGCGCATGCAGGTGCTCACCATGGTGGAGCCAGCGCGAATCTCGATGGGTTTGGCGCCGCGGTTTTTGCAAATCGTCAGTCCACTGCCCGATGTGTTGGTGGTCGACGCTATGGCGGTTCAATCCGCCAACCGCGAATACCAAGAGCGAGCGTTGGGGCGTGACGGCTTGCGCCGCATGTACATCGGCACACTCACCTTGGCCCTGTTCTTGGCGGTGTTTGGCGCGGTGGTGTTGGCGGTGGTCTTGGGCAACCAGCTGCTGCGGCCTCTGCTGGTCCTGGCCGAGGGCATGCGAGAAGTCGCGGCCGGTAACCTCAGCCCCAAACAAGCCTTGGCTCACCGCGACGAACTTGGCGGTCTCACGCGCACCTTTGCGCGCATGACCGACGACTTGGCCCAAGCACGTGCCGACGCCAACCACAGCATGTCGCAACTCGACGCGGCCCGCGCCCAGGTGCAAACGATTTTGGATAACCTCACCTCGGGGGTGGTGGTCTTGCGCTCAGATGGCACGGTGCAAAGCGCCAACCCTGGCGCAGACGCTTTGCTGCACACCGCGCTCAAGGCGTATCAGGGTCGGGCCTTGAGCGACGTACCGGGCTTGGGTGGTTTCGGTGCTGAGGTGCAAAAGCGTTTTCAAGCGCAACGTGCCGACAACGACGTTGGCGCTGGGCGGCACTGGCAACACACGTTCGAGGTGGGCGATGTGAATGAGCACAACACCGCAGGCGTGGGCAACCGGACCTTGGTGGCGCGTGGTGCCGGATTGCCCCATGGCGATTGGCTGCTGGTGCTCGACGATGTCACCGACATGGTCTCGGCCCAACGCGCCAAAGCTTGGGGGGAAGTGGCCCGCCGCTTGGCCCATGAAATCAAAAATCCACTGACACCGATCCAGCTTGCAGCCGAACGCATGGCCATCAAACTGGCGCCGCAACTCCCCGAGACGGGGCAAGCCCTGTTAAGCAAATCGGTGCGCACGATCGTGGAACAGGTCGATGCCATGAAGCACATGGTCAACGAGTTTCGCGACTACGGCCGCCTGCCATCAGCCGAGTTGGCCCCTTTGGCCCTGAACCCATGGTTGCGCGACATGGCCAGTCTGTATGAAAACAGCGAAGTCCCGGTGCTCTTCGATCTTGGCGAAGAGATTCCTCTCGTTTTGGCCGATGCCCAACAGCTGCGGCAGGTGCTGCACAACGTGATTCAAAATGCCCAAGACGCGTGCGACCAAGTCACCATTCCTTTGGTCAAGGTGAGCACCCGGTGGCCCGGATCGGGGCCTTGGGTTTGCTTGGATGTGATGGACAACGGTGGTGGTTTTGATGAATCGATCGTGAAACGCGCGTTTGAGCCTTATGTCACCACAAAGCCCAAAGGCACGGGGCTTGGCCTGGCGGTGGTTCAAAAAATCATGGAAGAGCACGGCGGCAAAATCCAAGTCGGTAACACTGAAAAAGATGGCAAAGTGTTGGGAGCCAAAGTATCGTTATCATTCGTTGTGGCGAAATAACAAAGCAGAAACAGGGCAGGAGGCGAAGGACATCATGGCAAACATTTTGGTAGTGGACGATGAGCTGGGCATTCGGGATCTGCTCTCAGAAATCTTGAACGACGAAGGTCATGCCGTGGAGCTGGCCGAAAACGCGGCGCAGGCGCGCGTGGCCCGAGCGCAATACCGACCGGACCTGGTGCTCTTGGACATCTGGATGCCCGACACCGATGGCGTGACCCTGCTCAAAGAATGGGCCAGCACCGGCCAACTCAACATGCCCGTGATCATGATGAGCGGCCACGCCACGGTGGAGACCGCCGCAGAAGCGACCCGCATCGGCGCCTTGGACTTTTTGGAAAAGCCCATCACCATGCAAAAGCTGCTCAAAGCCGTTGAAAAAGGTTTGAGCAAAGCACACATCAAAGCTGTTGCGGAGAGCCACGCCCTAGGCGCCTCCTTGGCCCCTGTGAGCAACGGCTTGACCATTGAACAAGCCATGACGGGCGGTCACATGGCGGCCCAGCCCCGTGTGGACCTGGGCCCGCAAGCCCAGCAAGCCTTCAACCTTGAAGGGCCCTTGCGCGAGGTGCGCGATGGCTTTGAAAAAGCCTATTTCGAATACCACTTGGTCAAAGAACAGGGATCCATGACCCGTGTCGCCGACAAGACCGGTTTGGAGCGCACGCACCTCTACCGCAAGCTCAAGCAATTGGGTGTGGACCTCACGCGCAGCAAGCGCCCCGCCGCCCGATGAGCCGCCCCAAATAACGCTCCTGTCGGTGCTATAATCTTGCTCTCACTAAGGCCCGGTAGCTCAGTTGGTAGAGCAGCGGATTGAAAATCCGCGTGTCGATGGTTCGATTCCGTCCCAGGCCACCAAATAAAGAAACCCCTACCCGCGCAAGCTGGTGGGGGTTTTGCTTTCAAGGCAAGTTGGACAGGCGATAGTCAGACCTAACTATGAAAACTGTCTAGGGATTTGGGGAAATACCAGTCGAGCAGATGAAAACTCAATGGAACGGGAGTCCCGATACGGTGCCGGTGCGCCTCATGCCATCCGCGCTGACCACTGTCACCTCCTGCCCCAGGTCCCAGAATCCACGCTCGATCATCGACAGGCCTACGTTGCCTTTGAGGCGTGGTGACCAAGCGGCGGACGTGATCTGGCCAATCTGCCGGCCGTCGCCATGGCCAACCAGCACCGGCCAGGGCTTTCCACAGGGCGGGCAGGGGCCTCCATCGAATATCACGCCGCGCATCTCACGCAGATGACCTTCTGTTGCAACCTTCTGCAGTGCGGCACGACCGATGAAGTCGATCGACCCGTCGAGCTTGCAGTATTTTGCCAAGCCCGCTTCCAGCGGGTTGTTTTCGCGCGTGAATTCGTTACCGTATGAGAGAAGCCCGCCTTCGATGCGCTCTATCAGATTCGGGCAGCCCGGCGTCATGTTGAACGCCTTACCGGCTTCCCACATCGTGTCCCAAAGGGCGGAGCCAAGCCGGCCATCCTTGAGGTAGATCTCGAACCCGCCTTGCTTGGAATATCCACCACGTTGCACCAACTGGCGCGTGCCCATGAAATCGACAAAACCGAAGTTGAAGAAGCGGATCTCGCGCACAGACTCCCCAAAGACCTTCGCCATCACATCCTCGGCGCGCGGGCCCTGCAGCGACAACGGCGACACGTCTGGCTCCTCCACCGTGACGTTCATACCGGCGCCCAGCACCAGACCTTTGGCCCACAACAAAACATCGGAGTCGGCGATGGATAACCAGTAGTGATCCTCGGCGTGTTTGAGCAGCACAGGATCGTTGACCATACCGCCATGGTCGTCGACCAGTGGTACATATAAGCACTGGCCAATCTTGGCTTTACGCAAGTCACGCGGTGTCATCCACTGCACCAAGCGCGCTGCGTCCGGCCCCTTGATCTCCACTTGGCGCTGGCAAGATACGTCCCACAGTTGCACATGCTCGCGAAGGTGCCAGTAGTCTTCCTCGACGGTTGGCTGGAACGCCTTGGGCAGCAACATGTGGTTGACCACGGAAAAACCGCGCACGCCGTGCTGCTCAACGCGGTCGGTGAAAGGGGTACGACGGATGCGACGTGACATGTTTAGGCCGGATGTGGACACAAGGATCTCCAGTGGGTGTAATGGCTATGGCCGGGTTGGACGTAATTGAGGTCGAGCTTCGGAACGACGGCGGGGATCACCTCAGCCCAGCCGGCGGTCTCAGCGCGCACATGGGCGTATGACTGTTCAGGGGTGCGCGGCTCGGCCATACCACTGTGCGTTGGCCGTGGGTAAAGCGTCGGTTTGTGGTCCAAGTGGTCTGTCCCACCGATGCTGGTGACATACCCGTAGGCCGAGTTGCAAGGCGGTTGCTCTACGAGCAACTTGTTGCCGTGTTGTTTGCGCTGCATCTGCGGCTTTTTCCTTTTGACAGGGTCCGTCGCCGGGGTCAGCTGGACATCCACACGCTATAACCGTTTGGGGCCATCACCAGCGGCATGTGGTAAGCCGCATTGGGGTCGGGCATGCAAAAGCGCACGACCACTTCCTTTTGGAGCCGCAGGCCCGGTAGCACCAAGCCGCGTGTAGCGAAATACGCGCCGGTCTGGAACACCAGCTCGTAATCCGCATCAATATCGATCTGAGCCGAGTCGATACGCTCCGACAGCCGGCCACCGGTGTCGGTGCTTTTGGAGAACACGGTGACGTTCACGCCGTTTGGAACGATACGCACCAGCGACACGTCGACATGGCCGGCATGTGTGCCATCCACGGAGTTCAGGGTATGGGTACTGAGTGTGGCCATGCTGACGCCTCTTATTCGATCGATGCTTTATCGCGCTTGCTGGTGGTGGCCAGAACGATCGGGCTGATCACGCCTTTGGCCTTGACGTTAACGCAGGCGGTCTTGCCACTGGCAATCGCGCGCCGAAGGGCTGGGCCGAGTTGTTCGCGCCGCTCTACCAACTCGCCGTGGCCGCCCATACCCTGGAACATCGTGTGAAAGGGAATGTCACGGAAGTCGGTCGCGAAATGCTTACCGTTGGCGAACAGCCGCTCTTGCTGCTGCGAGATGCAGTCCAAACCACCGTTGTTGTCGATCACCACGACAATCGGCAGGTTCTCCTGAAACGCCGCCTCGATCGACAGGCCACCAGAGAGAAACGCGCCATCACCGCTGATCAGCACCACCGTGGCCTCGGGGTGGGTGTTCTTAGCGGCCAGGGCCATCGACACGCCAACGCCCAGCATGCTGAAGGTGCCAGGGTGCAGGATGCCAGCGAGTTTTTGCCCGCCCCAGCCAGCCAGGTTGACGGCGATCTCCGCCCAGAAGTGGGTGTTGCCACCGTCGAACACCAGCCAGTCGTTCTCACCCATGGCGGCCTGTACATCGAGCGACAGTTGCAGTGGGTGCATCTTGCCACCGGTTTTTGTTGCCTCAGCGGTATCAAGTTCTAGGTCGGCCAGCGTCTTGGCCACCCACTCGCCGCGCCAGCCGCGGTTTGTGTCGAACCAGTTGCGGCTGAGATTCCAAGCAGCGTGCGCCTGGACGCCTAGCAGCGCGTCGAAGAACGCCCCGGGGTCGCTCAGCAACACATGATCGGCCGAGCGGTTCATTTCGAGCTCCTCAAAGGAGCCGTTGACGCAAATCAGTTGCAGCGTGTCAGGGAACAGCGGCGCGTTGCCGAAGTTCATCTGGTTATCAAGCCGCCCCCCGACCATGATCACCACATCGCAAGCTTCGAGCGCTTGGCGCGAAGGCTGGTACTGGTGGATGTCGGCCAAGCCCATGTAGACAGAGTTGTCCTCACCCAGCAACTTTTGATGGTAGGGAATATTGAACACAGGGATGTTCAGGGCCTTGGCAGTCGCCTCCATTTTCTGCTCGTTGCCAGACCACCAGACACCGTGGCCGCCAATGATCATGGGTCGCTTTGATGCCGCGATCAGCGCCAGCACGGGATCGAGCGCAGATGGGTCGGGCCAGGCGCGGGGCGGGGTGGTTGCGGTGCGGACATACGGACGCTCCTCAAGACCAGCGTCCTCGTCGAAGGACGAAAACATAATGTCCACTGGCAGGCTGATGTGAACCGGGCCGGGGTAACCGCTGGTGGCTATTTTCCAAGCGCGGTCCACACACTCGCTGATGCGGGTACCGTCGGTAATGCCTATGCTGTGTTTGGTCAGCGGTGCGGCAATCGACACGTCGTCGATTTCTTTGAAACCGCCCGCACCCTTGCGTTTGAGTGTGCTGGAGCCGGTCACGAAGATCACCGGCGAGCGTTCGCCCCAAGCCTCCATCATGGCCGGCACGGCGTTGGCGAAGCCCTCGGGCCCGACCAAGCACACCGCCGGCTTGCGCGTGATACGGGTGTGCGCGTCGGCTAGGTGGCCGGCCACCTGCTCATGCGGGCAGTTGATGACGCGCATGCCGCATTCCATGAAGCCTTCGAGTGCCGGATTGCAGAATCCGCCGGCCAACGTGAACACGTGCTCCACGCCCTTCTCTAAAAGGGCGCGGGCCAATATGTTTCCACCGCGCAACTTGCGTTTCACTTGAGAGGTCATCCGGGTGTCTCCTGTTGGGCAAATGCATCTACGCCAATCTGACGTTCAAAGCTGAGTCTGCATGTACCGGGAAGCACGGACAAATGATGATTTGCTCGCCATGAAATAAATTTATTTAATCCATGGAGGTCATTGCTACACTGTTGACATGCCATCCAGCAATCGTCTGCCGCTAACTGCTTTGCGATCCTTCGAAGCCGCCGCACGCCTGTTGAGCTTCAAGGCGGCAGCAGAGGAGCTGTGCGTCACACCAACCAGCGTGAGCAACCAGATCCGGCAGCTCGAGTCGGACTGGGGATGCCCGCTTTTCACACGACACACGCGACGTGTGGTGCTCACGGACGCAGGACGCTCACTATCGAGAGTGCTGAGTCGAGCCTTCGACGACATTCGTGCCGAGGTGGATACCCACATCACAACCAAACCCAAGACCGTCACGCTCGCGGTCGGACCGATCTTTGGTTCGCGCTGGCTGATACCGCGCTTGGGCCGCTTCTACCGTCAGCACCCCTCCATCGACCTGGTCTTGCACAACAGCCCCCGCATCACGAGCGCGGAGCAGTTGATCAGCATGGTCGGGGTGGATTGGGGAACTGGGAATTGGTCGGGCTTGGAATGCCGACGTCTTTTCGAGATCTATTACCTTCCCACACTCAGTCCGGCCTTGATGAAGGAGCGCGGTGGCCTGCTAAGCCCGGCGGACTTGGCCCGTTATCCGATCATTCATCAATGGGACCGCGAGGAGTGGAACGCATGGTCGCGTCTTGTTGGATTGAATGAGCCTAAGCACATGCAGGAAACCACCATGCGCGACTCAAATCTGGTCCTGCAAGCGGCACTTGACGGTCACGGCGTGATCATGGGTACCTTTCCATTTCTGGATATCGAGGTTCAATCGGGGCGGCTGGTTTGCCCCTTTGAGACCGTGCTTCACCCGACGCGGGCTTACCACCTGATCTGCAGGCCAGGTGCCCGTGCACTGCCAGAAGTTCAAGCCGTGTGCAACTGGCTCGAGTCCGAGGCAGCCCTTATGGCCGAATAGGCTGGCGCAGCGGCTGCGAGGTGACCGCTCCATCCCTGCGGCGCACGCGGTATGCGCCGGCACCAGGGCGTGCGGCATAAACCGACGCGACTTCGCCCGCCTCCATGAGCACGGCGGCTCCGTCATCAATGGCTATGCCTTCAGGGAGTGTTCCCAGCGCGATGCTGGCCTCGAAAGCGGGCTGCCGATAGGGCTCGCTGGAGTAGTGCGCACAGCAACTGCCGGGCATGAGATCGATCCCAACAGCAGGCGCAAGACCTTGGCCGCCTGAATCGGACAGAGACCCCGAGAACCAGACGTTGGCGCCGGCACTCACCCCGGCCATCAACACGCCGCGCCGCGCCGCAGCGATCATGACTTTGTCGATGCCCTGCTTGCGCCATTGCGCCACCAGATACAAGGTATTTCCGCCGCCCACATACACCAGGTCAAGGTGCTTCACCCAATCCCACGCCTGTGCCGCATCCGCGTCCATCGACAGGTGCGTGTGCGACTCGCAAATGCCAGCAAACCGCTGATGGAAGCGGGCGATCTTTAGTGGGTCGTCATGGCTCGCCGTGGCAATGAAACCAATGCGCGGGCGTGCCACCGGCAACTGGGTCAATAGGAAGTCCTCCATCTCGGGGTCAGCCTCGTGAGTGAAGCCTCCGCCACCGATGGCCATCAGTCGGGGAAAAAGGGACATGTTGTGGGGGTCGATGTGTCAGAGTCTTTGCGCTCTCCAAAGCCTGTATCTTAGGGTACCGGATACATGTTGGGATTCCCCAAAGGCCCGCGCACAGTGTTGTTTATCAGATTGATGGATAAATATTCCTTTATTCATCCGCGCCGCAAAAGTCATTTGTTCGAAAAGTACTGCCGCAGCATACTGGTTTGGCCTTGTCAAAATGGCGCCAGTCTCCGACAGGAGTCTTAAGAATTCAGGAATCGTCCTTTTAAGGTTATTTCAGGAGACAGAGTATGAACAAATTTGCAGGATTTTTGACCATTGCCGCCCTCGCAGGTTCGTCGCTGGTTTCAGCTGCGCCATCGGGCACTTTCCGTCAGGCCCACGAGGTGGCCTTTGGCGCTGCCTCCGATGTGGATCCCATGTCCCGCGGGCGTGTGTTCCACGTCACCGAAAAGATCATGAGCCGTCTGGTGCGACCGGGCTTGGACGGCAAACCGGCGCCCGACTTGGCGCTCAGCTGGTCCGCTAACGCCAACGCCACCGAATGGACATTCAAGCTGCGCGATCGCGTCAAGTTTCACAACGGTAAACCATTCACATCGGCTGACGCTGCCTATTCGCTGCGACGGGCCCAAGATGAAAAGGTTAACTCGCCTGTGAGGTCTTCGATCTCGATGGTTAAGACCATCGAAACGCCAGACCCGATGACACTCAAACTGATCTTGTCGGCGCCCTACGCAGACATGCCGTTGGTGCTCACCGACTACCGGTTGATGGTCATCCCTGATGGATCGGGCGACACCATCAAGACCACTGGCATCGGCACCGGTCCGTTCAAGCTGGAAAAATTCGACGCACAAGGCACTTCCGTGCTGGTGGCCAACACCGACTACTATGACGGTGCCCCGGGTGTGGCGCGCATGGAGATCATCGGCATCCCCGATGCTCAGGCGCGTTTCCAAGCCTTGATGGGAAAACAGATCGACATGCAGCAAGGCATCACGACCCAACAGCGTCAGTTGCTGCAGCGCAGTTCAGGTTTCGCTGTGCAGGAGATCCCGACCGGTAACTGGCGCGGGATCGTGTTCCGCACCGACATGAAGCCGTGGGACGATCCGCGCGTGCGGCGCGCTATTCGGTTGGCTGTGGATCGGCAAGCGATGGTGGCACTGGCAGCCGGTGGCAATGGTGTTGTCGGTTGCGATACCCCCGTCGGCCCCAAGGATCAGTACCGGTCCACCAAAACCTGTGCCCAAGATATCGCCAAGGCCAAGGCGCTGCTGGCCGAGGCTGGTTACCCGAACGGTATCGACCTGGAGCTGCCAGTCGCCACGCTGCAGGCCGAATGGCCCGCGATGGCGGAGGCATTCCAACAGCAGGTGGCCCCAGCCGGCTTTCGTGTCAAGATTTCCCAAGTTCCAACAGACGGCTACTTCAATAATATTTGGATGAAGCTCCCTGTCAGTATGACGCGCTGGAATGATCGGCCAGCCGATGCAATATTGAATGAAGCTTACCGCGGCGGTGCTCGGTGGAACGAGGCATTCTTCAAAGACCCGAAATTCGATGCTTTACTGGATGCAGCCCGTACCGAGTTGAATTTTGATCGTCGACGTGCCAAGTACATCGAAGCCCAAGATTACCTTTGGGAGAATGGTGGCACGCTGGTTGGTTTTCATGCCGTGATCCAGGTTGGCCACACCGCGCGCGTGAAAAATCTTGACCCAGTCGAGAACTTCGGCATTCGCTGGCACAAAATCACAGTCGACTGACCGAACCCACTGTACCCCGCACTGTAGGCAAGTCTTTGCTTCGGTGCGGGAACCCTGACTGGCAACACGGCTGGCCATATTCACAACCGAAACATGTTCAAACTCCTGTTGCGTCGCATCTTGCTCGGCTTGCTGACGGTTGGTATCGTGTCGCTGATCATCTTTGGTGCTGTTGAGGCCTTGCCTGGCGACGCCTGCACGGCTGTTTTGCAGCAGGATGCTCAGGGCCAAACGTTGCTCAACTGCCGTGAAGAATTGGGCCTGAACCGACCGGCGTTGGCCCGTTATACAGAATGGATTGGCGGCGCATTGCAAGGCGACTTCGGCATGAACGCGTACCGCACAAAAAGCATCGCCGAGATGGTTGGTGACCGTGTGCAAAATTCTCTTTTGCTGGGGGTCAGCGCTTTGTTGGTCGGCCTGCCGTTGGCCTTTGCGCTGGGCATTCTGGCGGCGTTGCGGCGCGATAAGCTGTTCGACGTGACGGTCTCTTCAATTGCAATTGGCGCGATGACCATCCCCGAATTTGTTTCGGCCACGATCCTCATCCTCATCTTTAGCGGCTGGCTGGGCTGGTTGCCGGGCATTATCACGATATCCGCGAGTGCGCCGCTGAAAAGTTTCTTTCCCGAGATCATTCTTCCCGTCGCGGTGCTGTCGATGGTGATGACAGCCCACATCCTTCGCACGGTGCGTTCGAGCATGCTGGAGGTGCTCGACAGCGACTATGTTCGCATGGCCACGCTCAAGGGGGTACCTTACCGGCGCATGATCGTGATGCACGTGCTTCCCAATGCCCTGTTGCCTGCGATCAACGTGGTGGCGCTGACGGTCGCTTGGTTGCTTGGTGGCGTGGTGGTGATCGAGACCGTCTTCAATTACCCTGGACTTGGCCGGTTAATGGTCAGCGCCATCTCCGATCGCGATCTGGCGCTCGTGCAGACCATTGCGTTGATCATTGCGACGGTCTACATTGGTGTGAACCTAATGGCAGACATCCTGACCTTGCTGGCGAATCCGCGCTTGCGCACGGCCGTGACCCGTGAAGCGTGAACCTCCCATGGCCCAAGCGTCCGTTCCCGCAAGCCCGCACTCTGGCGCCCTGCAGCGCGTCGGGCAGACCCTGCGCGAACTTGTTGCACGGCCCTCGGGTGCCATAGGCCTGACCTTGGTGGTGCTTCACGTGATCATCGCGCTGACCAGCCCTTGGCTGGCAACCCACGACTTCAAGGCGATCAGTGCCGTCAACATGCTGACGCCACCCGATGCCATCCACTGGTTCGGTACTGACCACCTGGGCCGGGATGTTTTTTCACGCACGCTGATGGGCGGGCGTGAGGCCATCTTGGTCACGGCCATTGCCACGCCGCTGGCAGTTGCCTGGGGTGGCATGCTGGGCATCTACCTTGGCTTGGTGGGTGGGCGGCGCGACGATGTGCTGATGCGTGTGGTGGACGCCTTCCTATCGCTGCCGTGGATTCTGAAGATGCTGCTGCTGATCGTGACCTTCGGTACCGGCATCGAGGTGCTGATTCCCACTTTGGCGTTCTTTTATGGCATCCCAGTGATTCGAATCGCTCGCGCCGCTACGCACAACATCGTGGCACGCGATTTCATCCTCGCGGCAAGGGCACGCGGGCACGGTAACTTGACCATCATGCGGCGCGAGTTGCTTCCCAATGTGCTCGATGCATTGATGGTCGAAGGCGCGATGCGCTGGTCGTGGATGCTGTTGGCATTCAGCTCCCTCTCGTTCTTGGGCTTTGGCGTCTCGCCGCCCACGCCAGATTGGGGCCTGATGGTGGCCGACTCCCGCACATTCCTGCCTTTGGCACCATGGGCAGGTCTGTATCCGATCGCGTTCCTCAGTACCCTGATCATTGGCATCAACCTGGCCGCTGATGCGCTGGCCAAGACACTGGGCGTTGACAAAGCACAGAAGGCCCCGATCTGATATGAACGCCACCCCCTTGATCGATATTCGCGACCTCAGTGTCGGCTTCATCGGCCGATCTGGCCAGCAGCGCGCTGTGCTGCGCAACATCGATCTTCAGGTTCGCACAGGTGAGACGGTCGGGTTGGTCGGTGAGAGTGGTTCAGGCAAGAGCACACTGGCGCTGGCCGCCATGGGCTACCTAAAGACCGGCCTTAAAGTTTTCGGTGGCAGTGCCACTTTTTGCGGTCATGACATGTTTTCCTTGGGCGGAGCGGCCCTGCAGACATTGCGGGGAGGCAAAATTGGGCTTATTCCCCAGAACTCTGGCCAGTCGCTCACGCCGACCCTGCGCATCGGGGCTCAGTTGAGCGAAGCATTGCGCCTTCACAGCGCGTTGCCAGCCCCGCAGCATGCGCAGCGAGTTCTGGAACTGCTGGGCCTGGTGCGTCTGCCCGACCCGGCCGGCTTGCTGCGACGCTACCCGCACGAGCTCTCTGGCGGTCAGCAGCAACGGGTGGCGATTGCGATGGCGCTGGCAGGCGAGCCACAAGCGCTGCTGCTAGACGAGCCGACCACGGGGCTCGACGTCACGACCCAAGCGCATATTTTGGAATTGCTGCGCGATATCAACGCCAGGACAGGCACGGCCATGGTCTACGTGAGTCACGACCTCGGCGCGATCGCTCGGGTCTGTGACCGGGTCGTGGTGTTGTACGCGGGCGAGGTGGTCTTGCGCGGTGCCACCCGTCAGGTGCTCCGCACGCCCTCCCATCCGTATGCGCGCGGTCTGCTGGCGTCGATACCGAGACTGTCCGATGCCCGCATTCCAGCCGCGCTGGACGGCCGCCCGCCCGCTCCTGGTGATGCGGGGTCGGGTTGCGGCTTTGCGCCGCGTTGCAACATGGTCCAGGATCGTTGTCTTGTCGAGCGTCCCGCGTTGCGGTCGCTTGAAAACGGCGAGTTCGTTCGCTGCCACTTCGCCGAACGCACGTCGTCTATGGGCCCAGCCGCGTCCCGCGATTTACGCATCACCAAGCCCTCGGGAACACCGGTTCTGGGCTTGCAACACCTCGGGGTGAGTTACGCCCGGCCTCGCTTGCTCGAGCAGTTGCTTGGCAGAAAGCGCTCCACGATCCTGACGGTACAAGGCATCGACTTGGAGATACTTCCCGGTGAAACGGTGGCTTTGGTGGGCGAGTCCGGCAGCGGTAAGTCCACCATCCTCAAGGCGGTGGCTGGTTTGTGGCCTGCAGCCGACGGCCAGGTCGTGCTTGGCGCCAAAACCACCTTGGGTTCCAGTGTCGAGTCACGCACCCGCCAGGACTTGCAGCGCATCCAGCTGATTTTCCAGAACCCGGATGACAGTCTCAATCCCCGCCACACCATCGCCGACATCCTGGCTCAGCCACTGGAGCTGTATTTCGGAATGCAGCGCAACGAAATTCTCACGCGCAGCATCGTCCTTCTAGAGCGCGTGCGCCTAGGAGCCCACTATTTGGACCGGCTACCCAGCCAGTTGTCTGGTGGCGAGAAGCAGCGCGTGGCGATAGCGCGGGCCTTCGCTGCCGAGCCAGATCTTGTGCTGTGCGACGAGGTCACCTCGGCTTTGGATGTATCGGTGCAGGCTGCTGTGCTGGATCTGCTCGACGAGCTGCGCTCACAACGCGGCACCGCCTATCTTTTTGTGTCTCACGACTTGGCGGTGGTACGGGCACTTGCGCACCGGGTCGCTGTGCTCTACCAAGGCCGGCTGTGTGAAGTGGGTCCTTCAGCATCGGTCTACGCGAGCCCCTCGCATCCTTACACCGAGGTTCTGCTGGGCGCGGTATTGGAACCCGATCCGGATCACCGGCCAACCCTGCTGGCAGAGGACATCCTCGAGTCTTCCCCACCCCCGCAGGGGTGTCCCTTCCAGCGCCGGTGCCCCCGACATCTGGGCAAGGTCTGCGACGATGTCATGCCACCCTGGCAGCAGGCTGGCTCCGGCCACCAGATACGATGCCACATCCCACTTGCCGAGTTGGCCCGACCGATCCAGCCTCTTAAGGAGACGCCCCTTGCGTGAATCCGACCCCCGGGTCGCAGCCGAAGGGCTGCGGCGATTCGGAACAAGCGTGATGCTCAGCTTGGGCTGCGCCCCAGCCATCGCCACCGAGATTGCAGACCATCTGGTCGATGCCGATCTGGCGGGCGTTTATTCACACGGTATCTTCCGCCTTGACTGGTACGCAGAGCGTGCGGCTGCCGGAAAGTTCGACAGCACGGCCCTTCCGGTCATGGGTCATGCCGAGGGGGGCGCGGCATTGGTGGATGGGGGCAACAACCTTGGCATACCAGCATTCCGCCTAGCGACCGACCACCTGATCGAAGTCGCCCACGCCAACGGCATGGCGGCAGTCGGCATAGCCAATGTTGACCACACCGGCCGCCTCGGTGCCTTTGTGCAAAGGGGTGCGCAAGCCGGCTGCCTGACGATCATGCTCGGTGGGGGCTCACGCAAAGACTGGCCCCAGGTCGCTCCCTATGGCGGTGCCCGCGGCATATTGCCCACGAATCCATACGCCTTCGGCATCCCTGGCGGGGCACTTGGGCCGGTGGTCGTCGACTTCGCTACCGGGATGGCAGCAGGGGGCAAGATCTACGCCGCCAAGATGGCAGGGCGCCCACTCGCCGAGGGCCTGTGTATTGACGCCCAGGGCCGCCCCACAACCAACCCTGACGACTACTTCAACGGTGGTGCCATCCTGCCAATGGCTGGCCCCAAGGGTTACGGTATGGCGCTGGTGGCCGAACTGTTGGGCGAAGCCATCCTGGGTCAGGCCATGGACGGCATGAACTGGATCGGCATCGCTGTGGACCTGTCGCGCTACCGAGCACCCGCCACCTACCGGCGCGCTGCCGAAGAGTGCCTGCAAGAGTTGCGTAACTGCCCGCCGGCCCATGGCTTTGACCGGGTCGAGATTCCTGGCGAACGCGAGGCTGCTCTTCGCCAAGAGCGGCTTCACAGCGGGATTCCCTTGCCACCGGCCACGCTGGCGTCGCTGCGTGCGCTGGGCTATCGGCTGAGCCTCGATGTCGACGCGCTGACGCCCTTGGGCTGAAGGTTCGAAAGGCCGGACATGCATCGCACATCCATCCCTTCAACCCAACCGTTTAAGCCGAGCCGAGCCCTACCGAGTGTGGT